>SCPN01000974.1_pt1 | contig 34292 bp, 30 predicted proteins | sample 6106831 | NCBI WGS metagenome assembly SCPN01 (sample SAMN10720447, study PRJNA508395) | human gut metagenome | isolation source: Participant 1, 0 month
AAACCTCCATAAGAAGGTCAACAGCATTGGAAGATAACTGTTCAACCTTACTGTCAATAGATGATAACTCCGGTTCGGTGCAATTTGCAAGTACCGAATTGTTATATCCGACAATTTCCAGCTCATCAGGTACTTTAATACCATGCTTATATGCAAATTTTACAGCACCGACGGCAAGTGAGTCATCGGATGTGAGTATTGCATCAAATGGTACATTTTTTTCATAAATAAAAGATAAATAATCATTTGATTTTGAAATGCTTTTTGTACATAGATGAAATCTGTCTTTATCAATATGTATGCCTGCTTCGTCCATTGCATCTTTAAATCCACGAAGCTTGTTCATTCCGCTGAAAGAGGTGCTTGTATAAAGGTATACAAAGTCACGGTGGCCGGCTTTAATCATGTCGGATGCAGCGTTGTATACAGCATCATGGTCATTGCACATTACACAGTAAATATTATCACCGGCAAGATAACCATTCACAAGAATAATCGGTATTTCAGAAGAAGCATCAATTATGTACGAGTTATCCGAGCTGTGGATTGTTACAAATTGTCTTAGAAAATCAGTCAACGCGTTTGCTTAAAAGAAGTGACATATATTTTTTTTTGTTAATATAGTCATTGCCTGTACAGCAGAGCAGTGCATCATATCCAAAACTTCTTAACTTCTGCTCAACATAATAAACTGCATTGGCAAGATATGTATCAGAAGAATCAGTACACATTATTCCTATTGTTTTCATTGTGTTAAGACCAAGTCCCCTTGCAAATATATTAGGCGTATAATCAAGTTCTTTCATTGCAGAAATAACTTTGCTGCGTGTTTTTTCACTGACATTGTGATTGCCATTTAATACTCTTGAAACAGTGGCAATGGAAACGCCTGCTTTTTTTGATACGTCATAAATATTCATAGGGTTAATTTAGTCCTCCAAAATATAAAAATACGTAAATGTAAGCACTTACATATTGATAAAATCATTATACAATGGTATGATAATAAAAACAAGTGCATTGTTAAATTTTTAATTTTTATGTAAAAATATATTGACTTTGGTAGCCAATAAGGTTATTTTAAGGAATGTAAGCACTTACATAATGCACTTACAAACTTACAAGATGTCATATGTTTATTTTATGACATGGTACCGAAAGGTACTTATCTCAACTTGTTTTAAGTAAAAAAAGGGTATTGCCCTAAATAAAAAGGAGATTAATGATGCAAAGATTAAACAAGAGTATTACACATGCAGTTGACAGACCTGTAAAGGTTATGCAGTTTGGTGAAGGTAATTTCCTCAGAGCATTCGTTGATTACATTTTTGATGTTACTAACGAAAAGACAGATTTTAACGGTGGTGTTGTAATCGTTAAGCCTATCGAGTTCGGAACACTTAGGATTCCAAGCGATCAGGAATGCCAGTGTACACTTAATTTAGAGGTTTGTTGATGGACAGCCTAAGGAAATCACACGTCAGATTACATCTGTTGTTGATGCTGTAGCAGCTATTGAAGATTATGATAAATATATTGAGTATGGCACAAGTGAGACTCTTAGATTTATCGTTTCTAATACAACAGAGGCTGGTATCGTTTATGATGAGACGGATAACGATCCTAATGCACGTCCTCCTAAGACATATCCAGGTAAGCTTACACAGCTCCTTTACAAGAGATATCAGAAGTTCAATGGTGCAGCTGATAAGGGACTTATTTTACTTCCATGTGAACTTATCGCTGATAATGGTATTGAATTAAAGAAGTGCATCATGAAGTTTATCGAACTTTGGGGTCTTGAAGATGGTTTCAAAGACTGGGTTAACAAATATTGTTCATTCTGCCCAACACTTGTTTGATAGTCCGTCCCTGTACCCAAGAAGATGCAGTTAAGCTTTCGAAGAATGGGGATATAGAAGATCAGCTTATCGACAGAGCCAGCATTCAATAGTCTCTAGGTTGTAGAGAGTGATTCAAATCTTCCACTTGACACAGCTTGGAAAGAGCTTCCAGTAATTTGAAGCTCGGTCTTAATGTAGTATTTACAAAGGATCATCATCCATATAAGGAAAGGTTGGCCAGAATCCTTAACGGGTTCTCATGGGACATCATTTGTATTGGCTTCATCTCACGGCAAATGATAACGTAGAGAATTCTATGAAGGATCCTGTAATCAGAAAGTATATGGAAGAGACACTTTCACAAACGTAAAGTAATCCTACACTTTCACTTTCAAAGGAAGATTGCGAAGCGTTCTAAGGCTGTTATTGACAGATTCCTTTAACCCATTCGTGAATCATAGATTATTAAGCACTTTCACCTTTAACTCAGTATCTAAGTGGGAAGCAAGATGTTTACCTTCATTCTTAGGTTATGTTAAGAAATTTAACAAGCTTCCTAAGTACCTTACATTCTCTATTGCAGCACTCATGAGCTTCTATACATCACAGACAGAAGCTGAGTTTAATGGCGGTATTGTATTAAAGGGTAACAGAAATGGTGAAGAGTACAATATCACTGATGATAAGGCAGTTCTTGATTTCTTCAGAGATAATTCAGGTAAGTCACCTAAGGAATTTACACATGCTTATTTAAGTAATACTAAGTTCTTTGGTGGTGAAGATCTTTCTAAGGTCCTTGATCTTGAAGAAGTTATTACTGAATACATCACAGATATCAGAGAAAGAGGCATGAGAGCAGTTGTTAACGATTTAGCTCTTGATGATTAATTAACAGCTCTTTTTGATGTTACAGAGCGGATGTTTTTATATTCATCCGCTCTTATTTAATATTAAAATAGTGGAGCAAAACAAGGAGGCAAATCCTCTGCTGCAAAGTATCAATTTTGCTTCGCAAAACAGGAGGTTAAATCCTCTCCCATTGGTTGATTTTGCTTATAAAACAAGGAGGATTAGATGCAGGATTTTATTAAAATTAATAAAGATGATAATGTTGCTGTAGCATTAAAGCCTATTGCAAAAGGCACTACTCTTAATGTTGCAGGAATTGATGTGACAACTGTAGAAGATATTCCACAGGGACACAAATTTGTAATTAAAGCTATCAAGAAGGGTGAACCGGTTGTTAAATATGGTTTCAGAATTGGATTTGCACAGGCTGACATTCCTGTTGGAGCATGGGTTCATACTCATAATTTAAAGACAGGTCTTGGTGAATTACTTGATTATACTTATGAGCCTGAAGGACATAAAGATGTAGAGCCAACAGAACCAGCTTATTTTGAAGGATATATGAGAGAGAATGGCAAAGTTGGTGTTCGTAATGAAGTATGGATTGTTCCTACAGTAGGCTGCGTTAATTCAATCGCAAGAGCAATTGAAGCAACAGCAAGAGCAAATAAGCCTGAAGGCGTAGATGAAGTAGTTGCATTTACACATCCTTATGGCTGTTCTCAGACAACAGAAGACCAGGAGAATACAAGAAAGATTCTTGCTGACCTTATCAATCACCCAAATGCAGGTGCAGTGCTTGTACTCGGTCTCGGATGTGAAAACAGCCGTATAGAAGTTCTCAAGGATTATATAGGTGAAGTAAATCCGGACAGAGTTAAGTTTTTACAGGTTCAGGATGTTGAAAATGAGCAGGAAGAAGCAGAGAAGCTTATGAATGAGCTTATGGCTTATGCTGCCAACTTCAAACGTGAAAAAGTTAATGCAAAAGAACTTATTATTGGTATGAAGTGCGGTGGTTCTGATGGATTGTCAGGTATCACAGCTAATCCTACAGTAGGTCTTTTCTCTGATATGCTTGTATCTAAGGGTGGTACAACTATCCTCACAGAAGTACCTGAAATGTTTGGTGCAGAGACAATTCTTATGAACAGATGTGCCAACAAGGAACTTTTTGAGAAGACAGTTCACCTTATCAATGATTTCAAGGAATACTTTATTAAAAATGGACAGGAGATTTATGAAAATCCATCTCCAGGAAATAAGGATGGCGGTATCACAACTCTTGAAGATAAATCACTTGGATGTACTCAGAAGTCAGGTTCATCTCTTGTAAAGGGTGTTCTTGCATATGCAGAACCTGTTAATACTAAGGGGCTTAATCTTCTCAGTGCACCGGGAAATGATCTTGTTGCAGCTACAGCCTGTGCAGCATCAGGTGCACAGATGGTTCTTTTCACAACTGGTAGAGGAACACCATTTGCATCACCGGTTCCTACTGTTAAGATTGCAACAAATTCAAGACTTGCAGGAAATAAATCTAATTGGATTGATTTTAATGCAGGTAGAATTGTTACAGATGACCTTCCACTCGAAGATGCTGCAAAAGAACTTTTCCAGCTTGTTCTTGATGTTGCTTCAGGAAAGAAAGTTAAAGCTGAAATTGCAGGTTTCCATGACCTTGCAATCTTTAAGCAGGGTGTAACATTATAATTGCTTGCTATAATGATATTTTTCTAAGATGTCGGTTATAGTTTTATAGAAGAATTTTAATAATTTCAGGTTTATAAAAGCCTGCCAAATGTATCATAAAGATGCTTTTGGCAGGCTTTTTTTGCAATGTGGCACTTGACAAAAAATATCGGGGGAGTAGAAAAAAGGGAATTCATTAAACATGAAATTCTTAAATTACATTTAAAGGAGAAAAAATATGAGGATGATTAAGAAATTGACGGGCTGCATAGAAGCAATTGCAGCGACAGCAATATTACAGCAAAACTGCAACAGTGGATAGTAGGTTATCCGGATGGAAGTGAATATAATTTTCTGTTTGATGGAACAAAATATTGTAGAATGCCTATTTGGAGTGACTGATATATTTGGGACAAATGAAAAATAATTAAATAAAGACAGGCAGTATTGGAATTCTGAAATTGAAATTTTAATGCTGTCTATTTTTATTGCAAATGTACAAAAGAAAAAGGGCGGTGCCTTACAGCACCGCCCATCTTGGATGAATCTTAAATTAATGAATCAGATTATCTCTGAACTCTGGCACCGGCACCACCAACGATACCTTCAACTTCCTTAAGAGAAGCCATTGTTGTATCACCAGGAGTAGTCATAGCTAATGCACCATGAGCAGCACCGTAGTTAACAGCCTTCTCAGCATCTTCAAATGTCATAAGACCATATACAAGACCTGAAGCGAATGAATCACCGCCACCAACTCTATCCATGATCTCAAGACCATCATACTGAGCAGCCTTGTAGATTTCACCATCAGCCCAGCAGATTGCTGACCAGTCGTTAACTGTAGCTGTCTTAACCTGACGAAGTGTTGTTGCAACAGCCTTGAAGTTAGGGTATGTAGCAGCAGCTTCGTTAATCATCTTCTTGTAACCATCAAGGTTAAGAGTCTTGAGGTTTTCGTCGTTACCTTCGATTTCAAAACCAAGGCAAGCTGTGAAGTCTTCTTCGTTACCAATCATAACGTCTACGTACTTGGCAACTTCCTTGTTAACTTCCTGAGCCTTAGCTAAACCGCCGATAGCTTCCCACATAGATGGTCTGTAGTTAAGGTCGTAAGATACGATTGTACCGTACTTCTTAGCTGCTTTACAAGCTGCGATAACTGTTTCACAAGCCTGTTCAGAAAGAGCAGCGTAGATACCGCCTGTATGTAACCAACGAACACCTAAACCACCATCGCTCTTGTTCTTGAAGATGTAATCAAAATCGAAATCATCTGGAGTAGCCTGAGAAATAGCTGTGTTAGCTCTGTCAGAACAACCCTTGGCACCACGGATACCGAAACCTCTCTCTGTGAAGTTGAGACCGTTTCTGCAAAGACGACCGATACCGTCAGTCTTTTTCCAGCAGATAAGTGATGTATCAACGCCACCCTGTTCGATGAAGTCCTTCATAAGAAGACCTACTTCGTTATCAGCAAAAGCTGTGATAACAGCTGTTCTCATACCGAAACATTTGTGAAGACCACGGATAACATTGTATTCTCCGCCACCTTCCCATGCTCTAAAGCTTCTTGCTGTACGGATTCTTCCTTCGCCCGGATCAAGACGAAGCATTACTTCACCTAATGATACAGCGTCAAAAGTACACTCTTCAGCTGGTCTTAAATTTAATTTCATTTTTTAGATACCTCCAAAAATTAATTTATTACTAAAGTATTTTATCATATAAATTGAATTTAATCTATAACATTAATTAAAAATTTTATTAATTGACAAAGAAAAATGCGGATTCCATAATATTATATAATAAATGTTTTTAGGTAATTGTGAAACAATTTCGCAATCCTGATTAAAAATGCGGTAGGAATTCTGCAATGCAGGCAACTTAAAGTCATACTTTGATTTCAATAAGATTGCATGCTGTGGCAGCTCATTTTATGAATAGACAGGAACATATATACTAATAAAATACTTATGCGGAGGTATATACATATGACATTATAATTGGCACACAAAAAAATAAAGGATTTTGGTTTTATTAAAATTGGAAACGACACATGCTGATAACATGCGGCTGATAACGAACAACACACATTTCATTTATTTTTTTAAATTAAAGAATAAGGAGATTTTAATTATGCCAAAATCAAAGTTACAAAATGTTTTATTCACGATTGTCATGGCGTTTGTCATGGTCTATGCTCTTGTGTGCTATAATATAGCACTCGATAAAGGTGGTATGAGCAATGAAATATTTCTCATAGCATTTCATGAAATAGTAATTATGCTTCCGGTTGCATTTGTTCTTGAATTTTTTATTGTCGAAAAATCTGCCACAAAACTTGCATTCAGAATTGTGACGCCACAGGACAGACCGATTTTTATCACACTTGCTATTTCTTCTATGATAGTATGTATAATGTGTCCGATAATGAGCTTTATTGCAACTCTTTTATTTGCACATGCAGGTAATCAGCTGATAGCAGTATGGATTCAGAAAACATTTATGAATTTTCCTGTTGCATTTTTCTGGCAGATATTCATTGCAGGCCCTCTTGTGAGAAATTTATTTGGATTTTTTAATAAAAAAAGTAAATAATTTGAAAAAATATTCCTTTAAACATTGAAAAAATTGTTAAAATAGATTAATATTATATAAAAGATATGACGATACTGAAAGAGTATACCATGTTGTATGTTTGGAGGAATTATATATATGGAGAAGTTGAAACAGATAAGGAAACTTAGGAAAGGCTGGAAAATATTTATTGCAGCCATGCTTGCTCTTATTGTTTTCGGTGGAGTCGGTATGTATGTTGCAGCCAGCTCCAATGTCAAGATAACGATGAGTGTCAGTGGGCTTACGGTTTATAAAGGAAAGACCTCAAAGACGCTGTATGCAAGTTTGTCAGGAACGGATGAGAATGCACAGGAGTCGGTGCCGGTTCCGGAAAGACTTGAGTGGTCTACATCTAATTCACAGATAGCTGATTTTGCAACTGGAACAGAAGATAATCCTGTTTATATGGATTCAGTTACAGGGCTTGCACCTGTAATTCACGGGAATTTTGCAGGAAAAGCTACAATAACAGCTAATTATTATACTAAGAAGTTTGATGAGGATAATAATGAGATTGTTGGTTCAAGAGAACTTCTTGATACAAGAAAAGCGACTGTTACTGTTCCACTTTCTGTTACAGTTACATATAATGGAAGGAATCGATTCCAAATTATCTCTTGAAGTTGGTTCCAGCTTTATATAACAACTAATGCAAGTGATGCAAACAGGATTAGTTATAGAGACATCTAATGATAAGACAGGAACTGTTTCATCAGATGGCGTAGTAAAACTTGTACCAGAGTACAGGAAAGTACAGCTACACTTAGAAGTGCAGTTGGTGGTGGTACGACAACGGTTTATGTACGTACAACTGATAATCCGGAAAAGGAAGATGCACTTGTTAAGATATTTAAAGTAACAGGTAAGATTCATTTCCTTGATGGACAGGGACAATGCAAACGATCAGGATCATTTTATACAGACATCTTCAATTACTTCAAATGGTGTAAAGAGATATTATTTCTTGATAAAAACAGAATATAAAAGATTTCATGCAGGAAGAAGTTCCTTCTAATATTATGTATCATCCTGCAACTTCGGGAGTAACATCTCAGAAGTGATGATAAAGATCGTCTGGGTAATACATAGTTTGCGGTGCTTCCTCTTGGTGTCCATGCAGGTGTCAAGAGTCGCATTGGTATATATTCACAGGATACACTTGGCAAATGAGGTTGCATCTCTTAATCGAAAGATGAGGATTAATGTTGTTGTTCCATTTTAAGAAAAATGGGTAATAATGTAACTAATCTTTAATGTAGGTGATCAGATAAGCAGCTTACAACAACAGCAAAACCATCTGAAGCCTTAATGGTCTTCACAACTTCTAACGTACTTCAGGTAGGATGCAACGACAGGTCTTGTTACAGCAATGGGAGCAGGAAAAGCTACAATTATTGCAACAAGAACACAGGGATGAATTATATACTGTATATGGTCTTCCGTATCAGTTGAAATATGATTTTGTAGCGTCATTGATGGATTTGGCCTCAGTACAACGAGAGTGCAACTGTTAATATTGGTGATTCGTTTGATTTGAAAGCACTTGTAACAGATGAAGACTTCAAATAAGAGTCCTGTAACATTCAAGGTTGAAAATCAGCGGGTGCCGATGGTATAACTCCTACAGGAACACTTGTAACAACTACACAGAATGGTAAAGTCCTTACTGTAAAGGGTGTTGCATCAGGTACTGTTAAGATTACAGCAACACAGACAATCAATGGCGTTATGAAGTCAGAGACATGTATTGTCTATGTAACTACACCGGTTGGGAAATTACAATTAATCCTTCATCGGTAACGGCTTTGACAGAGGTTCAACAACAACTGTACAGCTTTATTTAATCCCGCAGACCGACTAATAATAAAGTTCTCTGGGTACATCAAATCCTGATGTAGCAACAGTTGAAGGTGATAGTTATACAGCTACAATCACAGGTGTTAAAGGTGGTACAGCCACAATTAATGTTATATCGGAAGATGGACTTAAAGTTGCAACTTGTGATGTTTATGTAAGAGAGCCTGTAACGGGAATTACATTAAATGAAACAACAGTTGAATCATCAATGGCAATTGGTAAGTTCCAGCTTGTTGCTACAGTTAATCCGGCAGGAGAAGGAGTAAACAGAAATGTTACATGGACATCATCTGATACATCTATAATTACAGTAGATGAGAATGGTCTTGTTACATTTGTTAAGCCTGGATATGCAACTGTTGTTTGTAAGACCGAAGATGGTGCATTTATTGCAACATGTAACTTTATTATAAGTATTCCGGTAACATCAATTAAACTTGATTATACAGATGAGATAATGTCGCTTGGGCAGCGTCTTAGAATTACAGCTGAAGTGTTGCCGGTAGATGCATCTAATAAAAATGTATATTGGGAGTCATCAAATACAAATGTTTGTATTGTAGATTCTAATGGTCTTGTTGAAGCAGTAGGAACAGGTAGTTGTACAATCCTTTGTAAGTCTGTAGATGGTGGAAGTACAGCAATGTGTAACATTTATGTAAAACAGCCTGTAACACAGATTGTGCTTAATACAACAGATATTACTGTAAGAAAAGGACAGATATTCTGGCTTAATGCTACATGTCTACCGGAAAATGCTGATAACAAGATTGTAACATGGGAAAGCCGTGATGAGAGTGTTTGTAAGGTTGAAAATGATGGTAAATGTACAGCGACAGGTGCTGGTACTACATCAATTATAGCAACTAATGTTGATACTGGACTAACTGCATATTGTGTAGTTACGGTAACACAGCCTGTAACAGGTATTACACTTAATTCGGATTACCAGCTTATGTGGGTTGGTTCAAAATATGCAATCATACCTACAATTGAGCCGGCTGATGCTGAAAATAAGAATGTAACATATTTCTCAAGTGATTCTACTGTTGCAACAGTAGATGAACATGGCGTTGTTACTGCTTTAAAAGGTGGTACATGTGTTATTGAAGTAACAACAGAAGAATGTCAGCTTACAGCTGCATGTACGATTGAAGTAAAAGAGTACGTTTCTTCGATTACATTAAGTGAACATAATAAGTTTCTTAATATTGGTGCGAGCGGAACGCTTACCGCATCAGTTGAGACTTCTACAGCAACTAATAAGAATATAGTGTGGTCATCATCAAATAATGATATTTGTTCTGTTGACCAGAAAGGTAACATAATAGGTTATAATCCGGGTACGGCAGTTATAACGGCAACAGCAGCGGATGGCAGCGGTGTGTCTGATTCATGTATTGTACGAGTTGTCAATCCGGTAACATCTATAAGTGTTGAACCATCAACAGTACATCTGCTTGTGGGTGACTCAACAATTGTTACAGCAAATATTTATCCTGAGGATGCATCAGTAAAAGATGTAGACTGGACTTCGTCTAATGAAGCAATTGCTGTAGTTGATGAGGCTGGTGAAATATTTGCATTAAGTACAGGTAAATGTAAAGTTACAGCAACGTCTAAAGATGGTAATGATATTAAGGGTGTCTGCTGGGTATATGTAACACCGGTTGTAAATATTTCATCTATAAAGATTAATTCAAGTGAGATTTATATGCTCACAGGTAAGTCAAGACAGCTTACAGTTAGAGTAAGACCGGCTACAAATACAGATTCATATGGATGGTATTCAACAGATACTGGAATTGTTACTGTTAATGATGACGGTGTTATAACAACAGTAGGTCCAGGTACAGCTGATGTTGTATGTGAGAGTACGGCAAATGGTGTATCATCAACATGTACTGTTCATGCTTTGGGACTTAGCAGGTCATATATAACACTTGAGCAGTATGATTCATACTGGCTTGATGTTCTTGGAACAGATACTGATGATAGAATAGTATGGCGAAGCAGTAATCCTAGAGTTTGCACAATAAGTTCAAGCGGACAGGTTATCGCAAGAAAAGCTGGTACGACTACAGTTACAGCAGTTACGCATAATAAGACTATGACATGTACTGTAAGAGTTACCAATATACCTAAGTAATAAAATATAAAAATTAACAGAAATGCCGGAGAGTTAAGAATTAATCTTAGCTGTCCGGCATTGGTATACTTATATAAAAAGAAACAGATGACAAAATGTGGAAGCATAGTGTCATCTGTTTCAATGTATAAATATAAAATATGAGGGGGAGATAGAATTATTAACTCTATCTGTTAATTATTATATGCAAAAAATGTGAGCAAAGTGTGTACGTTTAATTAAAGAAATATTAAAAATCAAAAGAAAATATAAAGCAAATTATATATTGAAAATATTGAGAGTATATATAATTTTATATGACTTGTTTTTTTAATGAATACGTAGTATATTATTATTACTTTGCAGTATATAATGCTAAGAATTTTAAACAGGAGTCACCGATATGAGCGATAAAGATAATTTTGATATTGATGATGAACTTGCACGTTCACTGGAACGTCTTGTAGAAGAAGAAACTAATGTTGCGAAAGCGGCATATTCAGAAGATAAAATAAAGGCAGAAGATATAAAGAAAGAGTCTGAAAATATTAATCTTGGAGCAACGCAGATGGTTGACAAAGACAAGGTGAAAAGCTTGACATCTGCTATAAAACTTAATGATGAACAGGATATAAAAACTGTTGAAGATACATCTGATTTTACGATAGATGTACCATATGTTGGAAATGCATCAAAAAATACAACATCAATCAAGTCTGTAAAGATTGAAGATGATGAAAATGATTGGGATGAAGATGAAAATCCGGATGAAAGTAAAACAGTGCAGAAAATTAATAAGATGAATTCAGATAATCCGGTTACTATGTCAAATCAGACAAGTCCAGAAGACGGAAAAAATAAAAAAGAACTCGATAAAAAGAGCAAGCTTATAATTGCAGGAGCCTGTGGAATAGCGGCACTTGTAGTTATTATAATAATTGTTATTGCAGTTAATATGAATTCAAAAAATAAGAAGTCATATAAATATAATCTTGAAAAGGGTACACAGTATTACAATACACAGGATTATGATAATGCTGTTACATATCTTACAAAAGCATATAATACAAACGACGGAAAAAAGAATGCTGATATGATGTATGAACTTGCTGATGCACTTGTACATGTTAATCAGAATGACAAAGCGATAGAAGTGTTAAAGTCAGCACTTTCGTATGATAAGATGAATGAAAAGGCACTTCCGCTTCTTGCTAAATTGTATCAGGATGAGAAAAAGGGAACAGAGCTTTCTGAGCTTATAAAAAAATATAAGGGAACAAAGAATGAAGCCTTACTTTCAGATTATAAGGTAGATGAGCCAACATCATCTGAAAATCCTGGAAGCTTTGAAGATTCTGTAGAGATAAATCTTATGGCATCTGATGGATGTATAATTTATTACACAACAGATGGAAGTGAGCCGACAACAAAGAGCAGCAAGTATTCATCAACTATAAAAATTGAAAAAGATGATGTTACAGTTAAGGCGATAGCAGTTAATTCGATTGGCGTTGCATCAGATGTTGCAGAATTTAAGTATTCTATATCATTGAAAGCACCGGATGCACCTGTGCTTAATCCGTCAGAATCTGATGTAAAAGTTGGAACAAAAATTGTTATTGAAGGTCTTGCAGATGATGAAAAGGCGTATTATACTTTAAACGGAAGCACTCCGTCAGCTAATTCATCACAGTATTCAGGTGGAATTACGCTTGATAAAGCAGGTAATTATGTTGTATCAGTAATTGTCATAAATAAACATAATTTATCAAGTCCTGTTACAAGAGTAAGCTATAATGTTTCTGAAGAGAAGACCTATACAAAGGACGAGGCAGAAAGTATTCTTATGAAACGTCTCGTATCAAATAATAAAGTAAGTCAGTCAGGAACAATGGTTGGCGGTGGCGGAATTGCCAAGCTGGTATATCAGAATACAACAACTATCAGTGGCACTAAGATGTACTATATAAGGTTAGATGTTAATTCTGGAAACAGCACAAAAACAGAAGGATATTACGGCGTTGGAGTAAATAACGGACAGTGTTATGTTATAACTGATAACAATGGATCACTCTCTGCCGTTCAATATTAAATTTTTACTATTACTTTGAAAGGGGTACATAAATGTATAAGATTTTAAAGGCTGAAAAGCTGGCTGAAAAAATTTATCTGATGGATGTATTAGCACCTAGAGTTGCTAAACATTGTCAGCCTGGTCAGTTTGTTATTGTAAAAATGGATGAAAAGGGCGAGAGAATTCCTCTTACAATCTGTGATTACAACAGAGAAGCCGGTACAATTACAATTGTTTTCCAGAGTATCGGTGCATCAACAACAAAGATGGCAGAATTGAAAGAAGGAGACTGTTTTGAAGACTTTGTAGGACCGCTTGGATGTGCATCAGAGCTTGTTCATGAAGATATTGAAGAGTTAAAGAAGAAAAAGATAGTATTCATAGCAGGTGGTGTAGGTACAGCTCCTGTATATCCACAGGTTAAATGGCTTCATGAGCATGGTGTGGATGCAGATGTTATTGTAGGTGCAAAGAATAAAGATATGCTTATTCTTGAAGAGCCAATGCGTGAAGTTGCGGGTAATCTGTATGTTACAACAGATGATGGTAGTTATGTAAGAAAAGGTATGGGTACAGATGTACTTAAAGACCTTGTAAATAATGAAGGAAAGAAATACGATCTTTGTGTTGCTATAGGACCACTTATCATGATGAAGTTTGTCTGTCTTCTTACAAAGGAACTTGGTATTCCAACTGTTGTAAGTATGAATCCTATTATGGTAGATGGTACAGGTATGTGTGGTGCATGCCGTCTTCAGGTTGGAGATGAAATTAAATTTGCATGTGTTGACGGACCTGAATTTGATGGACATAAGGTAGATTTTGATCAGGCTATGAAACGTCAGCAGATGTATATAAGACTGAAGAAGGAAGAGCTATGCTTTGCACTTACTGAAGGGGATACACATCACGGCGGATGCGGTCACTGCAACTAAATAAAGTGAAGGAATGAGGTTAATACAGAATGGATGTTTTAAAGAAAGTTCCAGTCAGAGAGCAGGCTCCTGACGTAAGAAATAAAAATTTTGAAGAAGTATGTCTGGGATATAACATGGAAGAGGCACAGGAAGAAGCAACAAGATGCATTAATTGCAAGAATGCACAGTGTATAAAAGGATGTCCTGTATCAATTAATATTCCTGGTTTCGTTCATGAGGTAAAAGAAGGAAATATTGAAGAAGCATATAAGATAATAAGTCAGTCATCAGCACTTCCAGCAGTCTGTGCAATGTGTATGTCCACAGGAAAGCCAGTGCGAAGCGCAAATGTATAAGAGGTTTTAAGGGTGAACCTATTTCAATTGGTAAGCTTGAAAGATTTGTTGCTGATTATGCAAGAGAACATAATATCAAGCCACAGCCTGCAACAGAAAAGAAAGGCAAGAAAGTTGCTGTAATCGGTTCAGGTCCTTCCGGACTTACATGTGCCGGAGATCTTGCTAAACTCGGATATGATGTTACTATATTTGAAGCACTTCATCAGGCTGGTGGTGTTCTTGTATATGGTATTCCTGAATTCCGTCTTCCTAAGCAGACAGTTGTTGCAAGTGAGATTGAGAATGTAAAGAGCCTTGGCGTAAAGATTGAAACTAATGTTGTAATTGGTAAGTCAATGACAGTTGACCAGCTTCTTGATGAAGAAGGATTTGATGCTGTATTTATCGGTTCTGGTGCAGGTCTTCCGAGATTTATGGGAATTCCTGGTGAGAATGCCAATGGTGTATTTTCGGCAAATGAGTATCTTACAAGAAGCAATCTTATGAAAGCTTTTGATGACAGCTATGATACTCCAATTGCAAGATTTAAGAAAGTGGCTGTTGTTGGTGGCGGTAATGTTGCGATGGATGCAGCAAGAACAGCACTCCGTCTTGGGGCAGAAGTTCATGTCGTATATAGAAGAAGTGAAGCTGAACTTCCAGCAAGAGCAGAAGAAGTACATCATGCAAAAGAAGAAGGTATTATATTTGATCTTCTTACAAATCCTACAGAGATTCTTGCAGATGAGAATGGATGGGTAAAAGGCATTAAGTGTGTAAAGATGGAACTTGGTGAACCTGATGCATCAGGAAGAAGAAAACCGGTTGAAATTGAAGGTTCAGAATTCGTTATGGATCTTGATGCTGTAATCATGTCACTTGGTACATCACCTAATCCTCTTATCAGTTCAACAACAAAAGGTCTTGAAATTAATAAGAGAAAATGTATTGTGGCAGAAGAAGAGAATGGACAGACATCAAAAGAAGGCGTTTATGCCGGTGGCGATGCTGTAACAGGTGCTGCTACAGTTATTCTTGCCATGGGTGCTGGTAAAGCAGCTGCAAAGGGTATTGATGAATTTTTAAGCAAGTAAAATAATTATTTTAAATTAAAAGAACCGTGCTTTGATTAATCCAGATGGATATTATCAAAGCACGGTTTTTGTAGTTTGTTAAATATTAATAATGCAATAATTATATGATTTTAAAAGATTTTTTCAATATATTCATCGGCTATTGAATCGACGATATCATCGTTTAAATCAGGGTATTTTTTGTTGATTTCATTTTTAATGTAGCTGCTTCTGCTGAAATATTTCATTTCTTCTGCCATTTGGGAACCATCATATGATGCATCAATCATATCAGCAGTTATGTTGGATGTGAGCCAGTCCTGAATTTCGGAATTGGTCTTTTCTTCTGTGCTGATATTGACTTTGCTCTCTTGGTCCTTAAATGAAATTGCTGCAATAACTATAAAAGCAACGAACATTCCAATTAAAACAACATTAGTTAATATTCCTGATGCACCTTTGTAAGTGAAAAATTTCAGTATGCCGATGTCATTTAATAAAACAACGATAAGTCCGCCGATTCCACATACGAGAAATGTTATTGCTGATGACAGGTTATCCTGATACTTTTCGTTAGAATTTTCATAATTGCTGCCTGTTGTGAGCTGCTCAATGATATTTTCATTATCAGTTGTGTCTGTTGTAATATTTTTTTCGTTAGTTACTTCTTTTTCTTCCATATTATCTCCGTTCCGGGAAAAGATGAATTTCCCTTTTCTTGTTGGATAAATTATATCAGTAAAATGTGAAAAAAAAAAGAACAATGCGGATTTTTTGTCAGGGTTGATAAAAAAAATAAATAGATATATATTTTAATGAGACAAGAAAGGAGTATTTTATGAAAATATTGATAATAAGCGGTGGAAGCATAGATGAAATGTGGGGGCGGAAATGGGTGGCTGATTATGAGCCGGATTATTGCATAGCAGCTGATTCGGGACTGGTTATGGCAGATAAATTAGGACTTACAGTAGACCTTTTGCTGGGAGATTATGATTCGGTTGATAAAAAAATTTTTGAAAAATATAATGGAAACACAAAGACAATAACTTATCCGTGCGAAAAAGATTACACAGACACTCATCTTGCACTGAAAAAGGCAATAGAAAAAATAAAAAAATTGCAAGACACGTCAAAAGACAGTACAGAGGATGAAATAGCAATTATTGGTGCCACGGGAACAAGATATGACCATGCATTTACCAACATTTTTGTTTTGGATGAATCACTTGAGGCAGGCATCAGATGTGCTATTTATGATAAAAATAATAAGATATATCTTGCGGATAAAAGTTTTGAAATAAGAAAAGATAAGCAGTTTGGTGATTATTTATCATTTGCACCAATGACACCTGAAGCCGGGCTTTCTTTATCAGGAGTGAAATATCCATTAGACAGATATACTCTTAGACAGGGCGAGAGCATATGTCAGAGTAATGAAATAACAGAAATGATAGCAAAAGTGGAAATTTTCACAGGAAAATTGGTAGTTTTTGAGACAAGAGACTAGATATATACTTGTTTTAGATGGATTGTTATAAAATAAACAATAGATTTTGATTATTCAAACAGGAGGTTTTTTAAGATGAGTAACACTACACCGGTGTCAGCCAGAGCAAGAATTGATGCAATTCTGGATGACAACAGCTTTGTTGAAATCGGTGCCGGCGTTAAAGCCAGAGCAACAGATTTTAACATTACTAAAAATGCAGCTCCATCTGACGGCGTTATAACCGGATATGGAGTTATTAACGGCAATCTTGTTTATGTGTACAGTCAGGATGCTGCTGTTATGAACGGCACAGTTGGCGAAATGCATGCAAAGAAGATTGAAGGAATTTATGATATGGCATTAAAGATGGGAGCACCAGTAATTGGTCTTATTGATTGTGCCGGAATCAGACTTCAGGAAGCTACAGATGCACTGGATGCTTTTGGTAAGATTTATAGAAAGATGTCGGATGCATCAGGAGTTATTCCACAGATAACAGCCGTTTATGGTAATTGTGGTGGTGGACTTGCTGTACTTGCAGGACTTTCTGATTTCACATTTATGGAAGAAAAGACAGGACATCTTTTCGTAAACAGCCCTAATGCTCTTGCTGGCAATTATGCAGAAAAGCTTGATACATCAAGTGCAAAGTTCCAGGCAGAGGCAGGCGTTGTAGATTTTACAGGTGATGAAGAGACAATTGCTAACGGAATCCGTCAGCTTGTTTCAATTTTACCAGCTAATAATGAGACAGAAGCATTTGCTGACTGTGAAGATGATTTGAACAGAGTATGTGCTGATATGGCAGCTGAGATTGCAGATCCTGCACTTGCACTTTCTGATATTTCAGATGACAATCTCTTTGTTGAGGTAAAAGCAGAGTTCGCTAAGGAAATGGTAACTGGTTTTATTCAGGTAGATGGCTCTACAATCGGTGCAGTTGCTAACAGAACAGCTCTTTTTGATGAAAATGGAGAAAAGTCAGCTGATTTCGATGCTGTACTTACAGTTGATGGTGCATATAAAGCAGCAGATTTTATTAATTTCTGTGATGCTTATGATATTCCTGTACTTTCACTTACTAATGTTAAGGGATATGCAGCTGATGTCAGAAGTGAGAAGAGTATTGCAAAGGCAGTTGCTAAACTTACATATGCTTTTGCAAATGCAAATGTTCCAAAGGTTAATGTTATAACAGGAGAAGCTTACGGCAGTGCCTATGTCACAATGAATTCAAAGGCACTCGGTGCTGATGTTACATACGCATGGCCTGATGCAAGCATTGGAATGATGGATGCTAATGAGGCAGCTAAGATTATGTATGCTGATGATATTGCAAAGTCAGCTGATGTCCAGTCAGTTATATCAGAGAAAGCAGCTGAGTATGCAGCACTTCAGTCAGGCGTTGAATCAGCAGCAGCAAGAGGATATGTTGATACAATTATTAATCCTGAAGATACAAGAAAATATGTTGCTGCAGCGTTTGAGATGCTTTATACAAAGAGAGAGGATAGACCTGATAAAAAGCATGGAACGGTCTGATATAGAGGTGAGACAATATGAAGAAGATTAATTTTAAGAAATTCTTACTGTTGTTTTGCATTTTAGCGTGTGTGTTTGGACTTACAGCGTGTACAGAGACTATTTCTTCTGATTCTGCAAAGGAATCAAAGAAAGAACAGAAGCTTGCAGCTGTATCTACTGAACTTGAAAACTGGTCAGTTGATATGATTAAGTATTTTGATGTAACGTCAGATGATGATGTTAAGGCAAACGCTGAGAATGCAATAAGCATAGATGAGATTAACCATGATTTATATATTGTTAATCCTGAAGGTATGAATGTTGCAACAGTTGAATTTTGTAACAGCTGGGTTAAGAGCCGCAGCGATTTAGGCAGATTAAAGTCTATTGACAGTGTTGAGTTAAAGATAAGCGACGAGACAAGTACTCTTGGAACTGTTACAGTTAAGACAGAATATGAAAAGAGAAACTGTACATATGAAATTGTATTTGATGATGATTACAATCTTTCAAGTGCAGCCATCAATCCGGTATATACAACCGGTGAGAAGATGGAAAAAGCAGTTTTAAATACAGTTATAGGTATGGGTACAGTATTTATTGTATTAATATTTATTTCTTTCATCATTTCATTACTTAAATATGTAAATAATATTGGTGCAAAGAAAGAAGAAAAACCTGCCGGCGGTGTAGAAAATGCTATTTCACAGATAGTTACAGCTGAAGAAGAAAGCGATGAGACAGATGATCTTGAGCTTGTGGCAGTTATAACAGCGGCAATTGCAGCTTCTGAGGGAACATCCTCTGATGGTCTGGTTGTTCGTTCAATTAAAAGAAGATTTTAGAATAATTTATCGATTTATGGAGGATAAGTACAATGAAGAATTACACAATTACTGTTAATGGTAATGTTTATGATGTTACAGTTGAAGAAGGAGCTGCAGGTACAGCTTCAGCAGCACCTAAGGCAGCACCAAAAGCTGCTCCAAAGGCAGCACCTAAGGCTGCAGCACCAGCAGGTGCTCAGGGTGCCGTAAAGGTTAATGCACCTATGCAGGGCAAGATTTTAAAGATTAATGCATCAGCAGGTGCTTCTGTAAAGAAGGGTGATGTACTTCTTGTTCTTGAAGCTATGAAGATGGAAAATGAAATCTGTGCACCACAGGATGGAACTGTAGCTACAGTTGAGTGTTCAGTTGGTGATTCAGTTGAAACAGGAAAAGTATTAGTTTCAATGAACTAATTATTTAGAGGAATCATTTAAACTGGAGGTTAAAAGATGAGTTATATTATAACAACATTGGGAAACCTCGTACAGCAGTCAGCATTTTTTGGTTTGACATGGGGTAATTATCTCATGGTTGCTGTTGCTTTGGTTTTCTTATATTTGGCTATTAAGAAAGGATACGAACCTCTGCTTTTAGTACCAATTTCTTTTGGTATGCTTCTTGTTAATCTTTATCCGGACATTATGCTTTCGATTGAAGATTCAAACAACGGCGTAGGCGGTTTGTTACATTATTTCTATCTCCTCGATGAGTGGAGTATTTTACCATCGCTTATTTTCCTTGGCGTTGGTGCAATGACAGACTTTGGTCCGCTTATTGCAAATCCTAAGAGTTTCCTCTTGGGTGCAGCTGCACAGTTTGGTATTTTTGCCGCTTATATCATGGCTATTTTTATGGGATTCCCTGATAAAGCAGCAGCAGCAATTTCGATTATCGGTGGTGCCGACGGTCCTACATCAATCTTCCTTGCAGGTAAACTCGGACAGACTAAATATATGGGACCTATTGCGGTTGCGGCATATTCATATATGTCACTTGTTCCTATTATCCAGCCACCTATTATGAAGCTTCTTACAACTGAGAAAGAAAGAAAGATTAAGATGGAACAGCTTAGACCGGTTTCAAAACTTGAGAAAATTCTTTTCCCGGTTATTGTTACTATTGTAGTAGTATTAATTCTTCCTACTACAGCACCACTTGTTGGTATGCTTATGCTTGGTAACCTCTTCAAGGAAAGTGGTGTTGTTAAGCAGCTTACAGAGACAGCATCTAACGCACTTATGTATATCGTAGTTATTATTCTTGGTACATCAGTTGGTGCTACAACAAGTGCTGAAGCATTCCTTAATTTTGATACTTTAAAGATTGTTGCACTCGGACTTATTGCATTTGCGTTCGGTACAGCAGCAGGTGTTTTGTTTGGTAAGATTATGTGCAAGGCTACACATGGCAAAGTTAATCCGCTTATCGGTTCAGCAGGTGTTTCTGCCGTTCCTATGGCAGCCAGAGTTTCACAGAAGGTCGGACAGGAAGCAGATCCTTCTAACTTCCTTCTCATGCATGCGATGGGACCTAACGTTGCGGGTGTTATCGGTACAGCTGTAGCTGCCGGTGCATTCATGGCTATGTTTGGTGTTATGTAAATAAATACATAAATTAAGGGATTATAATTTAATTAATATTTGAAATAATTTGGAGGATTTAAAGATGGCAGAACAGGTTAAAAAACCATTAAAATAACGGAAACCGTATTGCGTGATGCACATCAGTCATTGATTGCCACAAGAATGACAACAGAGCAGATGCTTCCAATCATAGATAAAATGGATAAGGTTGGTTATCATTCAGTAGAGTGCTGGGGCGGTGCTACATTTGATGCATCTCTTCGTTTCCTTAAAGAGGATCCATGGGAAAGACTTCGTAAGTTAAGAGATGGATTCAAAAATACAAAGTTACAGATGCTTTTCAGAGGTCAGAATATTCTTGGATATAATCACTATGCAGATGATGTAGTTGAATATTTCGTTCAGAAGTCTATTGCAAACGGTATTGATATTATCCGTATTTTCGATTGCTTTAACGATTTAAGAAATCTTAAATCATCAGTTGAGGCTGTTAAGCTTGTAAAGAAAGAAATCCTAATGCACATGCACAGATTGCTTTGTGTTATACATTGGGTGATGCATATACACTTGATTACTGGAAAGAGACAGCAAAGAGAATCGAAGATATGGGTGCAGATTCAATATGTATCAAGGATATGGCTGGTCTTTTAGTTCCTAAGAAAGCAACAGAGCTTGTTCAGGCATTAAAAGGATGGTTCATCACTTCCAATTCAGATGCATACACATTACACATCAGGTGTGGCTTCAATGACATATATGAAGGCAGTTGAGGCAGGTGCTGATATAATTGATACAGCTATGTCTCCATTCTCAATGGGAACAAGCCAGCCGGCTACAGAAGTTATGGTTGAAGCATTTAAGGATACTCCTTATGATACAGGTCTTGATCAGAATCTTCTTGCTGAAATTGCTGCATATTTCCAGCCAATGAGAGAAGAAGCATTAAAGACAGGTCTTATGAATACAAAAGTTCTTGGTGTTAATATCAAGACATTGCTTTATCAGGTTCCTGGTGGTATGCTTTCTAACCTTGTATCACAGCTTAAAGAAGCAGGTGCAGAAGATAAGTATCAGGCAGTTCTCGAGGAAATTCCAAGAGTGCGTAAAGACTTTGGTGAACCACCTCTTGTTACACCATCATCACAGATTGTTGGTACACAGGCAGTTCTTAATGTATTACAGGGCGAGCGTTACAAGATGATTACAAAAGAATCTAAGAAGGTTCTTATGGGTGAATTTGGTCAGACAATCAAGCCTTTCAATCCTGAAGTCCAGAAGAAAGCTATTGGTGATGCAACACCTATCACATGCCGTCCGGCAGATTTAATTGAGCCACAGCTTGAAAAATTCAAGAATGACCCAGTTGTACAGGAATACAAGCAGCAGGATGAAGATGTATTATCATATGCATTGTTCCCTGCTGTAGCAACAGAGTTCTTTAAATACAGGGCAGCACAGCAGTCAAAGGTAGACCCTAAGGCAGCTGACACAGAAAATAAAGCATATCCTGTATAATATATAAATAATAAAATTTATAAAAAACTGATTTGTCGGCAGCATCCGTAAAATTAACGGGTGCTGCCATTTTTATGTTTAGTTTACATGACATGGGAACTTGTAAATAAACATTCACTGTGATAAGATAGCATACATAGTCTTTAAATGTTTAATTTATGACGGAGGAATGAAAAGACATGAAAAAAAAGAATGTCAAAATCTGTGTTGTTGGCGGAGGAAAGATAGGTTCAGAGATAGCTGCCCAGCTTACAGATAATGGCTGTGAAGTAACAGTAATAGATACTAATCTTGATTTGATAAATAAGATTTCTAACGCTATGGATGTAATCTGCTATCAGGGTAATGGTGCATCGCTTACGATATTGCAGGATGCAGGTGCTGCAGAGGCTGATATATTTATTGCTGTTACAGGTTCAGATGAACTTAATATATTAAGCTGTCTTACAGCACATTCGCTCGGTGCCAAGAATACGATTGCGAGAGTAAGAAATGCAGAATATGCCGTTCAGTCAGAATTTTATATGGAAAAATTTGGTCTGTCAATGACAATAAATCCTGATTTTACAGCTGCAAGGGAGATAGAAAGATTACTGCATTTTCCACAGGCTACAAAGATTGAACTTTTTGGCAAAGGCAGATGTGAACTTGCCGAGATGAAAATAGAACATGGCAATGCAATAATTGGCAAGACATTATTTGAGATAAACCAGAAAATGAAGATGAATATTCTTATATGTGCAATAGTGCGTGATAAGAATATATTTATACCAAATGGTGATGATATTGTAAAAGAAGGCGATGTGCTTTATATCACAGGTTCTCCTAAGGCGATAAATGAGTCGCTTGAGAAAATGAATATAAAAGTAAGACGTATCAGTTCAGTACTTATTGCCGGAGCGAGCAGAATTGGATTTTATCTGTCAAAGATGCTTGAAAAAGATGGTGTTAATGTAACTGTTGTTGAGAAAGTTCACAGCAAAGCAGCTGAACTTGCAGGCAATGTACCGGGAGTATCAGTTATGTGCAGTGATGCAATGGAATATTTTGAGAGTATGTCTGAGGCAGACATCAAAAATACAGATGCTTTCGTTACGCTTACAAATAATGATGAATATAATCTTATTGCGGGCATGCTTGCTGAAAAACGCAATGTATATAAAGTTGTAACAAAGATGAATTCACATTCAGCATTAAAAGAACTTCAGATGAATACAAAAATATGCAGCGTTTCCAAAGAAAGTGCTGTTACAGATATTATTATCGGTTATTCAAGATCGCTTCTTGCGGCAGAAAATTTTGATGCTATTTCCTCACTTTACAGGCTTATGGATGGAAAACTTGAGTTTGTTGAGTTTAAAGTCACATCAGATGAGGCATATCTTGGCAAGCTGATAAAGGAATTACAAGTTAAAAAAGGCTATATTATTGCTTCTATAATACGAAACAGAAGGCTTATTGTGCCTCGAGGTGATGATGTAATTGAAAAGGGTGATTCAGTTTTAGTATGTACTGTAAATAAGAGTATTTTGAGATTACAGGACATTTTTGCAGGAGTATAGGGCGATGAATAGAAGAAGAGTTCTTAAAATTCTTGGTAAAATTCTTATGACAGAGGCGATGCTTATGGTACCGTCTCTGATAGTTTCACTGATATATGGCGATGGTGACGCTATGTATTTTATTGGTACAATTGCATTTGCGGCAATAGCAGGATTTATCCTTTCATGTGTAAAAGCACCGGAACGTAAGATGGGTAGCCGTGATGGATACTGTATAGTTGCACTTGCATGGATAATTATATGCATAATAGGTGCTGTTCCGTTGTTTCTTACAGGACAGTTCAGGTCTTACTGGTCTGCACTTTTTGAGATAGTTTCAGGTTTTACGACTACAGGTGCATCTGTTCTTTCAAATCCTGAATATCTGCCACATGGTGTACTTTTTTGGAGAAGTTTTACGCACTGGGTTGGCGGAATGGGCGTTCTTGTATTTGTACTTATGATAATGCCTATGGAAAATGAAAATTCAATGCATCTTATAAGAGCGGAGGTTCCGGGACCTGTAGCCGGAAAACTTGTTCCCAGAATGAAAAAAACATCAATAATTTTATATGGAATATATACTGCTATGACAGCAATACTTATTGTTTTATTGTTATTTGGCGGCATGAATGTGTTTGATGCTTTTGCAACAGCATTTGGTACTGCGGGAACAGGTGGATTTGCTACATCATCTGTAGGCATAGCAGGTTATGACAGTGCATATATAGAGATTGTACTCGGGATTTTCATGCTTTTATTTGGTGTTAATTTTAATGCATATTATCTTATACTTATAAAGAGATTTACAGATGCGTTAAAGATTGAAGAGATTCAATGGTATTTTGGGATTGTAGGAGTTTCAGTTGTTGCAATAGCAATCAATATATGCCATAGCCTGTCGTCAGTTTCCGTGTCTTTGAGACAGGCGTTTTTCCAGGTGTCAAGTATTATAACAACGACGGGATTTGCAACGGTTGACTTTGATAAATGGCCGGAGTTTTCAAGGCATCTTCTTGTTCTACTGATGATAATCGGTGCATGCTCAGGTTCAACGGGCGGTGGAATCAAAGTATCGCGTGTTATTGTTATGGTAAAGAGCTTTTTTACTGAAATAAGGCATATTATCAATCCGAGCTCTGTTACAGCAGTGAGGACAAATGGCAAGCCTATGGATAAAGAGACACTTATAGCGGTGAGAGTTTATGTAGCATCGTATTTTATTTTGATTTGTCTGTTTACACTGGTCATATCACTTAACGGACTTGACTTTACAACAAATCTGACAGCAGTTTTATCGTGTTTTAATAATATAGGACCGGGACTTAATCTTGTTGGTCCAATGTCAAATTTCTCATGTTATGCCGACTGGGCACAGGTTATACTTTCAATTGCCATGCTAACGGGTCGACTTGAGATATTCCCGATGTTCATGCTGTTTTCAAAATCGGTGCACCGCCGTTAAAATTGTCATTTGATTGGGAAATAAAGACATTTAAACAAATAAGTATTTAATGAGGAGAATAAAGTGATATGATTAAACTCGAAAGATGCAATGTAATGAATTTTGAAAATGCCATACGCGGAGCAAGAAATCCGTTGAACAGCTGGGGACGCATGGATAGCAGCATTGTTGATGGTAAATTTGTATTTGGACCTAACGATTTGGATCTTGCAAAACGTCTGTGTAAAGCAGGTTCTGACCACAGAAAGTTTATCAGACAGATATTTATAACTGTAGATATAACTGCACCTTTATACTGGTGGAAAGAATATGATACATATAAAGTCGGAACAGTGGCAAATTCAACAAGTACAATGCATAAGATACACAGTAAGCCATTCGAGATGAGTGATTTCTCAACTGACCACATGAATCAGGAAACAATAGAATTTATGGAAAAAAATATTGAATTCCTTGAGAATCTGCGTGTCAAGTATAATGATACAAAGGATAAGACTCTCTGGTACAGCATTATACAGCTTCTTCCTGAGAGTTATAATCAGATGAGAACATGCACGTTCAGCTATGAAAATGCTGTTTCCATGTATTATTCAAGAAAGAATCACAAGCTTGATGAATGGCATACATTTTGTGACTGGGTAACAGAGCTTCCATATTTTAAGGAATTGTTTATTCAGGAATAACAGGGATTTCTGTGTATAACACTTAAATCTGATAAAGCAAAAAATATGAAAGGGGAAAGTACATTTATACATGTACGAAATAAGACTATGATAAGTTTAATAGTTATTGCAGCAGTTGTTTTATTTATTTTGATTATGTTTTTCAGCTTTGTTCCAATCGGACTTTGGATTTCAGCGATGGCAGCAGGAGTTCATGTCGGAATTTTCAGTCTTGTTGGTATGCGATTAAGAAGAGTAGTTCCGTCAAGAATTATTCTTCCTCTTGTAAAGGCAACAAAAGCCGGACTTAAACTCAGTGTAAACCAGCTTGAGGCACATTACCTGGCTGGTGGTAACGTTGATGGAGTTGTTAATGCACTTATTGCATCAGAAAGAGCAGGAATTGATTTGTCATTTGAAAAAGCAGCAGCAATTGATCTTGCAGGTCGTAATGTCTTAGAGGCTGTTCAGATGAGTGTAAATCCTAAAGTGATTGAAACACCGAATATTTCAGCAGTTGCAAAAGATGGTATCGAACTTCTTGTAAAAGCGAGAGTTACAGTTCGTACAAATCTTGAAAGACTTGTCGGTGGTGCTGGTGAATCAACAATTATTGCACGAATTGGCGAGGGTATTGTAACTACAGTTGGTTCTGCTGTTTCACATAAGAGCGTTCTTGAAAATCCTGATGATATTTCAAAGCTTATTCTTGCAAAAGGTCTTGATGCCGGAACAGCATTTGAGATTCTTTCAATTGATATTGCAGATATTGATATCGGACGTAATATCGGTGCACATCTTCAGAGTCTTCAGGCAGAGGCTGATAAGAATATCGCCCAGGCAAAGGCAGAAGAGAGAAGAGCTATGGCTGTAGCAAAAGAGCAGGAAATGAGAGCTTATGTTGTTGAAGCAGAAGCAGAAGTACCAAAGGCACTTGCTTATGCACTTCGAGAAGGAAAAATGGGAATAATGGATTATTATGACTTGCAAAATCTCAAAGCAGATACTAAAATGAGAGATAGTATAGCAGGTGATGACAGTACACAGACTATTACTGAAGGCGGTTATAATGAGCAGCAGTAAGAAGGTTAATAATCTGGCAAAACGTGTTTCTTCGGAATACAAACAGATAATTAATCCTTCATGTGATGAAAGCAATCAGACAGATAATGTCATTAAAGACGGATGTGAGCAGGCAAGACATGCAGAACAGACCATTAAGAAACAACAGATGGTACACGAGCATAATCTTGACATTGAGAATAGTTACCGTGATATTGGACAGAAAAAATCACACGGAATAAAAATGATTGTAAACAATGAATATATACCAGCTTTAAGAAGTCATGACAATCTGAGAAATGCAATGATTATACACGAAATATTGTCACAGCCTGTATGTAAAAGACGTAAAAAGAGGTAGGTATATTGCATGCATATTTCTATACAGGTATGTTCTATAATTATTGTGCTGTTTCTTGCGATAATTTTTTCAAGACAGAAAAAACTTGGAATAAGAAGTGAGAGAATTTTTTTAGAAATATTAATAATAACATTAATAAGCCTTGTGCTTGATATCAGCTCCGTGGCAGCAATCTATTATAAAGAAAGCTGTCCGGGGCTTTTGGTGTTGGTTGTTTCAAAAGCATATCTTATATCTTTAATTATTCTTGCATTTGTAAGCCGTATATATGTATTATCTGATGTGAATTATGTTGCTGTTGATGGGAAAAAAGGCATATTCATTAGATATACAATTATTACAATATGTGTCTTACTTGTAAGTGTTATTCCAATTCATTTTAATATTAATACAGATACAGGTGCGGTATGGTCTTCAGGATATAGCGTGATAATGACTTATATAACTGTCTTTGTAATACTTATCAATACAATTTATACTGCTTTTGACATGAGAACTTCTATATGTTCAGCAAGATTTGAATCTGTTCTTATATGGATTGGCTTCTGGTGCATTGCGGCAGTTATACAGGCAGTTATGAGAAACCATATACTTATAGTGGGATTTGCAAGTGCACTTGGCGTTATGGTAATATATATAAAATTTGAGAATCCCGAATTAAATATTGACAGAGCGACAGGTTTATATAATCAGAAAGCATTCCTTATATATGTAAATAATGCATTAAGCAGCAATAAAGATATTTCGATAGTTTCTGCTTCATTTGAAAGATGGTATAACAGAAATGTGAGCTTTGAATACATAGATACTGCAAAATCGGAGATTATCAGATTTCTTTCAGACATAGATAAAGTAATGGTATTCAGAAATTATGAAGATGAGCTCATAATGGTATATAAAAATAAATCTGATGCTGCAGAATGTGGCAAAATTATTGATAAAAGATTTAAAGAAGGATGGGGTCCCGGAAAAAATATAATTTTTCATCCGTTTATAGTATATTTAAGAAATGCATCAGGTATAAAAAGAGCGGAAGATATACTTCATTTTATTGCACATATAAAATCTGATTATATGGGACGTTCTGACCAGCACTTTATTTCAATTACAAGTGATATAATTGAAAATATGTATAATCAGCGTAATGTAGTAAGACAGATTGTAGAAGCACTGGATCAGGATGGAGTTGAAGTGTTTTTTCAGCCGATTTACTCGGTTAAAGAAAAAAGATTTACATGTGCAGAAGCTCTCGTGAGAATAAGACAGCGTGACGGAAGTCTTATACTGCCGGGGAAGTTTATAGAAACAGCTGAAAAGAGCGGACTTATTATACGCCTTGGATTGATGGTTTTTGAAAAAGTATGTCAGTTTATAAAGGACAATCCATTAGAAAAAATGGGGATGGAATATATAGAAGTTAATCTTTCTATGGTTCAGTGTGCATATAAAAAACTTAGTGATGATTATATAGATATTATGAAAAAATATAATATTAATCCGTGTAATATTAATCTTGAGATAACAGAATCAGCATTGATGGAAGATAAGACAAATCTGCTTGACAATATGAATAGATTGATGGAATATGGAGTGAAGTTTTCGCTTGATGATTTTGGCACCGGACATTCTAACCTGAATTACATAGTTGACATGCCTGTCAATATTGTTAAGTTTGACAAAGGTATGCTTGATGCTTATTTTGAAAATGGCAGGGCAAAATACGTAATGGATGCTGCAATGCACATGATACAGGGCATGAATCTTGAGATTGTGGCAGAAGGAATAGAGACAAAAGAACATTTTGAAAATATAGCAAATCTTGGCATAAACTTTGTTCAGGGATATTATTTTTCAAAACCGGTTACTGCACGACAGTTTCTTTTGTTTATAAACGAAAATAACAAATAAATTCGGAGTAATAAAATGAAAAAAATTATAGTTATAGGCGGAGGTGCTGCCGGGATGATGGCGGCAATTACAGCTGCCGGAAATAATAATAAAGTTATTCTTATTGAAAAAAATGAGAAACTTGGAAAAAAGATTTTTATAACCGGAAAAGGCAGATGCAATTTTACTAATGCAGGTGATTCAGATGATCTTATGAACAGTATTGTGACAAATAAAAAATTTATGTACAGTTCACTTAATAAATTCTCTAATTATGATGCGATGGCTTTCTTTGGGGAACTTGGGTTGGATTTTAAAGTCGAAAGAGGAAATAGAGTATTTCCAACGTCGGATCATTCATCTGATGTGATATCAGCACTTAATCGTGAGATGAAAAAGAGAGGTGTTGAAATCAGACTTAATACAAAAGCTGTAAATATAAATACAAGTCCTTTATCGCTTAGGAAAATGAAGATGACAATAATGATAAAAGAAAAATAAAATTTAGAAAGTCTTACAGTTGAAAATGAAATCGGAAAAAAAGAAGTTATCACGGGTAATGAGCTGATAATAGCAACAGGAGGCAATTCATATCAGAGCACAGGTTCAACTGGCGACGGATATAAATTTGCAAAATCACTTGGACATACTGTAACGCCTATACTTCCGGCTCTTGTACCGTTTAATGTAAAAGAAGAGTGGGAGCGTGAACTACAAGGGCTGAGTCTTAAAAATGTGAATGTACGGATTCTTGATGGAGAAAAAGAAGTGTATTCAGATTTTGGTGAGATGCTTTTTACTCATTTCGGTGTGAGTGGACCGACAATTCTTTCAGCCAGCAGTTACGCTGCCAGAATTATAAAACAGAAAAATCTTACACTTTCTATTGATTTAAAACCGGCACTGACCTATGAACAGCTTGACGAGAGAGTTTTACGTGATTTTGAAGAAAATAAAAATAAATCATTTAAAAATTCACTTGATAAGCTTCTTCCGAAAAAAATAATTCCGGTTGTGATAATGCTTACGAGAATTCCAGAAGACAAAAAGGTTAATGAGATAACAAAAGAGGAGCGGAAAAAACTTGTTGACACATTGAAGGATTTCAGAATGACACTAACAGGACTCAGAGGATTTAACGAGGCAATAATTACACAGGGTGGTGTTAATGTAAAAGAGATTAATCCGTCAACAATGGAGTCAAAGATAGTAAGTAATGTGTTTTTTGCAGGTGAAGTGCTGGATGTGGATGCAGTTACAGGAGGATTTAATCTTCAGGTTGCATGGTCAACTGGGTATGCCGCGGGAAATAATTGATTTATGGAGGAAAATATGAGTTATTCAGTAGCTATAGACGGACCGGCAGGAGCCGGAAAAAGTACAATTGCAAAGCTTCTTGCAAAGAAAATGGGATATATATATGTTGATACGGGTGCAATGTATCGTGCAATGGCAGTTTATTTTGTACAGAATAATGTTAATCCCGATGATGAAAGAGAGATAAATGCAGCTGTCACAGGTGTTAATATAACAATTGAGTATATGGACGGAGTGCAGCAGGTGATTTTAAACGGTGATAATGTTACCGGCATGTTAAGAACAGAAGAGATTGGAAGCATGGCTTCAAAAACATCAAAATATGCTGCTGTGAGAAGAAAGCTTGTTGAATTGCAAAGAGAACTTGCAAAAAAGACAGATGTTATAATGGATGGAAGAGATATTGGAACAACTGTGCTTCCGGATGCGTTTTGCAAAATTTACCTTACTGCAAGTGTAGATGCGAGAGCCAAAAGAAGATATGATGAGCTTGCACAGAAGGGTGAAAAATGTGATTATGATATCATAAAAAAAGATATTGAACAGCGTGATTATCAGGATATGCACAGGGACATATCGCCTTTGAAACAGGCTGATGATGCGGTTTTAGTAGATACATCAGATATGAATATTGAGCAGGTGGTAGAGTGCATTGAAAATATTATAAATGAGCGTAAATAACAGGTGAGGCGATATGAAAGAAGTAATAGTTGCAAAATCAGCTGGATTTTGTTTTGGCGTACAGAGAGCAGTTGATACTGTATACAATCAGTGTGGTGGAAAAAACGTATTTACATATGGACCGATAATACACAATGAAGAAGTTGTAAAAGATCTTGAAAATAAAGGTGTGCATGTTATTAATTCGGCTGACGAGATAAATGATGATTCAACGGTTATAATCCGTTCACATGGTGTTTCCAAAGATGTGTATGATTCATTACATGAAAAAAATGTAAATATTGTTGATGCAACATGTCCGTTTGTCCTTAAAATACATAAGATTGTAAAGGAAGAAAGTGCTAATGGAAGCCAGATTGTTATAATAGGAAATGAGAATCATCCGGAAGTTGAGGGGATTATGGGATGGTCACTTTCTGATACATATGTGATTGATACATCAGAAAAAGCACAAAATCTGGTACTTGATTCCCAGAGACGGGTGTGCATTGTATCACAAACGACATTTAATTACAATAAATTTCAAGAATTAGTTGAAATTATATCTAAAAAGGGTTACAATATAATCATTCGTAATACAATTTGTAATGCAACTGAGGAACGACAGACAGAGGCAAGAGAAATTGCAAAGCGGGTCGATGCTATGATAGTAATCGGCGGGAGCAGCAGTTCCAATACGCGAAAACTGTATGAAATCTGTAAGAAAGAATGTTACGATACATTTTACATTCAGACGATAAACGACCTTGACTTAGAAAGTTTGGGCAGAGCAGAGTGCATAGGTATTACAGCAGGGGCATCGACCCCAAACAATATTATCGAGGAGGTTTGCACTAATGTCAGAAAGTTTTGCAGAGATGTTAGAAGAATCAATTAAGCAAATACATACAGGAGAGATCGTTGACGGCACTGTTATTGATGTTAAGGAAGATCAGATTATTCTTAACATTGGATACAAGGCTGATGGTATTATTACACGTAATGAATATTCATCAGACCCTAACGTAGATTTAAGAGATGTTGTTAAAGTAGGCGACGAGATGCAGGCAAAAGTCCGCAAGGTTAACGATGGCGAAGGTCAGGTTATCCTTTCAAGAAAAGGTCTTGTAGCTGAACAGGGAAGCAAGAAGCTTGAAGAAGCATTTGAGAACCAGACAGTAATCACAGCAACAGTAAGCCAGGTTATGAACGGTGGTCTTGGTGTAGTTGTTGATGAGGCAAGAGTATTTATACCGGCAAGTCTTGTTTCAGATACATTTGTTAAAGATTTATCTGTATATAAAGATAAGGAAGTATCATTTGTTATCACAGAATATAATCCTAAGAAGAGAAGAATTATCGGTGACTGCAAGAAGTTAATCGTAGAAGCTAAGGAAAAGGCTCAGAAGGAACTTCTTGAAAAGATTCACGAAGGTGATACAATCGAAGGAACAGTTAAGAATGTAACAGATTTTGGTGCATTCATTGATTTAGGCGGAGTTGATGGTCTTCTTCACATCTCTGAGATGTCATGGGGAAGAACAGCTAACCCTAAGAAGATTTACAAAGTTGGAGATTCAGTTAAGTGCTTTATCAAAGAGGTTAATGGTAATAAGATTGCACTTAGTGTTAAGTATCCAGACCAGAATCCATGGAATGATGCAGCTACAAAGTATGCTGTTGGCACAGTTAAAAGGGCATAGAATGACAGATTTTGGTGCGTTTGTACAGCTTGAGGATGGTGTTGATGCATTACTTCATGTATCACAGATTTCAAGAGAACATATCAACAAGCCTTCAGATGTTCTTGCAATTGGTCAGGAAATTGAAGCTAAGGTTGTTGATATCAATGAAGCTGAGAAGAAGATAAGCCTTAGCATGAAGGCTCTTCAGGCAGATGAAGAACCAACAGAATATTCAACAGATGATGCTGAATAATTAATAAGCTTAATATCATAAAATTAAGGCGGGACATTGTAATGCTTTTATGGATAACTGATGTTTTAGTAGTGTTTCAATAGCGTCTCATATGGACATAAACGCGTCCTTTTCTTGTTTCATTGCCACAGCCGTCAAAAATAAATTTCCCAAAACCTCTTATAACGAGAATATCACCTGGTTTTAATTGTGCACTGTTATTTTCAATATTCATTCCGTTAAGAAACACCTTTTTAGCTGAAAAAAATTCAAGTGCAGAACTTCTTGATAATTTAGTAATACTTGCAACAACTGCATCAATTCTGGCTGATGCCGCAATCACTTCAAACTCAGTGAGTACAGGGCGTATAATGTCGGGAATTTCATCACAGACAGTGGCACGTACATGGTTATGTTTTACTGTTGTGAGATTATCAGTTATAAATTCAGCTATATGATTCATGCAATATACATAAGCATCTTTTTCTTTTATCAGAATATCACCAATGAGGCTTCTTTCAATGCCAAGATTCATAATTGCACCAAGATAATCACGGTGTTCAAGTTCCTGGGCAAATTTTGGTGTAAGCGGTGAAATTTTAAATACTGAAATTGGAAAACTGTCATCGTATCCAAAAATTTCAGGACTTCCGAATCGTATAATCTGCCTTTCACTTGATTCGCTTCCACCAAAAGTAGAAGGATAAGCAAATTGAAGTTCTTTTTTCATTGAATTATATATTGCAAGTTCGCTTAATCCTAAGAATCCTGTATAAGTATATATATTCTGATTATACGATTTGTTGGCTGTATCAAGAATTTTACGCCTTAAAAGAGTTTCTTCATCCATATTTTCTCCAATCTGAAAATAACTTCATAAATATTAATTATAATATATAAGTAAAAGTTTAACAGAAAGTATCAAAAAATAACAGAAAAATAATTATATATAGAGATTTTTACGGTGGGATATGTTAAAATATAAACGAATAATAAGTATGGCATGTGATTTAATCACGGAAATGAGGATTTATGATTAAGGATTATGAGGATTTTAAGAAATTTGTACTGCAAAATACAGG
>SCPN01000418.1_pt1 | contig 34266 bp, 38 predicted proteins | sample 6106831 | NCBI WGS metagenome assembly SCPN01 (sample SAMN10720447, study PRJNA508395) | human gut metagenome | isolation source: Participant 1, 0 month
CGGCAACAGGGGTTTCTGTATCTTTTATACTATATTTTTATTCTACATTCTTCAATGCTTCATCCATTGGAATTTTTCTTATTTTCTTATATTGCAATGCACCTATTATGGAATATGCTGCAACACCTATCACAAACATTTCCACAAGGACATACGACGGTGCTTTATATGCAAGCCATCCCGGGTATGTCCCCATAATTGCTCTCCACAGAAATCCTATTGTAAAATCGGACAGTGGAACACTTATAACAAGTGAAATAAATACGACTATCGCCGTAGCTGCAACATACAGCCTCATTATCTCATTTCCCTTATAACCGAGAATCTTGACTATCGAAATTGCATTGGAATTCTTCTCAAGAATAATCTTTGAAAGAAGATAAACCATAAGCATATAAAGTGCTACGGCAAATACAAGCCATATATAAAACATTCTTCCCATTGAATCTGTAAGCTGGTCGGCAACTATTGTCATATCATTTTGTGTAAGCTTCGTAGCAACATATTTTTCATCAATATCAAGTTCGTTGTCAGTAAAATATCCCGAATAATACGTATCCTGTTTATCAAAATCATCACGGAATCTGTCTATGTCCATAAATACCGCCAGACTTGACGGATAGACATAGCTTCCGGCAATTTTATAAGTATATTCTTTATCCTCATATTTTTCTTTTAAAGTTATTGTATCACCCTTTTTAAGCCTGTATTTATCAAGGACTCCGTCAGAAACATATATTTCATTATCTTTTAATCCCGAAAAATCAATATCAAAATACTGCGAGTCTTCATTTAATCCATATACCGTAAATTCATCATTCAGACCATTGTCTCTTTGCATTTCAAGCTTTGTTATGGCATATTTTTCCGCTTCATTATCTTTAATTTCCACAGGCATTTTTAAAATATACTGATATTTACAAGGCATATTATCAATAATTGTCTTTTTATAGTCATTAAGAACCGGCTGCATAACAAGTCCGAACAGCAGCATTATGCTTGAAAATGCAATTCCTATAAGCATTATTATGTAACTCGAAATATTCTGGAAAATTATTCTTGTCCTGAAACGTGTAAAAAATTTCCATTCAGGAAGCTTAACAGCCTTTCTGTTTTTGCGTTTTTTCAAATCACGCCTTATAAACTTCAGAGGTGACAATTTCAGCATTTTTGTAAGCATGAAAAGATTAATCACAAACATAAGCACACAAGGAATAATTGTTGTCATAACAAATGCATAAGGCGACCATATTGTCGTGTATACAGTAAGGCTGTAACTGTTATAGTAAATGGCAGCAACTATATCTTTAAATATCGTATATCCAAGTATATTGCCGATAATCGCACCGATAAACATAATTATCATCGGCAGTTCCATATAATGTATAACAAGCTCTTTACGTGTATATCCCGATGCACGGAGCGTACCGATAACCGTAGATTCTTTCTCAATTGTACTTATTGATGTAACCGCAAAAATAAATGCCATGATAATTATTACAATATATAAAAGCACCATTACCATTGCTGTATCCGAGCCCATATCGTCACCCGCAAAATGAATTGCCTGATTATCAGGCTCCGGTACAAAATCAGTCATCACCGCATTTTTTGCAAGGAATGTTTTAATATCGTCTGATTTATCTTTTTTCTCTTTATCTGTCAGCGATATGTTGTCATATTTCCATGCATAACAATATTTTAAATTATTATCGCTTATTCTGTTAAATGCTTCCGGTGTCACAACAGCAACTGTAAAATTTTGTGCATCAAACATTAAATCCGTATTGCTTCTGAATAATGCACTGTAGTCAGATAAGGCAACCAGCCCTGTAATCTCATATTCTTTTTTATCAAGAGTTACTTTATCGCCCACTTTTAAATCTGCACTGTCAGCAAATTTTCTGTCTATTGCAATCTCTCCGTCTTTTTCGGGAATTCTTCCTTTGTGTACGCTCACACCATCTATATCTTCACGATTTTTATAAATTCTGTAAGTGTGCTCTCCCTCTTCTTCCTCTTTGTAAAAAAGACTATAAACAGTTATGTCCTCTTCATCTTCAAGTTTGTTTTGCAATGTTCCGGTAATCTCATCATTTAAAATAAAATGTCCGTCTTCGATATTATATTCTTCAAAACTATCATTGTATGTCTTTACCATACTTTTTCCGGCCACGAGAAATCCCGACACCAGACCAATCGTAAGTGTCATAAATAAAAATATCACAAGATATTTTCCAAATTCGTCTTTAAACTCTCTTGGGAGTCTTTTTCTAAGCGGATTTTTCATATTTAACCTCTACTTTCCATTTACCATTCAAGCTGCTCGGCCGGAATTTTATTTTCATTATCATATTCTTTTCTTATTCTTCCATCATGCAGATGAACTACTTTATCCGCCATATTTTTTATCGCATCATTGTGAGTTACTATAATTATTGTATTGCCATACTGTTTATTTACTTTTTCAATAAGTTGTAAGATTTCTTTTGATGTATTGTAATCCAATGCTCCTGTCGGCTCATCACAAATTAAAATATCCGGATTTTTTACGATAGCTCTTCCTATTGCCGTTCTTTGCTGCTGTCCTCCGGATAACTGGTTAGGCAGCTTATCTTTATGTTCCCACAATCCCAGCGTGTTAAGAAGCTCATTCAAATCAAGCGGACTGTCGCTAAGATACGCACCGACCTCAATATTTTCTTTTACCGTAAGATTAGGAATGAGGTTATACATCTGAAAAACGTATCCGAGATGCTTTCTTCTGTATAACGAAAGCTGTTTTTCTTTCATGTCTTCAAGCTTTGCACCATCAATTATTATGTTGCCGCCGTCAGCCTCATCAATTCCGCCTATAATATTAAGAAGCGTTGATTTTCCCGAACCAGATGGACCCAGAAGCACACATATTTTTCCTTTTTCAACCCCGGTTGTCACATCCTTGAGGACATGATTCCTGTTTTCCCCCTCACCGTAATACTTGTTAATCTTTTCAATCTCTAAAAACATAAATCCTCCTATCTTGTTTTGCGAAGCAAAAACACTCTGCAATTTTATATTTATAACTTTTGTTAGTTTTCACTAACCCAAGCTTAAAAATTTAGTCTGTAATCATTCACGTTATATGCCATATGACATTTTTATGCGATACAACTTACCTACCGCGAATGTATTACAGACTTAAAATCTCGTCAGATTAACTTTTCGAGACTCTTTAAACTTATTGCTATTGTTGATGTATTATGTAACAGTGCTGATGTTGTAGGTGGAATTATACCCGCAACGCCAAGTACAATAAGGGTTGAATTGATACCCATAATCATTCTGTAATTCTTATGGATACGTTTCATAAGTGCATTGCTTATATGTTTTAATGCAACCAGTTCATAGAGATCATTTCCCTCAACTGTGACATCTGCAATTTCTCTTGCAAGCTCCGCTCCATCACTTATTGCTATTCCTACATCTGCTGCAGAAAGTGCCGGTGAATCGTTAATTCCGTCTCCAACCATGATTACTTTATGTCCAAGCGATTTTTCTTTTTCAACAAATTTTGCCTTATCTTCCGGCAGAACTTCTGAATAATACTCATCAACACCTATTTTTGCAGCAACAGCTTTTGCTGTACGCTCACTGTCACCTGTCATCATTACAGCTTTCTTTATTCCCGCTTCTTTAAGCTTCTTTATAATATCTGCTGCTTCTTCTCTTATAGGATCCTCTATACAGATTACTGCCGCAAGTTCATTTTCGATTGCCATATACAATCTTGAATATTCATCCGGCAGGCCATCAAATAATTCCTTCTTATCATTAGGTATAATGCATTTTTCATCTTCAAATACAAAATGATAACTTCCGATTATTACTTTTCTGCCTTCTATCTGTGATGAAATACCATGTGCAACTATGTATTCTACTTTTGAATGCATTTCCTCATGCACAAGATTCTTATTCCTGGCAGCTCCCACAACAGCCTTAGCCATTGAATGAGGAAAATGTTCTTCAAGACATGCTGCAATTCTTAAAAGCTCATCTTCTCCAAGTCCATTAAATGAAACAACCTGTTTAACTGTAGGTTCTGCCTTAGTAAGTGTGCCGGTCTTATCAAATACTATTGTATCTGCCTCAGCAATGGCTTCCATATACTTTCCGCCTTTTACAGTTGCACTATATGTTCCTGCCTCATTAATAGCACTTAACACTGACAAAGGCATTGAAAGCTTTAATGCACATGAATAATCAACCATGAGTATTGATAACGCCTTTGTCACATTTCTTGTAAATAAATATGTGAGTGCAGTTCCTGCAAGTGAATAAGGTACGAGCTGATCTGCAAGATGTGATGCTTTGCTCTCAACTGATGATTTGAGCTTTTCTGATTCTTCTATCATATGAACAATATTCTCATACTTGCTTCCACCATTAGTAGAACGCACTGAAATTGTAATCTCGCCCTCTTCAATTACTGTTCCGGCATATACAATCGCAGATTCACATTTTCTTACTGGCATTGATTCACCTGTCATTTGAGCTGATTTTTTCTTCCCAGCTTTCGCTTCGCCATCAAAAGGAATTACATTGCCGACTCTTATTCTTACATTATCGCTGCCTCAATCATCTGATGGAACAGAGTATTTCCTGCAATCCATCTTTTACAAATTTTACCTTTCCACCACATTAAGAGACATGGCTGCGGCGGGTCGTCTACGGATTTCTTATGTGTCCACTCTTCAAGAATTTCACCTATGCCAAGCAGAAACATTATTGAGCCTGCTGTTGCTGTATCATTTCTTAAAATAGAAACTCCAATTGCTGTCGCATCAAGAACCGGAACCTCAGATCGCCTGCACAGAGTTCTTATCCCCTCCCAGATATACTTGAACGACCTTACTATTGTAATGCCTGCCCTTATAGGAAGTGGTACGAAAAGCTTATTGCCAACTCTCAAAACAACCCTGTTTATAAGCTTTTCCTTGTAATAATTATTAAGTTCCCTGCCTGAATTATCAAGATATGTCTGTGGAACATCCACATTTTTATAATTAAACTGCTGTAACAGTTTAATCACATGTGACCTGCTGCCGCTGTAACAGATAACTACATCATTAACTCTTTCATTAACTTTAACTTTTGTGACACATTTCTGTCCATCAAAGTAATATTGCAAAATGTCTGCCTCACGGCAAGTCATCTCATTCTGCTTTACCCTGACACGCATTCTTCCTCTAATCTCATCTTTAATAACAAATTTCATAAGATTGTGCCTCTGTATATTTCTAAATTATGTAATACTATTTATACAATAATTATTGTTCACTGCATCCACAGCCACATTCAGATTCTTCTGACTTAGCTTCCTCTAACTCTACATCCTCTGTAGCAGATTCATCCTCGTACTCAGCTGCAGCTGCCTTACGGTCATCATTAATCTGAACTGCTCCTGCATAAATGTCCTCGCAATTATCCTGTACATTTGCTGCAATCTTCATAATACAATCTTTCATTCTAAGGACAGCTGCTGTGCATCCTGTATATACTTTCTTGGCATCTTTACTTGAAAGAAGTTTGATTCCTGCTGTTCCAAATAAAACGCCTGCCGCAAAAAGTCCTGTTTTCTTTCCGTCAAATTTTACTGCCATAATTATTTCCTCCTTGTGTTTACGGGTTAATTAATTTCCTGTTTTTCCCATATTTTTAACGAAATATATCTCGTTCAATTTAGTTTACACCTGAAAAAAATCAGCCGCAACAAAAATATCCTTATTGATATTTCTTTATCAATAAGGATATTTCATCAATTTTTATTATATATAATCATTTTTTTATATAGAAAATCATATTATGTTTAAACAACATATTTTAGTTATAATTCCACAATCTATGCATGGAGGTAAACATGAAAAAATCTATATTTCAATCAATTATCCTGCTCGCACTTATAATGGTGCTTGCCTGCTTGTTCTATCTTACCCCGATAAAAAGCAAAATTCCCAGCCCGTATCATCAGGAAGTGTCTCTTACATAAAACCGGAAGCGGAATAGGCGGTGGCGACATTAACGGAAATGCTGTCGCCGGCAAAAAATCACTTCCTATTTATTGTGTAAAACATGATGACAGTGAAAAATGCATTTCTATATCATTTGACGCTGCCTGGGGTGCCGACGATACAATAGAAATTCTTAACACTCTCGATAAATATAATGTAAAAGCAACATTTTTCATGACTGGCGGCTGGGTTGACTCGTATCCAGACATGGTAAAAGAAATCTGCTCACGAGGCCATGACCTCGGAAACCACAGCCATAATCACAAACAGATGAGCAAGCTTTCCGCCTCTGAACAAAAAGACGAAATAATGTATGTAACAGACAAAGTCAAAGAACTTACAGGATATGATGTATTTCTTTTCCGTCCTCCATACGGTGACTATAATTCAACGTTGATTAACACTGTATATGGATGTAACCATTACCCTATACAATGGAACGTTGACAGCCTTGATTGGCGTGATTATGGAGTTGAAAACATAATAAAAACCGTCACCAATCACAAAGCTCTCGGTAACGGTTCTATAATTCTTATGCATAACGGTGCAAAATATACTGCCAAAGCTCTCGGCACCGTAATTGAAACACTCCAGTCACAAGGATACACCTTCATTCCAATATCAGAAATGATAATACGTGATAATTTTCACATGGATGGAACCGGAAGACAGATTGCAGATTAACCACGCTTTTTCATCCCGACATTCACAGCTGCCATAACTAGCATGCCAACTGCATTAAATGCAAGCACAAGTATTGCTGCTGTCATTCCTATTCTGTCTGCAAGAAAACCAACTATCTGCGGCGTAACTATTCCACCAAGTGCTGCTATGGCAAGAAAAAGTGACATTCCTGCCGTAGAACCTTTGATAATGCTGCCGACACTTGATACTGCTGTCGGATATATTCCGGCAAAGAAAAAGCCAAGTCCCGCAATTGCCACAGTTATTACCGGAAGGCTGTGCGTCGCTGTAAGCAAAAAGAAAAATATTGTTGTAGCAACGCAATATGCCAGAATAAGTTTATTTTTATCAACTTTTGATGATAATTTTGCTGTGAGCAGTCTTCCAAGCATTACCATAACCCATGTAACTGATACAAGATTAGTCGCATATGCACTGCTCATTATGTTCATACTCTTAAAATATGTTACAAACCAGCCATTTACACAGTTTTCAAGTCCAAGATATAAGAAAAGCAGTAATCCACAGACATAAAATACAGGACTTTTGTAAAATGGCTGTGCCATGCTGCCCTCATTCTTACCCTTCTTAGACTCAACAGGCCAGTTGTAATCTATTTCCATCCATACATATAAGATAACAGACAGTGCTGAACCGGCAATTATAGTATAAGCCGGTGCACGCCATCCAAATCCGTTTCCTATATAAAGCGATGTTATAAATGGTGCAAGAAATGCTCCCGCTGCAAATGTCATATGTAAAAGGTTAAGTGCCGTCGGCTTGCCGTTTGAATTATCATTGACAACAGCATTATTGATAATGCTGACAGAACCTCGTCCGATTCCGACAAGAACAAACGCTGCATATATTACTGGCACCGGTGGAAGAAGTGTTATAACAAAAAGCATTACCGGTATTAATGCAGAAAATATTATTATAGTTGCTTTTCTTCCTATCTTTGATGCCATCGGCGGATTCACAAAGCTTGCAATAAGATTACCTATTGCAAATGCAGATAAAAATCCACCGGCAACACTGTAATTAATTCCTGCTTCTTCTATAATATAAGGAAGAATTGCACCAACTAAAAGTACCATTGCACCATTTACAAAAAATGAAAAATAGCACGGAAAAACAATCTGAATTTTGATTTCATTTTTACCTCCAAAATATATGCATACAAAATGGCACGAAGCTAACGATTAACTTCGTGCCATTTATGCGGATGACAGGAATTGAACCTGCACGTCTGTTGACAATAGAACCTAAATCTATCGCGTCTGCCAGTTCCGCCACATCCGCAAGCGATATATATATTATCACAAACAGATTTAAACTGTCAAGTTCATCCATTCAATCACTTTATTTGTACGCATTTCCCATTTATGATTTTCTGCACATATCTTATATGCATTTTCTGCAATATGTTCCAATTCGTCGTGATTCGTCAGCAGTCTTTTAATTTTATCAGCCGCGGCATCAATATTTTCAAGATTATAAAAAATAATATTCTCTCCATCAATAAAATTATCTTTCAGATATCCGCTTGTATCCGTAACACAGACGGCACCGTTTAACATTGAATTAAACACTCTGTCGTGTGCTCCCTGTTTAAACCACGGCATTACATTTACTGATATTTTTGAGCGGCTTATCATGTCAAGACATTCCTGTGACGAAACATTTCCGGCAGTAATAATATTTTCCGGGTGACGACATTCAAGCATATCCCAGCCGGCACCAAATGTATGAACCTTTATTCCACTGTCCGCAAGCCTTGCAATCACTTCTGCTCTGAAATAAAATCTTACAGACAAATCAACAAACATCAGGTTAGGCATTATCTGTTTTAACTCATCGTCAGTAAATTGAATACCCTGATTCTTTAGTTCTTCTTCGGCTGCATCTTCAACAATCATTTCAGGGTTTTCTATAAGCTTTCTTACAAGTCCTCTGTAGAATTCCTGATAATCACTGTCAAGATGTGCTATAAACCTGTCAAAAGAATTTACAGGTGTATAATTTCCCGTAAATATAACATCAATGTCACGCTTATCTACTGGCAAAAATTTATCTGAAAGAATATCTCTTTTTTCATTAAGTTCAGTTCCGCCAAGCACAAGAAATCCGTCATCAGGTGCAAGCTGCACACCATGAAAAAACCTTTTCATATATCTTATATGGTTCTTGTCAATGCTTATCTGCATATAATTTTCCGGACGCAGCGGCAGATATTTATGATAATACAGCGGATGGTCAACAACCATGTTATAAACGGGAATTTTCGTTTCATTCCAGAAGCTTCCGCCTTCAAATGATTCGTCATAAAGCCCGTCTTCACCTGCAATACCATTAAAATTAAATGTGAACGCCATGAATTTTTTTGATTTATCAGCCTTATAAAAATCACAGAGCTGTTTTGCTGACAATCCGCTTAATACAAGATCAAACCAATATATTTCATATCCGTGTTTTTGAAATGTTTTTGACATCTCAATACTGAAATATTCCTGTGTCTCTACTCCGCCCTTAAATAAAATGACGACTTTATCCATTTTAACAGTTCCTTATTGCCTCAAATATATTATCGAGTGCGGAAACGTCAAGATCTTCTGCAAATCCGCCATCCACTTTTGATGCTGCCTCAGGATTTATCGGAAGCTTAGCAACCGCCTTAATATCATGTTGTGCAGCAATCTCATCAATATGGCTCTTTCCAAAGATTTCATGTTTCTTACCGCAGTCAGGACATTCAAAGTAAGACATATTTTCAACAATTCCAAGTACAGGAATATCCATCATATTTGCCATATTAACCGCCTTTTCCACTATCATTGAAACAAGCTCCTGCGGAGATGTAACAACAACAATTCCTGCAACAGGAAGTGACTGGAATACCGTAAGCGGAACATCACCTGTTCCCGGCGGACAGTCAACAAACATACAGTCAATATCTCCCCATTTTACATTTTCCCAAAATTCCTTTACTGCACTGGCTATTACTGGTCCTCTCCATATAACAGGATCTGTCTCGTTATCCATCAAAAGATTCATAGACATTACCTTGATTCCGCCCTTCGTAACTTCAGGATAAATAACTGTTCCTTCTTCATCACACTTTGCCTTCTCTTTAAGTCCGAATGACTTAGGAATTGATGGACCTGTTATATCGGCATCCATGATAGCAGTTTTCAGACCGTTTTTTGCCGAATTAACAGCAAGAAGCGATGTTACCATAGATTTGCCGACACCGCCTTTTCCGCTCACAACCGCAATTACTTTCTTTACTCCCGCATAGTTATCTTTATTTTTTTGCTCATCTACTCTTTCGGCACAGTTAGAGCCGCAGCTTGAACAATCATGTGTACATTCTTCACTCATTATATATACTCCTTTTCCCTTCTCCCAAATGTTGGATGTTTCTCCCAATTATAATATATTTTGGGAGAAAATCAAACTAATCGGGAGAAAAATAATTTATTATATTATTCTAACCACTTGTACCGTTTTAATTAACGGTATCAACCATAAAAAGCTGCACCTTAACGGTTTTTACCCGTCAAAGTACAGCTCTTTTCATTACACAGATTATTTCTATGGCATGTTTAATCAAATCTGTATATTTTTTACATTTAACTTACATCGATAAAATCATTTTTTACCTGCAAATACAGGTGTTGAAAGGTATCTGTCTCCTGAATCAGGAAGCAAAACTACAATTGTCTTTCCTTTGTTTTCAGGTCTTTTTGCAAGAATGTCAGCAGCCTTTAATGCAGCTCCCGAACTTATACCTACAAGTATACCCTCTGAAAATGCAATGTTTCTCATTTCTTCAAAAGCATCATCATTTTCAATTTTTATAATCTCATCATATACTGATGTATCAAGAGTTTTTGGAATGAATCCGGCTCCGATTCCCTGAATTTTATGAGGACCGGCTTTGCCTTCTGAAAGTACAGGGCTTGTGGCAGGCTCTACTGCTACAATTTTTACATCAGGCTTCACACTCTTTAAATATTCACCTACACCTGATATTGTTCCGCCGGTCCCTACTCCGGCAACAAATATATCCACCTTGCCTTCTGTCTGTTTCCAGATTTCAGGACCTGTTGTCTTGATATGTACCTTTGGATTTGCCATGTTATCAAACTGTGCAAGAATAACTGAACCCGGAATCTGCTCATGAAGTTCCTCAGCTTTTTCAATTGCACCCTTCATGCCCTTAAATCCATCAGTAAGTACAATTTCAGCACCGTATGCTTTTAAAATATTGCGTCTTTCTATTGTCATAGTCTCAGGAAGAGTAAGTATTGCCTTATATCCTTTTATAGCCGCAACTGATGCAATTCCAATACCTGTATTTCCTGAAGTCGGCTCTATAATTGTAGCTCCCGGCTTTAAAAGCCCTTTTTCCTCGGCATCTTCAATCATTGATAAAGCCACTCTGTCTTTTACAGAACCTGTAGGATTAAAATATTCAAGTTTTGCTATTACATTTACATCACTGATTCCAGACTTCTTCATATATCTGTGAAGAAATAAAAGTGGTGTATTTCCTATTAAATCCGTTGCACTATGATACATATTCTCCATTTTCTTACTCTTTCTCCATTTCTTAAATGTTTCTGAGATATTCCATAACTGAATATATCGCATTGGCACCGTCTGCCGCAGCAGTTACAACCTGTCTTAACTGCTTTGTGCGGACATCACCGGCTGCAAACAGGCCATTTACTGTCGTCTTTGTATCTTCCGATGCCTTTACATAATTGCTCTCGTCGAGCACGCCGAACTCTTTTAACAGTTCTGTCTGGGGAATCATTCCGACTGCTGCAAAAAGTCCGCTTATATTAAGCTTTGTTTTATTGTCAAGAATTATACCGTCAATTTTTTTATCTCCGGTGATTTCCTCAACTCTGGCATTCACTATAATTTCTACATTTTCTTTTTGTTTTAACTTCTCAAGTATTGAAGCAGAACCTCTGAAAAATTCACGTCTGTGGACAAGGTATACCTTTTCACATATGTCAGAAAGATACATTGCATCATCAAGTGCAGTATCACCGCCGCCGATTACTGCAACTCTCTTTCCTTTATAGAAAGCACCATCACATACAGCACAAAATGACAATCCTCTGCCATAATATTTTTCTTCACCCGGTACGCCAAGTGGTCTGTTTTTACAGCCTGTGGCATATATAACCGCTTTACTTTCAAGCGTTATATCTTCATCACAGCCTATTATCCATATCCCGTCTTTTTGCCCTAAAGACAAAACCTGTGCTTCCGTGAATTCGACGCCGAGACTTTCTGCATGCTCACGGAACTTTTCACCAAGACTGTAACCGTCGATTCCCGGAATTCCCGGATAATTGTCAACTCTGCTGCTCTCTGCTATCTGACCTGTTCCAAGATATTCTTTTTCCACAACTGCAACATTAAGATTAGCTCTTTTGGCATAGATTGCTGCGGTAATACCCGCAGGACCGCTTCCTATAATAACAACATCTAACATATAACTAATTCTTCCTTTGTCGATACATCGCCCTCAATGTGAAATGAATTAAGCACCGGCTTTTCCGGCTCCATTAATGAAAGAATCATATAACTTGCCTTGCTGTCATATGCAAGACGTTTATCTTCTTCTGAAGGTCTTGAAGGTGATTCCGGATGTGAATGCCAGTTGCCAAGCGGAACAAGACCATTTGCCCTCATATCCTTGACTGCTGCAAGCTGCTCTTTCGGGTCGAGTGAAAAATGCTCATTTGAATGGTCAATATTTGTAAGAATATATACTTTTTTTATTTCTTTATCATCGCCATTCTTAACGCCTGCAATAAGTCCGCATGCCTCTTCCGGAACGCATGACTTTGCATGTTCTAAGATAAGCTCATAATCTTTTTTTGTCATCGAAATCATAATCTGCTCCTTTATTGAACATTATTTTTTCAGTAGTTCATTGCACTTTATTTATCAGTACATTCTACCTGTTCGTAGTCGATAAGTTCTGTTATTGTAGGATGACTTCCACATACTGCACAACCATCTGTATTTGATGGAAGTTTAATCTTGTGGAATTCCTGATTAATTGCATCGTATGTGAGAAGGTAACCTGTAAGAAGCTTGCCTACACCTGTTATGTATTTGATGGCTTCCATAGCCTGAAGACTTCCGATTACGCCTCCCATGGCACCGATTACACCAGCCTGCTTACATGTAGGAACTGCATCCTTTGGTGGTGGATTCTTGAATACACATCTGTAGCATGGTCCTTCTCCCGGAACATAAGTCATGAGCTGACCCTTGAATCTGATAATTCCGGCATGTGAAAATGGCTTCTTAGCCATAACACAGGCATCATTAATAAGGAATTTTGCAGGGAAATTATCTGTTCCGTCAATTATGAAATCATAATCCTTGATTATGTCCATGATATTTTCACTTGTAAGGAATTCTCTGTATGTATTAACTGTAACATCAGGATTCATGGCATTGATTGTCTCTTTTGCAGACTTAACCTTTGCCTTGCCGATATCAGCTGTCTGATGAATAATCTGTCTCTGAAGATTGCTTAAATCTACATCATCGGCATCAACGATTCCTATTGTACCTACACCTGCTGCTGCAAGATACATTGCAGCCGGTGCTCCGAGTCCGCCGGCACCTACGATAAGTACCTTCGCATTAAGAAGCTTTCTCTGTCCTTTGGCACCTACTTCTTTTAAAATGATATGTCTTGAATAACGTTCAATCTGTTCATCAGTCAATGCCATAGCTTCCACCTCCCATGAAGTAAAGGAATTCTACATTATCGCCATCCTTTAATACTGTGCTGTCCTTTGCTGCACTTTCAACAAATTCTTCATTAATTGAAACTGTTACATACTCCGGTGTCTCAACATTTTCCATTTCGATAAGTTCCGGTAATGTAAGTCCGTCTTTTACTTCTTTTTCTGTTCCTGATACTGTAATCTTCATATTTTCCTCATTTCCGCCTGCCGGCTTTTTATTTTATTTATTTGAGATTTTCCTCAATCCATTCTACAAGCTGTGGTTTTCTTACAGCTCCGCTCTGTCTTGCCTTCTCGCTTCCTTTGTCAAACAAAAGTAGTGTTGGCACAGACTGTACATCGTAACTTTCTGCAAGCTCTGTATCAAAATTAATATTAACCTTGTATACTGCAAGTTTTCCTTCCATATCATCTTCTACATCACCGATAACAGGTGTCATCTTTTTGCATGGAACACAGCTGTCTGAATAAAATCAACCAGAACGGAATATCGCTTTTTAATACCTTGCCTTCAAATTCATCCTTATTAACTCTTGCTGCCATATATACCTCAATTCCTACGTGATTCCGTATTTATTCTTCTACCTTTTTAACAATAAGGTTATATGTACCGTCTTCATTATTAACAAGTTTAAGTATCTGATGTCCTTCTTCTTTAATGCTTCTTGGTACATTCTGGACAGGTTCTCCGTCGTTCATTCTTATCGCAATAACTTCTCCGTCGTCAAGCTCATCAATAGCAACTTTTGCCTTTACAAATGTAAGTGGGCAAACTTTATCAGTTATATCAACTGTATCATCAATCTTAATTCCTTCAATTTCCATTCTCAACCTCATTCCTGGCCCTTATAAGCCGCCTGTATTTCTTTTCTGAATTCATCTTCCCCAACTCTCTGAAGAAGAAGTCTGAATCTCTCGCCCGGATTAGCATTCTTTTCAAAAAAGCCAATCGCTGCATCTGTTACTCTGAATAATGTATCTTCATCTGTTATAAGAGGAAGAATTGTCTCGCCCTTGTAAATATGATTGCCGAAAAGACCTCCGAATGAAACAATATATCCACTCTTGCCTTCCCATGCATCTGTCGGACAGGATTTTACGCATCTGCCACAGTTATTACACTTTGAATAATCAACAGTAACCTCTGTGCCTGTGCACTTGATTGCACCTGTACGGCATGCCTTTTCACATACACCGCAGTTGATACATTTATCCTTTACCCATGTAACTTCCATGCCGCCTTTGATACCTATATCATTTTCCTCTGCTTTAAGGCAGTTGTTCTGACATCCTGTAACACCAAATTTGAACTTATGCGGAAGTTCTCTTCCGAAATAATGTTCGTCAAGCTTCTTTGCAAGTGAATATGTATCTATACATCCGCTAGGACAAATCTCAGAACCCTGACAGGCTGTAACTGTACGAACTCTTGGTCCGCACACACCCGGATTAACTCCGCCTTTTGCAAGCTCTGCCCTTACTGTCTCGACATCTTCAAAATTAATGAAAGGAATTTCAACTCCCTGTCTTGATGTCATATGAACATAACCTTTTCCATATTTCTCAGCAACCTCAGCAACTGCCTTGATATTTTCTGCTGTAAGATTACCACCTACAACCTGAATTCTTAATGAAAAATAACCTTTCTGCTTCTGTCTCATGAAGCCGCCTTTTTTTAATGATGCATAATCAATGTTTGCCATAATCGTTTTCTCCTTTTAGCTTATTAGTAAACATCCTTAACAGACTCTATAGCTTGTTTGAAATCATCTATTAAATCGTCAATGTCTTCAATTCCGACGCTTATTCTTATCAAATCGTCAAATACACCGGCTGTTTCTTTTTCTTCCTGTGTACTATGGACATTAAGTGTTGATTCAGGGTGAATAACAAGTGTTTTTGTATCACCTATGTTTGATACTATAAGTGGAAGCTTTAATGCATCAATTATTCCGAATGCTCTCTTCTTGTTTCCTGTTCTTATTGTTATTATTCCACCGAACTTATCGCCAAACTGCTCTGTTGCTATATTATGCCATTTGCTGCCTGCAAGTCCCGGATAATTCACTTCAATATCACTATATTCTGTAGCAAAAAATTGTGCAAGTGTTTTAGCATTATCACAGACACGCTCCATTCTAAGTCCGAGTGTTTCCATTCCTATGCTGTTATAAAAAGCATTCTGTGGCGAGAGACAGGCTCCCGTATTTCTGAACAACCCGTTTCTTAACTTCGCTGTATAAGCAAATGGTCCAAATTTCTTAAAATCTTTCATGCCCGGATACTTTTCTGTATCCCACTTAAATTTACCGCCGTCGGTTATAACTCCTGAAATTGCACTGCTGTTCGCATTAATATACTTTGATGTAGAATTGACAACTATGTCTGCACCGAGGCTTAACGGCTTTACAAGATAAGCTGTCGCAACTGTATTATCCATAATGAGCGGAATATCAAAGCTGTGTGCAAGTTCTGCAAGTTTCTTTATATCGGTAACATCAAGTCTCGGATTGCCTATTGTCTCCGCAAAATAAAGTCTTGTATGTTCATTAGTTGCAGCCCTGAATTCCTCAAGATTGTTATTTTCAACATATCTTGTCTTAATTCCGAAGCTTTCCAGATCCCTGAATAAATCAATGCTGCCGCCGTAAAGACTGGCACTTGATACAATCTCATCACCGGCACAGAGTATATTGCAGAAAGCGTTATACAATGCAGCCATTCCTGAGGCACAAGCAACACTTGCAACGCCTCCCTCAAGTGCAGTCATTCGTTTTTCAAAAGCATCAATAGTCGGATTGCTTATTCTTGTATAAGAAAATCCCGGTGCTCTGTTATTAAATATTTTTTCTAATTTCTCAGCCGATTCATGCTCAAATGCACTTGACTGGTAAACAGGTGTAAGAGTTGCACCCGTGGCTTTATCGCCTCTAAAATCTCCATGTAATAACGCTGTGTTAAATTTCATATGTGACCTCTTTTTATATTAATCCTATCAACTTAATATGATATTATCATACACTTATTTTGGCAAATGTCAACCATAAATTCATATAAATCTTATTAATTTAGTATGATATTGTTTTTTTTCAGTGTTTCTGCTACAATAACGACATTGGACACCTACCAGTCCACTCATAAATTTTACATATTAAGGGATAATTTTATATGACTAAAAAGAAAAAGATAAGTATATTTATTTTACTTGCAGTAATACTTGTTTTTATGATGTTTTTAAGTATTCTGTCAGGAAGTGTATATATAAAACCACACGATGTTTTTAATGTATTAACAGGAAACGATTCTTCCTCAGTAAATGCACTTCTTATATTTAATATCAGGCTGCCGCGTATGATTGCCGGTGTTTTTGCAGGAATGGGACTAGCCTGTGCGGGCGTGATTCTACAAAGTGTTATGAATAATTCGCTTGCAAGCCCGAATACAATCGGCATCAATTCGGGTGCAGGATTTGCCGTAATGCTCGCACTCTTTATTTATAACGGAAGCTCATCACACTCTGCTGTCTTTGCATTTGCGGGAGCTTTAATTACGACATTTCTTGTATTTGGAATCGCATATCTTGGCGACAATTCAAGAACAACAATAATTCTTGCCGGAATAACTATTTCTTCTTTGTTGAGTGCAGGAATCAACACAATAAAATTAATAGACAGCGACATAACAATCAATATAACAACTTTTATGATAGGAACACTCAATGGAATCACTTCAAAGGCAATCATTATTCCGTGTATCGGAATTGCCGCCGCTGTTCTTGTTTCAATATGTTTTTCACGCCACTTAAACATACTTAATCTCGGCGATGACATAGCACGTTCACTCGGATTAAATGTCGGTGTGACACGCCTTATTCTTATGACTCTTTCAAGCATTATGGCTGGCTGTGTTGTAAGCTATGCCGGACTTTTAAGCTTTGTTGGGCTTATCGTGCCTCATATTGGAAGAAAACTTTTCGGAAACGACGCACGCATATTGCTGCCGTGTTCTGCACTTCTCGGTGCGATATTCGTAATCTCATGCGACCTGCTCGGCAAAATAATCGCAGCTCCGTATGAACTCCCTGCAGGCATTATCATGTCATTTGTCGGCGGACCGTTTTTCTTATATCTTTTGCTTAAAAAGAAAGGAGGACGAAGAGTTAATGCTTAGTTTTAAAAATGTAAATGTATCTTATCACAGCGATACAATATTAAAAAACATTTCACTTGATGTACCATCAGGCTCCGTATAACAACTATCATAGGTCCTAACGGCTGTGGAAAAACAACACTGATATCAAGCCTTAATAAAACCGCTGATTTGACAGACGGTTCAATCGTACTTGAAGGCACCGACCTTTCAAAAATAAGTTCAAAAGAACGTGCAAAACTGATTGCATTTCTTCCGCAGATACGCCAGGTAATCCCTGCAATTCCTGTAAAAGTGCTTGTAGAACACGGAAGGTTTCCACATCTTGGATTTTCACGCCGCAAAACAAAAGAAGACACAGACATTGTAAATAAAGCGATGGATTTTACAGGTGTCACAAAATATTCCGATATGTATGTAAACACTCTTTCAGGCGGTGTAAGACAGCGTGTGTTTTTTGCCATGATACTTGCACAGGACTGCGATACAATTATTCTTGATGAACCTACAACATACCTTGACATTGAAGGCCAGCGTAACTTTTACAACATGATTCTGTCTTTAAAAAAACGGGGAAAGACTGTGCTTCTGGTTTTGCACGATATATCAAAAGCACTTGAAATATCAGATAAAATCGTAGTTATGAACAATTCAGAAATCGTCTTTGACGGCACACCCGCAGACTGCATCGAAAGCCATATTATCGAAGACGTTTTTTCGGCATCATGCCGCCGTCTTAAAGATGAAAAAGGTGAATATTTCCTGTTTGAATAATCCCTTACGGGCACTTCTTCCCTCATAAAATTATCGGGGCTGCCACACCGGATTGGTGTGGCAGCCCCGCATTTACCTTAATTCCAGATTTCGTCCTTAAATACAATCTTTCTGTATGTCTCGAATGTAATCCATTTATTAAAGAATTCACTGCTTATATTACCATTCTGTGCATTAAGCTCAGAAAGAAAAGCTTTCAAATCTTTCTCATCCGCAATCTTAACAGCAAAACCGCGTCCGTTGATTACAGGAACATCTGAATATCCGTACTCGTCAAGGCTTCCGATTCCGACAACCATACGGTCGCGAACCTTAACTGCAACTTTATCACGAAGAACCACAATATCAAAATCATCAGGATAACTGTAGCTTTCACCATTTACAGGAATCTCGTCACCGACTGTATATGTCTTTCCTGAAGGTCTTACCTTGTTAATTGTCATACTGTCGAGATTATAATAGAACTCCTCAAAAATATCACCGTTTGCCTTATATGAACCATATACAAACGCAGCCTTTAAATCCTTGCTGTCATCAACCTTTGATGTCTCTACAACACCGCACGCAGATGTCATGTTTGTAATTCTGTCGATAAGAATAAGCTCGCCGAGTGTCTTATGTTTCTTGAACTCATCAATAACAATTTCTTCCTGAAGTGCAATATCACATACGGCAATCTCATTTTTCTTTAATACATTGGCAGCAATATACTCACCTGTATTAACATCAATCTTATACTGTATATTTTTAAGGATGGCTGGCATCTGCTTTGTTCCGAGTTTTACAATATAATCAGTTCCCGGCGTAAGCTCGTTATCGTCCATCCACAGAATTGTTGCAGTAAATGACTTGCTTATAGGAAGATTGTTTCCTGCCGCAAGAACACAGCCTCTTGAAACATCAACTTCCTTATCAAGCTGGATTGTAACAGGCTGACCCATAAATGCACTCTGTGAATCCTTGTCACCGACAAGAATACTCTTAACATGTGCATGTTCTTTGCTTGGAAGTGTTACAATGTCATCACCGACTTTGATTTCACCTGATTCAATCTGACCCTGGAATCCTCTGTATGTATGGTCAGGACGGCATACTCGCTGTACAGGCATATAGAAGCCCTCTTCCTGCTTCTTTTCAGTAACATCTACATTTTCAAGATATGTAAGAAGTGCTTCACCCTTATACCAAGGAATATTGTCTGATTTCTTAGTTACATTATCGCCCTCTGTAGCTGATACAGGAATAATGTATACACTCTCAAGCGAAAGTTCTTTTGAAAGGTCATCTATCTGTGATTTAATCTCATTAAATCTGTTCTCGTCATAACCGACTAAGTCCATTTTATTTACTGCAAATACAAAATACTTAATTCCCATAAGTGCACAGATTCTTGCATGTCTTCTTGTCTGTACAAGAACACCCTGCTTTGCATCGATAAGAATTACGGCAAGGTCTGCAAATGAAGCACCGACCGCCATGTTTCTTGTATATTCCTCATGTCCCGGCGTATCGGCAACGATAAAGCTTCTGTTATCTGTTGTAAAATATCTGTATGCAACATCAATAGTAATTCCCTGTTCTCTTTCTGCCATAAGACCGTCAAGAAGAAGTGAATAATCAATAGCACCGCCTTCCGACTTTACTCGTCAAGTTCAAGTGCCTTTTCCTGGTCAGCATATAAAAGTTTTGAATCATATAAAATATGACCTATAAGAGTTGATTTTCCGTCATCAACGCTTCCGCATGTAATAAATTTTAATAAACTTCTCATCCTAGAAATAACCCTCCCTTTTTCTTCTTTCCATGCTTCCTGCCGCCTCGTTATCAATAACTCGGGTTGTTCTCTCGGAAGATACGGCTGAAAGTGTCTCATCAATAATTTCATCAAGTGTCTTTGCTGTAGATTCTACACCGCCTGTAAGAGGATAGCATCCAAGTGTACGGAATCTTACGCTCTTCATCTCTACCTTCTCGTCCGGTCTTAATTTCATTCTGTCATCATCAACCATGATAATATTGCCGTCACGGTATACAACAGGTCTTACATCTGCAAAATAAAGAGGTACAATCTCAATCTTTTCTCTCTTTATATACTGCCATATATCTGCCTCTGTCCAGTTTGAAATAGGGAAAACTCTTATGCTCTCGCCCTTGTGGATTTTTGAGTTATATAACTTCCACATTTCAGGACGCTGGTTCTTCGGATCCCATGCATGGTTTTCATTTCTGAATGAGAAAATTCTTTCCTTTGCTCTTGATTTTTCCTCATCTCTTCTACCACCGCCGAAAGCCGCTGTAAAACCGTATTTGTTTAACGCCTGCTTTAAAGCCTGTGTCTTCATGATATCTGTATATGCAGAACCGTGGTCAAATGGGTTGATTCCCTGCTTTACGCCATCTTCATTGATATATTCAAGCATTTCTATGCCAAGCTTTTTAGCCTGCTCATCCCTGAACTTAATCATTTCTTTGAATTTCCATGTTGTATTTACATGTAAAAATGGAAATGGTGGTTTTTCCGGATAAAATGCTTTCATTGCAAGATGAAGCATTACCGAGCTGTCCTTTCCTATTGAGTAAAGCATTACCGGCTTTTCGCACTCAGCTGCAACTTCACGGATTATGTAAATTGCTTCTGCTTCAAGTGCATCAAGATGTGATAATTTTTCCATTACATTTTTCCTCCATTCACTTAATATTTGTTAGATTCTTTTTTATCTATAATTATTGTTTCTGTGCTTCCGTCTGTTTTATGGATATTCCAGTCAAGGAAATGGTCTCTTGATTTTACCGTCATGCTGCTTCCCATTCCTCCTATATCCGCTCCGAGATAAAGTCCTATGGCATCAAACTGACACTCCTTTATACATGAGCAGCACCCCCAGCAATCCTTAGGATACTTAATAAATGCCTTTCCATCCTCATCTTTTTTGATAAGGCTTCCGGGACAGACCTGCGTACATTTGCCGCATTTTCTGCATTTTTCTTTATCAATTATTATGCTCATAGCTCTCACCCCTTCCCACAAGCTGTCTTGTGATTATCTTTATTTCTCCGTCAACTTTCTTTGAATTGACGTATTTGAGCCATTCGTCACTCTTTTCAGGGTAATCAAGATTCTCATCAAAACTGTGCCAGCGTGTCTCTTTTCTTGCTTTAAGATGCTCTATAAGTGTAAGGCATACTGTAAGTCTTTCCTTTAACTCATATGCAAACATAAGCTCATGGCAGTCATCAGCACTGACATTTTCAGCAAGTTCCTGCAATTTCTTTATCTTTTCTTTTGCAAGTTCAAGCTGTTTTTCATTGAACTGATAATGGCTTCCGATACCTCCGGCATAAGCATCCATAACCTTCTGCATGGCATCTTCAAGCTGTTCTGTCGTGTATACACAATCTTTATTATTTAAAATTCTGTTATACTCGTTTACTTTTTCATCAAAAGCTTTATCAATGCCGCATACGACATCATTTTCATTATTTACCTTTTTATCTTCTGTTGTTTCGCTGAACTTTTGTGCATCAAGCTCTTTTACCATAGTTTCCGCAGCAATCTCACCTTCAACCATAGCACCCGTAACATACTTCTGAGGACAGCCGCCTGCCACGTCTCCCGCTGCAAAAAGATTGTGAATTGTAGTTCTTCTTTCCGTGTCAACCCAATAGCCGCTCGCTGTGTGTCCGCCTACAACATAAGGTTCCGTTCCCTCAATCTCAACATTCTGCTCACTTGGGTTCTTTCCCGATTCAATCCACTTTAATGTCTGGCTCGGTGCCATGTTCAGATATGCTTTCTTTAACGATTCATCCTGTGCTTTGCTTATTCCTTCCGTTCTCAAATAACAAGGGCCTCTTCCCTCAATATTTTCCATGACAGTTCCGTATACTCTCTGTGACGTTGTAAGACCATATTTTGTCTCGTATATCTCGCCCTTTGAATTAACCTGCTTTGCACCGACACCCTGTGCTATCGTTCCTGTCGGAGCTATCGTATCTTTACATCTGAGTGCTATAAAACGCATTTCAAATGTTGTCATCTCAGCTCCCGCATTTATTCCCATTGCGTATCCCGCTCCCGTATTAAACGGCGGATACCACATTTTGTGTCTTGAAAATCCCGGATTGTTTGGTCTGTAAAGACCTGCCGCACCGCCTGTCGCACAGAGAACTTTCTTAGCCTTTATAAGATATGCCGTTCCACTTTTTTCTCCGTTTTCTTCCGTTTCATCTATACTGAATCCGTATGCTCCGCAGATTGTATTGTTTTCAACATAAAAATCCGTGATATTTACCCTGTTAAGAATTGTGCAATCCGGAAGTGCTTTTACCGCATCTGCAAGAATCGGCTTGATATTCTCACCGTTAATTTTTATGTTTCTGTTGCCTCTTGCGACATATTTGCCGTTCTCATCCTTTAAAATGACAAGTCCAAGTTTTTCCATCTTTTCCGTGACACAGTTAAGTCCCTCAGACATTGTAAGAAGCAAATCCTCTCTTACAATTCCGTCTGCGTCTTTCTTTGCGTAATCAACATAATCTTCAGGCTTTCTGCCATCAACGATGTATGCGTTGATGGCATTTACTCCAGCTGCAAGACAGCCGCTTCTTTTTATATTGGCTTTCTCTGCGATAAGCACCGAATATCCCGATTTTTCTGCAATCGTCAACGCAGCATAACAGCCTGCTGTTCCGCCGCCGATGATAAGTATGTCTGTATTAAGTGTCTCTCTTTTTTTAATCTGCATAACACATTTCTCCAATCCCTAGATATAGAATACGTCATCTTCCTGCATTTCTTTATTTTCACACAAATATGCTTTCGTGTCGTCCATTACATAAATTCTGTATATTAAAAGATTAACTTTTTCGCCAATCTCAAGTGAATCTTTCTCAAGCGACCACTCGCCTGTAATTTTTATTCCATGGACATCAATCGTAACGTCAAGCCTGTTGCCACGGAAAACAACGTCCTCGACAATTCCTGTCTCTGCCGCACTCATGTATCTGTCGAGCTTTCCAAACTTTGAAATTTTGACAAATTCAGGTCTTATAACCGCCTTGTCTGCTCCCTCTATCTTGTCAAAGCCGTTCAATGTATCATAATTATGTACTTCTGACGGCCTTCCGATAAATTGTGCAACAAATGGTGTATCAGGTGATTTGTAAATCTGTGACGGCGTTCCCATCTGCTCGATTTTACCGTGGTTCGTAATGATAATCTCATCGGCAACCTCAACAGCTTCGTCCTGGTCGTGCGTTACAAATATACTCGTAATTCCAAGCTGTGTAACCATGCTTCTAAGCCACAGTCTCAATTCAGAACGAACCTTTGCATCAATGGCGGCAAATGGTTCATCAAGCAGAAGCACCTGCGGATTCGGAGCTAATGCTCTTGCGAAAGCAACTCTTTGTCTCTGTCCGCCTGAAAGCTGGTTCGGATACCTTTTTTCCATTCCCGAAAGCCCTGTTATCTCAAGAAGTTTCATAACGCGTTCTTTTATTTCGGCTTTCGGAACCTTCTGTAATTCAAGTCCAAATGCCACATTATCGTATACCGTCATATATCTGAATAATGCGTAACTTTGAAATACAAAGCCAATTCCTCTCTTTGATGCAGGAATATCATTAACACGTTTTCCGTCTATAAAAATATCTCCCGCATTAGGAGTCTCAAGCCCTGCAATCATTCTAAGAAGCGTTGTCTTTCCGCTTCCCGATGGTCCGAGAAGTGCGACAAGCTTACCTTTTTCAATTCCGAAACTCACATTGTCAGAAGCCCTGAAATCGCCATATTGTTTATAAATATTTTTCATTTCAACATACATATTTCACACCACTCTCAAGAAGCTGCCTGCTCCTGACCTTTCTTTTTCGCCCTGTATTCAAGTATATTTCTAAGCACAAGCACAACAACCGCAATAATAACAAGTATTGAAGATGCTGCAAATGCCGCCGTAATCGAGCTTTCCGTTCCAGACATATACAATGCGTCTATTTCAAGAGGAAGTGTAAATGTCTCGCCTCTCGTCTTTGATAATGCATTTACCGCACCAAACTCGCCGAGTGCTCTCGATGTACAAAGAATAATTCCATATATTAAAGCCCATTTTATCTGAGGAAACGTAATCTTAAAAAAGATTTTGAATCCGCCCGCTCCCATAAGAGCCGCCGCTTCCTCCTCGTCTTTTCCCTGTGCGTTAAGCACCGGAATAATCTCTCTTGATACAAACGGAAATGTTACAAATATTGTCGCAAGCACAACTCCGGGAATTGCAAATGCGATTCTTACATTCGCTCCGAATACCGAATTAAACCATCTTATAACAGGATAAAACCAGCCGAGACGCCCGAATGTCATAAGAAACGCAAGTCCAACGATAACGGGTGATATTGAGAACGGAATATCAATAAGTGTCGCAAGCACCTGTTTTCCCTTAAATGAAAACTTTGTCGTAACCCATGCCGCACACAATCCAAAAAATGTATTGATAACAACCGCAATAACAGTTGCAAACAAAGTAACCTTCAAAGCACTGACAACATATTTTGACGATACCGATTTAAAATAAAATCCAAGTCCCTGCTTGAGCGAGCTGGATACAATACAAAACAGTGGCATCACAAGCATAAAAAATACAAATAAAACGCTTATTGTTATAAGAACATATTTAGTTATCTTTTTTCTTTTTTCAAATTTTTCCTGTTCATTCATAACTTTTCCCATCCTGTTTTTATCATCCGCCATTTTAACATTGTATGATTATATATTATTGGTTCTTTTTGCCTGCTTCATCTGGATAACATTTATCGCAAATAAAAGCAGAAATGATATTACAAGCATCACAAGTGCTATAGCTGTTGCCGACGCATAATCAATATAACTTAACTTCTGCATTATTACATACGATACAACCTGTGTATGCTCTTTGGCACTGTTGCCCGAAATGTAAATAACGCTTCCATACTCACCGATTCCTCTTGCAAATGCAAGCCCAAAACCTGTAAGTATCGCAGGTCTCAATTCGGGAAGTATTACCTTAAAAAATGTCTTTGACGGCGACGCACCAAGTATGTAAGCTGCTTCCTCATACTGTCCGTCAAGTTTTTCAAGCACCGGCTGCACATTTCTTACTACAAACGGAATTCCGATAAATATAAGTGCAACTATAATTCCAAGATGTGTGTAACTTACCTTAATTCCTATTGCGGCGAGCGGTTTTCCAAGTATTCCCGTATCCGAATACATCTTTGAGAGCGTTATGCCCGCAACTGCTGTCGGAAGTGCAAAAGGAAGCTCTATAAATCCGTCAAGAATACGCTTTCCCGGAAAGTCATATTTTACAAGTGTCCATGCAAGAATTACTCCAAATATTACATTTATCACCGCCGCTATAAAAGAACAGACAATACTCGTCGTAAATGCGTAAACTACATTCCGCTTTGTAATCAGTTTTATAAATTCCGACGGTGGCAGTTTCAGCGAATATACCATAACCGATGCAAGCGGAATCAATACAATAAGTGAAAGCATCGTCACCGTAATTCCCATTGTAAGCTTAAAGCCCGGAATCACTCTGGTTTTCTTTGCTTTTTTTAATTTTACGGTTTCTTCCATACTTATTTTTCCTTTCCGCTTTTATTTCTGTGTATATATAAATATAATTTCCGCACAACTTCATACCCTATATAAATACAACTTCATATCTGCATTTAGTTACACAGCTTGTCAAACAATGCACCGTCATCAAAATACTGTTTATACGCATTGTCCCAGCCGCCGAAATCATTAATTGTTGTACATTTTACATTCAGATTAAATTTATCCGAATATTCATTAAGGATTTTTTCATCACTTGGGCGATATCCGTAATCAGCCACAAGTCTCTGGGCATTTTCCGAATACAGATAAGAAAGATATTCTCCTGCTGCCTGCCCTGATTTATTAACTTTTACATTATCATCAACAACCGCCACGCTCGGCTGTGCAAGAATACTTACTGACGGCGTTACAATCTCATATTGTCCCGGATAATTGGCGACTGTCATCATTGCTTCATTTTCCCATGCAATAAGAACATCGCCTTTCTGATTCTCAACGAATGTTGTCGCTGAACCTCTCGCTCCCGAATCAAGAACTGATACATTAGCATACAATTTTTTGATAAATTCATTCTGCTTAGCTGTATCCGTATATTTCTCCCTGGCATAACTTAATGCCGCAAGAAAATTCCAACATGCACCGCCGCTGCTTTTCGGGTCCGGCGTTATAACTTCAACACCGTCTTTAATCAAATCATCCCAGTCTTTTATATTTTTCTCATTTCCTTTTCTTACAAGAAAGACCATTGTTGAAGTGTATGGTGCGGAATCATTGTCATATTCCTGCTTCCAGCCGCTGTCAACAAGTCCGGTTTTTTCAATAAGCGAAATATCATGTTCAAGTGCAAGTGTGACAACATCTGCATTACAGCCTTCAACAACTGACCTTGCCTGACTCCCGGAACCGGCATGTGACTGTATTACATTCACCGGCTCACCATATTTTTCTTCATAATAGCTTTTGAAAATCTCATTATAGCTTTCATAGAATTCCCTTGTGGCATCATATGAAACATTGGTGATTGTCATTATATTCGATTTTTCACGGCCGCATCCCGCAAGCCCCGTAAAAACACATGCAGCTAACAAAACTGCCTGCATTTTATATATTTTTTTCATATGGTTTACCACCCATTCCTACAGCTTAAAATTCAAATAATGATGTCGATAAATATCTTTCTCCCGTATCAGGAAGGAGAACAACTATATTCTTTCCTGCATTTTCAGGCTTTCGTGCCTCCTTTAAGGCTGCACAAAGAACTGCTCCCGAAGATATTCCAACAAGCAGGCCTTCTGACTTTGCAACCTGTCTCGTCGTCTCAAACGCCTCGTTATTTCCTATAGTTACAATCTCATCAACTATACTTGTATCCATAACCTCAGGTATGAATCCGGCTCCTATACCCTGTATCTTGTGAGGACCAGCACTACCACCGGAAAGAACCGGTGAACCCAGCGCTCCACGGCAACTATTTTTGCATTAATTCCAGCTTCTTTAAGACCTTTTGCAGTTCCCGTTATAGTTCCGCCTGTTCCTACTGATGCAATGAATATATCAACCTTTCCGTCTGTCGCTTCTGCGATTTCCTTTGCTGTTGTAACCCTGTGAATCTCAGGATTGGAAGGATTGTCAAACTGCTGTGGAATAAATGCGTTGCCGTATTCTTCCTTTAACTGTTCAGCCTTTGCTATTGCACCTTTCATTCCGAGTCTTCCCTGTGTGAGAACAACTTCTGCTCCAAGTGCCGTTACAATCTTTCTTCTCTCTACACTCATAGTGTCAGGCATAGTAAGAATAAGCTTTAATCTCTTTGCGGCACACACACCAGCAAGTCCTATTCCTGTATTGCCGCTTGTAGGCTCTATAATAACCGTATCTTTATTAATCTTTCCCTGTTTGATTCCGTCTTCAATCATCGCATATGCAACTCTGTCTTTCACGCTGCCAAGCGGATTGAAATATTCAAGCTTCGCTATTATGTTTGCACTAACATTATTGTCCTCTTGAAAGTTACATAACTGCAACATCGGAGTACGTCCAATAAGCTCTGTTATCTGTTTTGCTATCTCTGCCATAATAACCCTCTTTTCTTTTTAAGTTCTGCAACTTTTATTATAATACACTACTATTCATATCGTTTCAATAGGATTTAAGAATTTATTTAAAATTTTTTCCAGTTCTTCATCATCCGGAATGTTTCTCCGGCTGTATGTAAGCTCTGCCATATATGAAAGAAAACGTGCCCTTAGTACATCATTGCTTATCTTTTGTTTGGCGTAAGGACGCAATTTTTCAAGGTAATCAAGTATTTCTTCTATATTGTCAAGCAGAATATTGTCAATTTCTCCGGCAAGAAGTGTTGTGATTCTTGGGCTTGCACCACTTGACGATATTCCTATTTTCAGCTTTCCGCGGCTTACAACCGACGGGAATATAAAATCACATTTATCTTTTACATCAACTACATTAATAAGTATTCCTTTATCGTTACAAAGACTTGTTATATGCTCATCAAGTTCTTCATCACCTGCCGCTGCAATAACAAAACGCACACCTTCTACATCGCTGTCCTCAAACTCTCTTTCTTCCCACTCAACACCTTTAATATTTTTAATTCTCTCATCAACTTTTTTGGCAACAACCTTTATCTTAGGTCCATAATCCAGTATTCTCTTCACCTTGTGAAGTGCAACCTTTCCGCCGCCAACAATAAGTACCGAAACATCCTTTAATTCTACATAAAATGGAAAATATGCCATAATTGTCCATCCTCCTCTAATACAAAATATCCGCAAGTTTCTGATAAGCCTCACCCCAACGCTCATTAGGCTTAAAATTGTAAAGACTCTTATCAAGCACATAATATCTGTCATTTTTTACTGCTGTGAGACTGTTCCATACAGGATTGCTCTTTAAAAGTGTGTCAACATTCTTTAATGCCGCCTCAGTATTAGTTCCCTGAATTATCACAAAAATAAAATCGGGGTCTTCCTTTACAATAACCTCGAGACTCAGATCATCAAGCAAAGAACTGTCGCTGTCGGCAATATTTACACATCCCAAATCTTTTAAAATCTCGCCGCTTACAATTCCATCGCTGCCCTTCGCCTTGACATTTTTGGAAGCTGCACGAAGAAGCAATATCTTAGGATTGCTGCCGTCAATCTGTTTTTTTGCATTTTCAACTTCTGTCCGCACAGAAACACCATTTTTTTCATATAAATCCTTGCGTCCCGTTATATCTGTGCATATATCAAGCATTGCTATATAGTCTTCATAATTATTAACATCAAAATATGCAACTGTAATTCCTGCATTTTCCAATGTTACAAGCATTTCGACATCAGGCTTTGTATTGGCACTGGCAATAACAAAATCAGGCTGTGAAGCTATAAGAAGCTCTACATTCGGTTCAAGTATCGCCCCAAGCTTGACAACAGAATCGTCGAGCCCCAAGTCAAGGCTGTCCCACGCATCATTAACCGAAGCCACAAGCTTTCCGCCCGCAAGAAGCCACACATCAGAAAAACTTCCGAGAAGCGAAGCCGTTCTGTCTGCCGATTTTACGGTAACACTTCTGCCCAGTGCATCTGTAAATGTAACACCTTCCTGCACATCGGCATTGGCATTATCAGAATTTTTCACTCCGCACCCTGCAAATGCAAATATTGAAATTAATGTTGTAATAATTAGTACGTCTGCAATTAATTTTTTAACTGTCTTCTTCATATTCTACCTTTCCTACTGTATTACTATGTTTTATTTTTCATAGCGTACTATAATTTCATATAAAATGCAACAAAAATATGCTACAATTGTTTGAGATTTATTATTGAAAATATGGAAACGGAGGATAATTATGTATTCAAATTATTTTACTGAAATAATACCCTATGCCGGATATGATATAAAGCAGATTGCATGGCACGAATGTATGGCATGCGGCAACGGACACATAGGCGTTCTCACATCTGGTGCCCCCAAAAACGACAGCTTTATTTTTCAGAATACTGAATTTGTAATGCCATCAGACGAGCCAAGATGTGTTCCCGCAGAAGTAACAGAACAGCTTGACGAAGCAAGACAATCTGTAATAAATATGGACGACACATGGAATATACATAACAGAAAAAGAACCAATATGTACTGTTATCATCCGGGACACCAGTTAAGAATATCTTTAAAAAATGCCTCAGATATTACAGACTTTGTGCGTTCTACAGATTATGAAACATCTGAGCTGGTTTCATCGTATAACATGTCAGAATACAATACGTATGCAAATCATATAAAAAAACGTACCTTCACATCATCTGTTGACGATGTAATAATCACAGAAATATCAGGTAACAATTTCACTGTTGACATATCAATTGATGATTTTGAATCAATGCACAAATTTGGCAGACAAAAAAGCGGTGACGCACCCGAATTAAATATGAAATATACGCGGTTTGCAACTGATGGATTAATCGGCTTTTGTGCATTGTATCCGCAATACGAAGAAAGTGAATTGAAAAATGGAGGATTTGCAGGCGTAACACGCATTATCCCTTATGACGGAACAACTTCCCTATCTTTTACGGACACTGATATGCGTGCAAAATCATGCCTTGACCCCAAAAATCCCATCATAACATTTTCGGGCAAAAAACTTGTTCTTATAACATACCTTGACTGGACTTATAAACAGCCTGATAAAATAACCGCAGATTTTTTCACAATTCCACTTGTCTCACAATGTATAAATAAAATTAATAAAACATTAATAACATACGCTGACGCAAGTTCTTTATTTTCATATGAAGCTGCACTAAAGCCTCATATAGAAAAATACAGCAGTATTTTTAACCATGTCAGCCTGAAACTTAACAACGCCGATAAAACTCTCAGCAACGAAGAATTATTACAAAAGCAGAAAAAAACTGATTACATACTGCCTGAACTTCTGAAACGTGTATACAACCATGGCAGATATGCAATGTATTCCTGTGCCGGACATACTGCACCTCGTCTTTCGGGGCTTTGGACAGGCGAATGGAATATGCTGTGGAGAAGTGCCTACACAATGGACGCCAATGTAAATATTCAGGTATCAGGCATGAACACATGCGGAATGTGTGATGCAGGCAAAGGTTACATCTGGTTTGTGTTAAAACAGATTCCCGACTGGGAAATCAATGCCAAAACCGTTTACGGCATGAAAAACGCTGTCCTCACCCCCGTAAATACCGACGGTCACCGTGCAATGATGGTTGAATATGACATCAATTATCCATTTCAGTACTGGAATGCTGGAGCAAGCTGGATGATTATTCCGATTTATGAATTCATGCAAGTCTATGGCAACGTCACAATCACAACACACGATGAAAATATAATACGTATATATAATAAAAACATTTTCCGCATTAAAGAAGACATTCTTCTTCCTTTACTTGCAAAAACATTCAACTTCTGGGAACAGCTTTGTACTCCCGAATATTTTACAGATTCAAACGGAAATGCCCGCTTTGTAAAGGGAAAAACATCCTTGGAACCAGATGAAAAATACCTTATAATACCATCGTTTTCACCCGAAAACAAACCGCTCGGTTATAAAAGTGCAATCACTGCCAATGCGGCTATGGATATAGCTGCTGCCGTTGATTCTCTTAATATGTACAAAAATATACTCTTAGACATAAAGCCTAATGGTTATCAGAAAACCCTTGAAAAAATCACACATCTGATATCGTGCCTGCCTGTATATATGTTTGATAAAAGCGGTGCAATAAAAGAATGGTCCATGAACGAATACAAAGAAAATAATGCCCACCGCCACATAAGCCATCTTTATTGTGCATGGCCATCATCAGAAACACAGCACAATCACGCACTTGCATCCGCATGCCGTCAGGCAATAATTAACCGTAACCGCGAAAACACGGGAAAAGACGACACCGCATCACACGGCTGGATTCACAAAGCTCTCGTAGAAGCCCGCCTCAAAAACCCGGAAGCTGTATATAATACGCTTTTGCTGCTTTTTAAAAGCGGCATATTTTACAACACATTTTTTACAGACCATAATACAGACCGCTCAAAAGGCGTATTCTGCACAGACACTCTTCTCGGAATAGTCGGCATCATAAACGAAATGCTGGTGTACTCTGACGAATGTACGGTCGAACTGCTCCCTGCATTAAACACAGGTCTTATTAACGGCGAAATATGCGGTCTTCTCACAAAATGCGGCATAAAAATAAACCGCCTGTCATGGGATAATAACAAGCGGTCTGTATACATAGATATATCTGCATTACGTGATACATCATTCAATCTTATATATGATAATGAATCAATACACCTCGATATGAAATCTGGCGAACAGACATTACATAAATTCCTTCATTGATGTATACACATGGAAACCTTTATCAGTCAGATACTTTTCAACTTCAAAGCTGTCTTCTGTTCTGAATACAATAACAGGCTCCTGGTTATGGCTTACAAATGTAAAAATGCAGTCCAGATTAGTACGTGCATTTTTAAGTTCCTTTAAAAAATCAGACATATTTGTAAATCTTTCCTGGAGTCTGACTGCTATTACGAATCTTTCAAGTACAGTATATCCCTTTGAAGAAAGCACATCATTACATCTGTCAGGGTCGTCCACTATCATATGAAACACACCAAAATCCGTAGCATCATATGTTGACAGTCCATAACATTCAATATTATTTTCCTTTAAAATTTCAACAACATTAAATAAGTTACCCGGATTGTTGGAAACAAGTACCGATAATTGCTTAATCACAGATTAGCCCTCCTTTAATTTTAAATACAATTATTGTATTGTACCACCTCTGTATGACATAAGCAATGTTTTAATTATTTTATTCCTCTAAAAGCCATTTCCATGCAGGAACAACATCAATTATATCAACTATATTATCTTTGAAGTCACTGTCTGATATTATATTTTTTCTCAGTTTTTTCACGGCGTATATCCATCACTAATAAGCTGCCATTTCCCATTTTCATCTTTTTTTTGGAATATCCATTTCCAGTCATTATATGTTGTATTTCTGTTCATTTTACCTATTTTTTTGTTTCCGGTAATAATTTTTGTATGCAATGTTATTTTACTGTCGGACGCAGTCTTATAATTTTCCCCACCTGTCTGCGTATACCACATATCTGATATGCTGCATCCAGCATAAGATTTTTCAAAAATACTTTTAAGCTCACTCATTGCATCTTTAACTTCAAGTGATGTAAAAGGAGCCGAACCATTAACTATTCGTCCCTCTTCAATACATACACCGCCTTTGGGTGTATTAACAATATTTTGTATAATAAATACTATAATTACAGCAATTATTAATCCACTCACTGCTATCACTATTTTTCTTTGTTTTTTCATTTTACACCCCCGCTTTTTCTGCTATTTTCTTATAATTCCATAAGTTGAATATCCTGCATATTGTTCCCAATGATTACACCTGATTTTCTGCATAATATATTTCTGCCCGGTTATACAACCAAACATGCAAAAAACACAGGTCACGGTCTTGGACTGCCTTCATTAAAAACAATTGTAAATAATAATAACGGAAATATTAGTTTCTTAACGTAATGAAAAATCAATAATATCAACTATATTATCTTTGAAGTCACTGTCTGATATTATATTTTTTCTCAAATTCTTCTTCAGGTACCGGGCGTGAAAAATAATATCCCTGAAACATCCTGCAGCCCATCTGTATAAGCATTGTAAGCTGCTGTGATGTTTCAACACCCTCTGTTATAACTTCCATTCCGAGTTTCTGTGCAAGGAAAATAATACTTTCAAGAATATCCTGGCCTTTCAACTCATTCTCCGTGGCATTTAAAAATCCCATATCAATCTTTAAAATATCAGCACTTATATCTTTAAGCATATTAAGAGAAGAATATCCGCTTCCAAAATCATCAATTTCAATCTTAAAGCCATAATCCTGAAGGCGTTTTATAATTTTAATATTTCTCTCAAAATTATCCATAATAGTTGTTTCAGTTATTTCAAGCTTTAACTTTTCCGGATTAATTCCATTTCTTTCAACAATATCTACAAATGTCTCATAAACATCAACAAGATAAAAATCTTTTGTAGATATATTAACAGATATATGATACTGTTCTTTTCCCAGTTCTTTCCACTCTTTTAATTTAGCTGCCGCTTTTTCCCACATAT
>SCPN01001228.1_pt1 | contig 34148 bp, 56 predicted proteins | sample 6106831 | NCBI WGS metagenome assembly SCPN01 (sample SAMN10720447, study PRJNA508395) | human gut metagenome | isolation source: Participant 1, 0 month
ACAGCCACCACCCTGCGTAATATCATCGGTGATCTGGAGCTGGACGAAAACGTTGACCTCCAGGGAGACCATCAATGCAAAGATGCAGGAATCCCTGATATTACCGCCACGGACCCATGGGGCATCAAAGTGACCAGGGTAGAGCTAAGAACATCATTCCTCCGGCAGCCATCCAGGAGGCCATGGAAAACAGATGAAGGCATGAGCGCCAGAATCCATCCTGAGGGCAGAGGGCGAGAAGAAGTCCATGGTTCTGGTGGCGGAAGGCCACAAAGAGTCAGCTGTGCTGGAATGCGGAGGGTGAGAAAGAAGCAGCTATTCTTGCCGCCGAGGCAGAGAAGGAGAAGAAGATTAGAGAGGCGGAAGGCCAGGCGGAGGCTATCCGTACCGTACAGAAGGCTACGGCAGAAGGAATCCGCTATATCAAGGAGGCAGGGGCTGACAAATGCAGTTCTCCAGCTTAAGAGTCTGGAAGCATTCCAGGCAGCTGCCAACGGAAAGGCCAACAAGATCATCATCCCTTCGGATATCCAGGGAATTGCGGGGCTGGTAAAGTCCATAGCAGAGGTAGCCTCAAAAGATGAGGCTGCGGAATAAAAGGCCGCAGAATAAAATCCAGTGGACAAAAGCCGGTCCATGATATAAGATAGGAATTGAAGGTAGTACCCATCAGCTGACCTAACTGGTGGGTGCTGTTTTATTCTTTATGATTTTTTACGAAAATGTACAGACATGAGGTGCAGGTATGGAGGGAAAGGTTGTAAAGGAAACCGTATTACGGAAGGAAGTATTTTCGGACAGCTGCTGCTGTTGTTCTTCCCTATTTTATTCGGAACTTTTTTTCAGCAGCTTTATAATACGGCGGATGCCATGGTGGTGGGCCGCTTTGGGAAAGCAGGCCCTGGCCGCAGTAGGAGGAAGCACCAGCACCTTGATTAACCTGCTGGTGGGTTTCTTTGTGGATTGTCCAGCGGTGCTACTGTGGTCATATCTCAGTTTTACGGTGCCAAAAAGGCGGATAAGGTCCACTGGGCCGTACATACATCCATTGCTTTTTCCGTTATTGGGGGCATTATCTTTATGATTTGTGGGACTGGGGATCGCCCTGGGCCCTGGAGGCCATGAAAACGCCGGAGGATGTCATGGGCCATGCGGTGGTGTATATCCGGATCTATTCTGGGAATCATAGTCAACCTGGTCTACAACATGGGCGCCGGAATCCTGCGTGCTGTCGGAGATCCAGGCGGCCTGTATTTCTCCTCATTGCCAGCTGTTTTACCAACATCATTCTGGATGTGCTGCTGGTGGCAGTGCTGGGGATGGTGGCGGGCGCTGCCCTGGCTACCATCACCTCCCAGCTGTTAAGCGCCGTCCTGGTGGTCCTGGCCCTTATGAAGACCGATGACATGTATAAGCTTGAATGGAACAAGGTCCGTATTGACCAGAGGATGCTCCAGAGAATTGTGCGTATCGGTATCCCCGCGGGAATGCAGTCCGTCATGTATAATATATCCAATGTCATCATCCAGGCCGGCGTCAATACCCTGGGAACCGACAATGTGACGGCCTGGGCCACCTACGGCAAGGTGGACGGTCTCTACTGGATGATGATCAATGCCCTTGGCATATCTGCCACTACCTTTGTGGGACAGAACTTCGGAGCCGGCCGCCTGGACCGCGTGCGCAAGGGAGCCGGCCTGCATGGTGATCGGTGGGTGCTGACAGCGTCCGTGGGAGTGGTCCTATAACGGCGGCCATCTGCTGGTGGAGCTGTTTACCACGGACCAGCAGGTCCAGGCCATCAGTATGGATTTGCTGCATTTCATGGTTCCTACCTTTATTACCTATATTGCCATTGAGATACTATCCGGTACCCTGAGGGGGGTGGGGGACGCATGGATGCCTTATCATTACTGGGCATCGGTGTGTGCGCGGTCGGGTGCTGTGGATTATGTTTGTTCTGCCTTACCACACCATCATCGGCGCTGCCTCTCTGCTATCCTTTGACCTGGAGCCCTGACCACGGTTGCGTTTGTAATCTATTATTACTTTTTCAGCAGTCTCAGACGGTGGAAGCTTAAGCCGCTTAAAAAACGCTTCGGCGTGTATAAGCCATTCTGAGATGGGAAGACTTTCTGTATAAAATGACAGGAGGTGCCCATATGACCACTAAGGAAGTTATGTTTGATTCGGTGGAGGATGTAAAGCGGTTTTGTCCAGCAGAGCGAGAAGCAGCCCGAGGATATTGATGTGTGCTGCGGCAGCTGCATGGTGGACGGAAAGTCCATACTGGGAATCCTCAGTCTGGGGATTCATAAAAAATTGAATGTTGTGATTCATGACTGAGAGATGAAAAGGACGTTCCGGATTTAAGGGCGTCCTTTTCAATGGGTTTCCTGCCGGCTTGCACTGCATTGCTGCTGTATTGCCGATTTGAAAGGAAGGTTTTACTTTGGACCGTTCCTGTGATACAATCGACACTAAATATATTTTTACAGGCTGGACGTTTAGGATTAACAGACCGTAAGGACGGAGGCTAAATGCATGATTCAGGATATTGCGCCGCATACATAGTGACCCTGTATTCAGGAGGAAGAAGCCGGAAGACAGGGATTACCTGCTCCACTACGAATATAATAAGGTAATGCTTCTCAAAAGCGGAAGGGGAGTGTGATTCCACCTTTGGGAACTGGAGGCGGAAGGAGATTTTTCGGCACAGGCCGAGTATCTGTTTTCCATTGATGACAGGGCCTGATTACTGTGTGACGGATATGAAAGTGCCGGAATTCGGAGGATTCTATATGGAGCCTCTGACTGTGTTCCGGAATTTTGAACCTCTGCACCAGGCATTTGCAGGGGATAACGGGCAGCCAGCTCTACCGGTGGATGCAAGAGCAGACGGTTCTGCAGGCGGCTGCGGAGCGAAGACAGAACCCAGCCTGAAGGAGGCGCGCCCTGGTCTGTCCTTCCTGCGGACAGACGGGTACCCTAAAATCAGTCCGGCTGTCATCGTGGCCATTACCAATGGGGACAAGCTGCTCATGTCCCGCTATGCCAGAGGCGCTTACCGAAACTATGCGCTGATTGCCGGATTTGTGGAAATCGGAGAGACCTTTGAGGACTGCGTGCGCAGGGAGGTCATGGAGGAAGTGGGCCTCAGGGTGAAGAATATCCGCTACTATAAAAGCCAGCCCTGGGCATTTTCCGATACGGAGATGGTGGGATTTACGGCAGAGCTGGACGGGGATGACACCATATGTCTGGAGGAAGAGGAACTGTCGGAGGCCGGCTGGTTTACAAGGGATGAGATCGTGGAATACGGTCCTTATATCAGCGTGGGACATGAGATGATGAAGGCCTTTAAGGATGGAAAGATATAGCAGACAGCTGCATATAAAAGGAGAAGTGACTATGAACCGTAAGGATTATATTTTATTTGACCTGGATGGAACTCTGACAGACCCTAAGGAGGGAATCACCAAATCGGTGCAGCATGCACTGGAGCATTTCGGCATACAGACAGATGATCTGGATAGCCTGACGCCTTTCATCGGGCCGCCTCTGAGGGACAGCTTCAAGAGGTATTACGGCTTTCCGATGAGCAGGCATGGGAGGTGCAGGCATACCGGGAGTATTTCCAGCGTCCGGGGCTGGGTCCAGAACAAGGAGTATCCCGGCATAAAGGAAATGCTGGAAGCCCTGAAGGAAGCAGGGAGAGTGCTGTTAGTGGCAACCTCCAAACCGGAGGAGTTTGCCAAGAAGATACTGGATCACTTTGACATGGCAGAGTATTTTGATTTCATCGGCGGTGCCGATATGGGGGAAACCCGGGTGCGCAAGGCGGATGTAATCCGGTATGTGCTGGAACAGTGCGGCCTGGAGTCGGACAATGAGACAATCGGACGCTGTGTAATGGTGGGGAGACAGGGGAGCACGATGTCCTGGGGGCCAGGGAGTGCGTCATGGAATGCGTGGGCGTACTCTACGGATATGGGGACCGCCAGGAGATGGATGCGTGCAGGCCTGCCTGGATTGCAGAGACGGTGAAGGATTTAAGGGATTTGCTTCTGTCACTATAACTTGAGCTCATAATAACCATTCCTATTATGCAATTGACAAATAGAACAATGGTTGCTATGATTGAAATTACTATTAAGAAGGCAGCTGCTTTTGCACTTGCCATCAGATGAGAGGGTGGGATTAGATGGACGACAGAATCGTGTTATCGCTGCTTGTGGACAATACTGCAGGTGTGCTGGCTGTAGCAGGGCTGTTCAGCCGCCGCGGATACAATATTGAGAGTCTGACTGTAGGTGTCACCGCTGACCCGCGGTACTCCAGGATGACCGTGGTTTCCCTGGGAGACCAGACTGTTCTGGAGCAGATTAAGAACCAGCTTAACAAGCTGGAGGATGTGCGGGATATCAAGGAACTGCAGCCGGACCGTTCCGTATACAGGAGAACTGATGATGGTGAAGGTGCGTGCAATGCCGAGAGCGACCGCCAGTCTGTCAGCGCCATATCCAGTATCTTCCGCGCCACCATCGTGGACGTGGGCAAGGATTCCCTGACCGTTATGCTGACAGGTGACCAGTCCAAGCTGGATGCGTTAATTAACCTGTTGGAAGGATTATGAAATTCTGGAGCTGGCCAGGACCGGCCTTACAGGCCTGGAGCGGGGCGCAGAGGATATCAGGATGCTTCCGTAAAACAGAGGCTTAAGGGGGCGGCCAAAGGCGGACAGAGAGTCGTCGGTTTTGTTGCCTTAAACATATATTATTTAAGATTTAAGTTCAAAGAATTGAAGGAGAAAAGCAATGCCAAAGATTTTTTATCAGGAAGATTGTAATTTATCATTATTGGAAGGCAAGACCATTGCTGTCATCGGTTACGGCAGCCAGGGACATGCACATGCTTTAAACTTAAAGGAGTCAGGGTGCAATGTAATTGTAGGTTGTAAGGGCAGCCGTTCCTGGAAGAAACACAGGAGCAGGGATTCGAGGTATATACCGCAGCGGAGGCCATCCAAGAAGGCAGACGTCATCATGATTCTGATCAACGATGAGAAGCAGGCGGCCATGTATAAGGAGTCCATCGCACCAAACCTGCGCCCGGGCATGATGCTGATGTTTGCCCACGGCTTTGCCATCCACTTCGGACAGATTGTTCCGCCGAAGGATGTTGACGTGACCATGATCGCTCCCAAGGCTCCGGGCCACACCGTGAGAAGCGAGTATCAGAGAGGCAGAGGAACCCCCTGTCTGGTTGCGGTTCATCAGGATGCAACCGGCAAGGCTCTCGATATGGCGCTGGCTTACGGTCAGGGGAATCGGCGGCGCACAGGGCAGGTATCCTGGAGACTACCTTCCAGAGTAGAGACCGAGACCGACCTGTTTGGTGAGCAGGCAGTGCTCTGCGGCGGTGTGTGCGCCCTGATGAAGGCTGGGTTTGAAACCCTGGTGGAAGCAGGCTATGCTCCTGAGAATGCATACTTTGAGTGTGTGCATGAGATGAAGCTGATTGTGGATCTGATTTATGAGAGCGGTTTTGCCGGCATGCGTTATTCCATTTCCAATACAGCTGAGTACGGCGATTATATCACCGGACCGAAGATCGTGACCGACGAGACAAAGAAGGCCATGAAGAAAATCCTGTCCGATATCCAGGACGGTACCTTTGCAAAGAGTGGCTCCTGAGAACCGGGTTGGCTGCCCGCATTTCAATGCCATGAGGAAGAACGAGGGCAGAACAGCCGCTTGAGAAGGTGGGAGCTGAGCTAGAAAGCTTTACAGCTGGAATGATACGGACAAACTGATCAACAACTAATCAATAACTAATGCTACATAGACTGTGTCCGCGGATCTTGGCGGATACAGGTAAGAATAAAGAACAGGCGGATGCCCCCGGAAAAATCCGGGGAATCCGCCTGTTTTATATATGCAGAATAATGGGCAGGATACGTTGCAGGGAATTGTACGTCCTGAATATCGAGTACAAAAACTCCAGAAATGTTTTAGGGCCATGGCCTGGTTGGCCGGGTGATAGGCGAAGCCGATGGTCCCTGCGGTGGATGGGGATATCCAGAGGAATCTCCACCAGCATGCCGCTGTCCAGCTCCTTCTGCACCAATTCCTTGATGACGCAGGCAATACCCAGGCCAATCTTGGCAAACTCAATGAGCAGGTCCATGGTGGTGACTTCCAGAATCTGGTGGGGAAGATGGCGTTTTCCACCATGTACTCGTCCACGTGGTGGCGGGTCATGTTGCTGGTGTCAGAAGCATGATATTTCCGGTCTCAAACAGGCTGGTGTCCTGCCCTTCCCTCAGGTACAGGTTCTCAGATAATTGGGGGTGGTGACAAAGGTGTCCTGGATATCCATGACCGGGATAAAGGCCAGGTCACGGCGCACCGAGGCTCGGCAACCAGGCCCAGGTCGATCTTCTGCTGTTCCAGACGGTTCAGGGTCTGGACCGTGGACTGACTCTCGATGGTCACCTTCATGTGGGGGTACTGGTCGATAAAGGTCTTCAGGTACGGCAGCAGGATGTATTTGCACAGAGTGTTGCTGACGCCGATGCGCAGGTGGCCGATGTCGAATTCCTGAATCCGCTTCAGTTCCTGCTCGCCCCGGTCCAGTGCGTCAAATGCCTCCCTGGTATGTTCAAATAATATTTCACCTTCAGAGGTGAGCTGCACTCCGCGGGAGCTTCGGGTAAACAGGGACAGGCCAAGGCTGTCCTCCAGCTTGCTGATGGCCTTGCTGATGGCGGGCTGGCTGATGTAGAGCTCCTTGGCGGCCCGGGAAATGTTACCGGCCTTGGCCACCTCATAAAATATCTTGTATTGGGACAGGTTCTGTTCCATGGAATCCCCTCCTGCTATATAACATTTTTTCATATATACCATTCATATTATGTATTTTTATTATAACAATACATATGCTAAAATGTAAAGCATGGATGAAATAATTTCAAAGAATTAATAGAGAAGGATATTGAAGGAGGAAATAAGTTATGGGAATGACCATGAGCCAGAAAATCCTGGCTGCCCACGCAGGACTTGAGGAAGTGAAGGCGGGACAGCTTATAGAGGCGGATTTGGATTTAGTGCTGGGAAACGACATCACTTCTCCGGTTGCCATTAACGAGATGAAGAAGATGGACAGAAGACCGTATTTGATAAGGATAAAGATTGCCCTGGTTATGGACCATTTTATCGAACAAGGATATAAAGTCGGCTGAGAACTGCAAGTGCTGCAGGAGTTTGCCTGCCGCCATGAGATAACCAATTATTTCGATGTGGGCGACATGGGAATTGAGCATGCCCTTCTTCCTGAAAGGGACTGGTGAGGTGGCCGGAGACGCGGTCGTTGGCGCGGATTCCACATGTACATACGGAACCCTGGGAGCGTTTTTCCACAGGCGTGGGGAGCACGGATATGGCAGCCGGCATGGTGACCGGCAAGGCCGCAGTTCAAGGTGCCCTCCGCCATTAAATTCCAGCTGGTGGGCAAGCCCGCGAAGTGGGTCAGCGGCAAGGATGTAATCTTACATATTATAGGTATGATTGGTGGACGGAGCCCTGTATAAATCCATGGAGTTTGTGGAGAGGGGAATCAGGAATCTTTCCATGGATGACCGCTTTACCATCTGCAACATGGCAATCGAGGCCGGCGGAAAGAACGGAATCTTCCCTGTGGATGAGCTGGCCGTGGAGTATATGAAGGAGCATTCCAAACGTGAATTTACCGTATACGAGGCGGATGAGGACGCGGAGTATGATGAGACATATGTGATTGATTTGTCCGAATTAAAGCCCACGGTATCCTTCCCCATCTTCCCTCCAATACCAGGACCATTGACCAGGTAGGAGAGGTAAAGGTGGACCAGGCGGTTATCGGTTCCTGTACCAACGGCCGTATTGAGGATATGAGAATCGCGGCGGAGGTATTAAAGGGCAGAAAGATTGCAAAGGTGTGCGCTGCATCGTGATTCCGGCCACCCAGTCCATCTACCTTCAGGCCATGAAGGAAGGGCTTCTGGAGATTTTCATTGAGGCCGGAGCCGTGGTGAGCACGCCTACCTGCGGTCCCTGTCTGGGCGGCTACATGGGTATCCTTGCGGCCGGGGAGAGATGTATCTCCACAACAAACCGTAACTTTGTGGGACGTATGGGACACGTGGATTCAGAGGTATATCTGGCCAGCCCGGCCGTGGCTGCCGCAAGTGCCGTGGCGGGTAAAATCATCTGCCCCTGCCAGCTGGATTAACGGAATAAAGGCAATATCATTGTGAAAAGGGAAAAGGAGACTGAACATGAAAGCATGCGGACAGTTTTAAATACGGCGACAATGTGGATACGGATGTCATCATCCCGGCCAGATATTTAAACGCCACCCAGGGCGACGAGCTGGCTAAACATTGTATGGAGGATATTGACAAGGAATTTGTAAATCAGGTCCAGAAGGGGGACATCATTGTGGCCAACAAGAATTTTGGCTGCGGTTCTTCCAGGGAACATGCGCCTCTGGCCATCAAGTGCGCGGGAGTGAGCTGCGTTATCGCGGAGACATTTGCCCGTATCTTCTACCGGAATTCCATTAACATCGGCCTCCCCATCATCGAGTGCGCGGAGGCGGCCCGTTCCATCGAGGCCGGGGACGAGGTGGAGGTGGATTTTGACAGCGGAATCATCACCAACAAGACAAAGGGAGAGACGTATAAGGGCCAGTCCTTCCCGCCCTTCATGCAGAAAATCATATCGGCAGGCGGCCTGGTGAATTACATTAACGGACAATAGAAAAAAAGAAAGCAGCCCATGTGCGGCAGGGAGGATATGCTCCTTTCAGAATAAAAATTCTGACGCGCCGGGCTGCTTTTTTGCTGCTTTTTGAGCATGATTTGCTGCTCGTTGAGCATGAATTTTCATGGCGGTTTGGTTATGGGGCTGGTCATGAGGGACCGCGGCCGGGACATGAGGGATCGCGGCGAGGGACCGCGGCCGCTACGTTGCCAGACGCAGAAGCGTCCATCTCCTGGTGACCCATTTATCCTTGTGGTAAACAATCTGACGCCAGGTTCTCATGTAAAATCCCTGACATCCAGGACGGCCAGCTCCCCGTTGATAATATCCTGGTGTATGGTGAATTCCGGAAGAAGGAAACCCCCAGGTTCTTTCTCAGCAGGCTGATGATGAATTCCGTGTTGCCAATCTCAGAAAGGGTGTATCTCTTTGCCCTGGGCCGCCAGATACTGGTCCAGGATGAAACGGTAGCTGGCGTTTCGTTCGGTGAGGATAAAGGGCTGGTCTATGACCAGGTCCAGGTCCAGGCTGTCCCTGCCCACAAAGGGATGGCCGGAGGCGGTGACGAACACAATGTCCTCCGGCTCCTCCAGGACTTTTATCCATTTGCTGTCATACATACGCTTATCCAGGAAATACACTATATCAATGGCATTGCTGTTCATCATCTCCAGCAGCGTCTCGGGGAGTCGGTGATGAGCCTTACGTTGACCTTGGGTAGAGCCGGTGGTATTCCCTTAAAAGCTCCGGAAATATGGTGGCGCAAATGGATTCGATGGTCCCCAGGCACAGGCTTCCGGTTAGCTCCGATACATGGGTGACCGCATCCCTGGCATGTTCCAGCTCCTTCATGACGGAGACAGCGTGTTCATAGAACAGGGCTCCTGGTGGGTCAGGGTGGTCTGTTTGCCGATGCGGTCGAAGATGGACGTTCAGCTCCTGCTCCAGCTGCTTGATTTGATGGTGACGGCTGCCTGGGAATAACCCAGCTGCTTGGCTGCCTTGGAAAAGCTCTTTAACTGCGCCACCTGGATAAAGGCGGCAATCTCCCGTAGCTCCATATTATGTGTTTCCTTTGCTCATTTTGTATAAAATTTTTAAACGATATCATAAAAACATTAAATTTTACAACCATATGGTTTTATGGTACATTAATACTAATCAGAAATCAATACAAAATGTATAGTAATTTTCCGGATAATCAATTAAAATGAGAAAGGAATCACAATCATCATGGAGAAAACAAATGTTAAGTACGGAGCTTATGTTCAAATTCTGAAGGAGGAGCTGCTTCCGGCCATGGGATGTACGGAACCCATTGCCCTTGCCTATGCGGCGGCCACGGCCAGGAAAGTGCTGGGAGAGCTGCCGGACCGTGTTGTGGTGGGAGCCAGCGGAAGCATCATCAAGAATGTGAAGTCAGTCATCGTGCCTAACACGAATCATCTGAAGGGGATTCCGGCAGCAGCAGCAGCAGGAATCGTTGCGGGAGATTCGGACAAAGAACTGGAGGTGATTGCAGAAGTTACGCCAGATGAAACCAGACAGATGAAGGAATTCCTGGATAACACGGAAATCAGGGTGGAGCATGTGGATAACGGCATTACCTTTGACATCATCGTAACTCTGTATAAGGGGATTCCTACGCAAAGGTCCGTATCGCCAATTATCATACCAATATCGTGCTGATCGAAAAGAATGGGGAGATTCTTAAGCAGGTAGAGGTGGCCGGCGAGGAGGAGGAAGGTCTGACCGACAGAAGCCTGCTCAACATGGAGGATATCTGGGATTTTATCAATACGGTGGATATCGGGGATATCCGGGAAGTACTGGACCGTCAGATTAAGTACAACTGGGCCATTGCCCAGGAGGGATTAAAGGGGATTACGGCGCCAATATCGGCTCTGTTCTTCGGAAATGTCTGGAAATGACGTCCGCACAAGGCCAAGGCCATGGCGGCGGCTGGTTCCGATGCCCGCATGAACGGCTGCGAGATGCCGGTAGTCATCAACTCAGGAAGCGGGAACCAGGGAATCACTGCCTCTGTTCCCGTGCTGGTATATGCGGAGGAATTTAAGGTGGATGAGGATAAGAAGTACAGGGCCCTGGCTCTGTCCAACCTGACAGCCATCCATCAGAAAACGCCCATCGGCAGGCTTTCCGCTTACTGCGGATCTGTCAGCGCCGGGGCAGGCGCCGGAGCCGGGATTGCTTACCTGTGCGGCGGCGGTTTTAAAGAAGTCGTACATACGGTTGTAAACGCCCTTGCCATTGTGTCCGGCATTGTCTGCGACGGGGCAAAGGCTTCCTGCGCAGCCAAGATTGCCTCGGCAGTGGACGCGGGAATTCTGGGCTACAACATGTATATCCGCGGTCAGCAGTTCTACGGGAGGAGACGGCATCGTGACAAAGGGTGTCGAGGCCACACTTAAGAATGTTGGTCGCCTTGGAAAAGAAGGCATGAAGGAAACCAATGAGGAAATCATAAAAATCATGATTGGAGAATAAGTATGAAAAAAATAACAGGCAGTTTACCGTTTCGGTTGCTTCTGGGCGTTATCCTGGGCATCATTGTGGGCCAGCTGGCCGGGAACGGCCTCATGCATGTTGTTGTGACAATAAAATACATCCTGAATCAGGTCATTGTTTCTCTGTGTGCCTCTTATCATTATCGGATTCATTGCCCCTTCCATCACAAGGCTGGGCAATAACGCATCCAAAATGCTGGGAGTTGCAATTATCATTGCCTATGTTTCATCGATCGGAGCAGCCCTTTTCTATGACGGCAGGTTTCCTTATGATTCCCCACCTGTCCATTGCCACTGAGGTGGAAGGCTTAAAGGATTTGCCGGCAATCGTGTTCCAGTTAGATATACCTCAAATTATGCCTGTGATGAGCGCCCTGGTTTTCTCGCTGCTTCTGGGCCTGGCCGCCACATGGACCAGGGCCGCGGTGGTTACTCAGGTGCTGGAGGAGTTCCAGCAGATTGTGCTGTCCATTGTTACCAAGGTGGTAATTCCCATCCCTTCCTGTGTTTATCGCATTTACATTCTGCGCCCTTTCCTATGAGGGGACTATTACAAAGCAGCTTCCTGTGTTCCTTCAGGTAGTCATCATTGTCATGATTGGCCATTACATCTGGCTGGCCTGCTGTATGCCATCGGCGGCGTCTATTCAGGCAAGAATCCGTTTGATGTCGTAAAGAATTACGGACCTGCCTATATTACCGCGGTAGGCACCATGTCGTCAGCGGCCACACTGGCTGTTGCCCTGCGCTGCGCCAAGAAATCACAGCCGCCGCTGAGGGATGATATGGTCGATTTCGGCATTCCGCTGTTTGCCAACATCCATCTGTGCGGTTCTGTTCTGACAGAGGTATGCTTTGTAATGACCATTTCCAAGATTCTCTACGGAACCATACCGTCCCTGGGTACCATGATTTTGTTCTGCGCACTTTTAGGCGTGTTTGCCATCGGAGCGCCCGGTGTTCCCGGAGGCACGGTTATGGCTTCCTGGGTCTGATTACAGGCGTACTGGGATTTGACGAAACAGGGACAGCGCTGATGCTTACCATCTTTGCTCTCCAGGACAGCTTCGGAACCGCCTGCAACGTGACCGGTGACGGTGCCCTGACCATGATTCTTACAGGCTTTGCCGATAAACATGGAATCAAGAGGCAGAAGATTGAAAGCGGGCTGTGATAGGTCTGTATATTTATAAGCCTTACTAATATGAATATAGCAATTTATAATAAAGACAAAATTGCTCTTGAACCTATAGTAACTATAGGATATATAATAGGTTCAAGAGCCAAGCGGAAAGGACCGGCTGCAAAGCCGGTCCTTTTTGCAGCATGATATTTCGAAAGAGAGGTAAGGAATGGACAAAAGATTCTTATTAAGAATGCCAGGGCAATCGTGTCCTGCGACGGGGAAGACCGGGTTTACAGGGACGCGGACATGCTCATTGAGGGTCCAAGGATACTGGCAATCGGCAGGGACCTGATGAACCAAAGGGACCCGGTGTCAGGAAGAGAATGGAAGCAGGAGGAGGTCCAGGTAATACAGGCAGAGGGAAAGTTTGTGTATCCCGGCCTGATTAACACCCACCATCATTTTTTCCAGACCTTTGTGCGCAATCTCATAACCATTGACTATCCCAACATGATGGTGATGGACTGGATTGACAAGATTTACCGCATATTCCAGAACATTGATTCCGACGTGATTTACTACTCCACCCCTTACATCCTTTGCGGATTTGATTAAACACGGCTGTACATGCGCCTTTGACCACCAATACTGCTACATCCAGGAAGACCGGCAAGTCATCGGTGGACCGCCAGATGGAGGCCGCAGAGCTTTGGGCATCCGGTACCATGCCGGAAGGACCAACACCCTTCCAAGAAGCGAGGGAAGCTCCATTCCCGACAATATGCTGGAGACAACGGATGAGTTCTTAAAGGACTGCGACCGGCTGATCGGATTGTATCACGATCCCAGGCCTTTTCCATGAAGCAGATTGTAATGGCGCCCTGCCAGCCCATTAACTGCCGCAGGGAAACCTTTGCCGAGAGCGTGGCCATGGCCAGGGAAAAGGAGTCAGGATGCACACTCATCTGGGCGAGGGAGAGAACGAAGGCATGATCGCCCGCTGGGGCAAGCGTACCATGGATTGTTGTGAGGAGATGGACTTTATCGGTGAGGATGTATGGTATGCCCATGACTGGGAAGTGACAAAGGAAGAATATAACGTCCTGGCAGCCACAGGAACAGGGTTTCCCATTGTCCGGCACCGGCTGTGCTGGGCGGCTTCCCGATTCTCAATATTAAGGAAATGCAGGAAGCCGGCATTCCTGGTGAGCCTGGGATGCGATGGTTCCGCCACCAATGACAGCCCAATCTGCTGGATGCCCTGCGCATGGCTTATCTGATGCAGGCATACCACACCAAGGAGAGAGGGGATGCACCTCCGCCTATGATATGTTAAAGGTGGCCACGGTAAACGGCAAAGACCCTGGAAGAACTGGACCTGGGAACCCTGGAAGCGGGAAAAGCAGCGGACCTGTTTATGATTGACACCGAGACACTGGAGCTGGCCGGGGCCCTTCACGACCCGAAGAACCTGCTGGCAAGAGTGACTTACGGACCGGTGTGGATGACCATGATTAACGGAAACATTGTTTACAAAGACGGCATTGTGAAAGGTGGATGAGAGAAAGCTGGCCATGGATGGAGAGGCTGTATGCACAAGGGTCATCCGGGAACCTCACAGTGCCTACAGGGATTTTATTTAGCGGGGAATTTGGCGGAAAAAGGAAAGGAGGCTGGCAGGTGAAGGAATATTTTTCTATCGGGAATTGGCGGAGCTGTTCGGGCTTAACATACAGACACTGTACTACTATGACAGCGTCGGCATCTTTTCTCCCAGGAGCGCAATGAGAAAACGGGCGCAGAAAGTATTAGTTTGACCAGATATACGAGCTGGCCACGGTGTCCTATATGCGCCGTCTGGGCTATTCCTGGAGGAAATTAAGGAATCCAGAACCAGCTTAAACTCCAACAGGGCTGTGGATATCATGAAGCAGCGCTCCCAGGAGCTTCGCAGGCAGTGGCAGGAGCTGCTCAACATAGATGAGGCCATCCAGAGGAAAATCCGGTTCATGGAACAGGAGATGGATGGAATCTGCCTGGATGAGATTGCGGTGAAGCATTTTGAGGACCGGAAGTTTATTTCCATTGGCGACGAGGAGCTGCTGTACAGGAGAATTCCTTTTACTTTTATCCCACCATTGCCTTTTATGAGGGGGACCGGAAATACTTTGGCGCCTACCTGTATCCGGATGATGAGGAGCTGCCAAAGACCATACCCCAGTCCAGAATCCAGATTATCCTGGAAGGCGATTTTCTCTGCGGATACCATCTGGGAGGATACGGGGGCGTGCCGGATACCATCCGGCGCCTGCGAGAGAGCGCCGGACCTTGAGCTGGGGGCTCAGGCCATCAATTTTAATATTCTGGATCAGTTCGTGGAGAGTGATAACGAAAACTTTATCACCGCCATGCAGATCCGGGTGTTATAGATACATATAACTGATGATTCAGTACATATGAGGAAACATGAAAAATCTAAGGAAAAAGGAAGGGTAAGAATCATGAAAAACAGAATGCGTTTAGCGGCAGCAGCCCTGGCATTATCCATGGCAGGGGCCTGACCGGATGCAGCGGACAGCAAAGGGAGACAGAGGCAAAGACAGAGGCGGCAGATAAGCAGGCAGGGTCCGCCCAGACCGAGATACCAGGAAAAGGGGACCAGGCCGATGACGGCCAGGCAAAAGAGGGACAGACAGCGGACGGCAAGACATAAAGGTGGCCCCTGTGCCTGTCCGGCGCAGCCAATGATATGGGCTGGTGCCAGTCCTATGACGGGCTTAAGCTTCTGGAGGCGGATTACGGCTGTGAGGTGACCTATACGGAGAATCTGACACCGGATGATATTGAGGCAGCCTTTGCGGATTACGCGGCCAGCGGATATGACGTGGTCATCGGCCATGGATATGAGTTCGGGGATCCGGCGGTGGACGTTGCGGAGCAATATCCGGATACAAAGTTCATTGTGACCGAAGGCGAGGTTTCTGCCGACAATGTGGCCTCCTATGTGTCTAAGTGCGAGGAAGGCGGATACATCATGGGAATGCTGGCAGCCGGCATGTCTGAGAGCGGAAAGGTAGGCTTTATCGGACCGATTCAGGGCGCATCCCTTGTTAAAATCATGAACGGATTTGAGGACGGGGCAAAGGAACCCTGACATCCAGGTACAGACCGCATGGACCGGTTCCTTTACCGATACGCCCTTGGCAAGGAGGCTGCCCAGGCCATGATTGATAACGGCGCGGATGTAATCGGACACTGTGCCAACGAGTCCGGAACAGGAGCCATCAACGCGGCAAAGGAAGCAAAGGTCTACGCCACAGGCGATTCCTATGACCAGAACGACCTGGCGCCAGACACCATCCTTTCCTCCTCTGTTTACCATATTCCCATGTGATTGAGCTGGCCTTCAAGACCGTTGTGGACGGAACCTTTGAGGGAGGCATCTACCAGCTGGGAATGGCAGACGGGCAGTGAGCGTTGCTCCCTTACCACAATCTGGATTCCGCTGTTCCTGATGAACTGAAGCAGAAGATTTCCGATAAGATTGCGGCAATTGAATCCGGAGTTTGAAGTACCATGTGATACCAAGCCCAGGCATAAGATATTTCCTGAAAAGGGCCTGCATCAAACCAAGCGCAGCTGAGCGTGTCCGGGGGTGCGGGCCCTGTTTGGAAAGAAAGGATGGAACAGATGCCATTTACTTGGGATGGAAGCCTATAGCAAATCCTTTGCAGGCGTGTATGCCAACGGGATGTGGACTGTCTGTGGAGCAGGGGAGATACATGCGCTGTTAGGGGAAAATGGGGCTGGCAGAAACCACCCTTATGAACATTCTGTTTGGCATTTACCAGGCGGATAAAGGGGAAATCTGTTTTAAAGGCGAACATGTGGAATTTAAGTCGCCGGGGGAGGCGATTGCCAGGGGAATCGGCATGGTGCACCAGAATTTTCACTGGTGAAGAAAACGGTGCTGGACAATATGATGCTGGGTCACAGAAAGGGCAGAATCGTGGCGGACCGGAAGTCGGCAGGGAAAAACGACAGGCGCCGCGACCTACGGCCTTTAGTGAACCCGGAAGCGCCTGTCCACACCCTTTCCGTGGGAGAGCAGCAGAGGGGTTGGAGATTCAGGCCTGTACCGGGATGTAAGCCTGTTGATTCTGGACGAGCCTACCGGCGTGCTCACCCCAGGAAACGGAGAATTTCTTCCAGGGGTTTTGCGTGGCAGCTGCGGGATGGGGGTATGGAATCATTATCATCACCCACCGTCTGGGGGAAATCATGGATATCAGCGACCGGGTGACGGTGCTTCGGGATGGCCGAAAGGTCAGCAGTCTGGTGACAGAGGAGACACCGGAGGAACTGTCCGCCGATTCGGGCGGGCTTAAGGCGGGGAGGATAAAGGAGTCCGCGGGGACACCGCCTTAAGCCTTGGGATGTGTGCCTCCACAAAAGCACAGTACCAAGATGTCCCTGGACCACGTAAGCCTTACAATCCGCAGGGGAGAAATCCTGGGAATCGCAGGTGTGGGCAACGGACAGAAGGAACTGGCCTAGAGGTAATAACAGGAATCCGCAGGATAAACAGCGGACAGATGGAATACCAGGGAAAGGATATACGCAGGGACAGCGTGAAAGGCGGTTTCGGGCCGGCATCTCCTATATTTCCGACGGCCGCGGCGACAATATGGAACGGCAATTGGAAGACAATCTGATTTTAAGAGATTTTGACCGGCAGCCATTTTCGCGGAACATGGTGCTGGACTACAGACAGGCTGAGAAGAGAGCCAGGAGGCCCTGGATGAATACAGCATCAAGAGACCTCGGGCAAAAGCGGCATCAAAGGAAAACACCGGTAAAGCTGATGAGCGGCGGAAACCAGCAGAAGGTTATTCTTCCAGGGGATATCTGAGAAGCCGGCCTGATTTGGCCAGCCACCAAAGGGGACTGGATATCGAATTTTCGGTTTGTCCATGAAGAACCCTTCTCGACAGGGATGCAGGCGGTGTACGTCCTGCTGATATCAGCCGACCTGGATGAAATCCCTGGGAGTAAGCGACCGGGTTGCGGTTATGTATGAAGGCCGTATCATAGGGATTCTGAACCGGGATGAGGCGGATGTACATAAAATTGGCCTGCTGATGGGCGGTATTGCTAAGGAGGCGGCAGATGAATAGGAAATCAAAGAGATAGATTGAGATAGCGGGTATCGGATCTGTTCACAGCAGCAATGTGGACGGTTCTTATCATGCTGTCAAGGATCGCAGCCCGGCAGAGGCCTATGCACCATGTTCTTTAAAGGCATATTTGGAAACCTGAACGGGTTTATGGAAGTGTTTGTAAAGAGAGCAACTCCCTGATTTTTACGGGCCTGGGATGCGCGGTGGCGTTCAGGACCGGTTTCAACATAGGAGCCGAGGGGCAGTTTGCCGGGCGCACCTCACCAAAGCTGGGCGGCCCTACCTGGACCAGGTTCAGGAGACTCCCGCATCCTGTGCGCCGCCATTTTAATGGGATTTGTCTTGGCGGTCTCCTGGGCGCTCATAGCCGCCATGTTTAAGGCAAAGCTGGGGATATCGGAAATCATTGTAACATACGGAATTATCTGCCATCAATTCTACCGATAACAGTCAGGACCTCTCATGGACCGGCGGGAAGCATACCCCAGTCGCCCAAGCTGGACCCTTCGTCACTCTTTACCGGTTCCTAAAGCCCACCAGGCTTCACGCGGGCTTTATCATTGCCGTGCTCATGGTGTTCCTTGTCTGGTTTATATTGGAAAAGACAACGGTGGGATATGAAATCAAGGTGGTGGGATTCAACAAGCGGGCTGCTGCCTGTAATGGGAATCTCGGTTGTCAGGAACATCATCATTTCCGCATTTTAAGCGGCGGTCTGGCGGGAATCGCAGGAGCCGTGGAGGTTATGGGCGTGCAGAGGAGAAAGCTCCTGGAGGGAATCTCCGGGTGAGTGCGGATACACAGCAGTGCTCATCGCCCTTCTGGCGTCCAATCATCCGGTGGGCGTGCTCTTTGCCGCCATCGGGTTTGCCGCCCTGGAGGTGGGGCCAATTCCATGCAGAGACAGATGGGAGTGCCGTCGGCCATTACTGTCAATATCCTGGTGGGTCTTATTGTGCTACTGATTCTGGGCAGGGAAGTTGTTTAACAGGAAGAGAAAGGGGGAAAAACCATGTTAGAGCAAATCATGACCGTTGGTTTCGTGACAGCCTTTCTGACGGCTTCCGTAAGAATGGCGGTGCCCTGATTTACGCCGGACTGGAAACCATATCTGAAAGGCGGGAATCCTTAATATAGGCATGGAGGGCGTCATGCTGGGCGGGCTTTCTTCTCCTTGCGGGAACCTTTTACTCCGGCAGCCTGGCCGGGCCTTTTGTGCGGCATGGCGGGCGGGGCCATGGTCAGCGCCATTCACGGGCTGCTGTCCATCAGGCTGGCCCAGGATCAGTCTGTCAGCGAATCGCCATCAATATTTATGGCCGGAGTCACCAGTTTTCTCTATAAACTGATGTCAAGCGGCCAGTCTTATCAGCAGATAGAACCCTTTGCAAAGCTTAAGATTCCTTTCTGGGGGACACCCTCATAGGAAACCAACCAGGATGTGCTGACATACAGGGGTCTACGTGCTGGTAATCCTGGTCACCCTGTTTACAGCAGAACATCAAAGGGAATGGCCTTTGCCGCCATCGGGGAAATCCCAGGGCCGCGGATTCGGCCGGTATCCCTGTACACCGGTACCAGTGGGCGGCCGTGCTGTTAAACGGTATGCTGGGAGGACTGGGAGGAGCATATCTGGTTCTGGTGCAGGTGGGCAATTTTTCTGAAAATATGACATCAGGCAGAGGGTACATAGCCCTGGCTGCAGTCATACTGGGCCGGTATGTTCCCTTTGGAATGATGGGTGCTGCCTTCATATTCGGCGCTGCCAATGCCCTTCAGATCCGTCTCCAGGCCATCGGTGTGCCTGCCCACACACGGGGCTCTGGCTATGCTGCCCTACATCATAACCCTGGTTTGCCCTTTGGCGCCATCGGCAAAACAGCGCGCCGGAGGCATTGCGGCAAGCCGGCTATTATATCAGGGGAGCCAGGTAGGGGGGATTGTCCCCCGGTTCATTTTTATTTGCTGGTTGCATTCCAATCCCATGTCGTGTAAACTATGTATTAGGACTTCTGCTTTGTTTTGAAATGGAGCACCTGAATTGAGAACGAGGCGAAGTCCTATGTTTGATTCAGTTTTATCCGGCCTTCCATGCCGAAGGGGGAACGATGAGGTAACGATAATATGGGATTGACAATCAAGGAGGCTTTGAAGTTTGGAGGATTATTCGGGGCATCGGTAGTTGCGGGAAAGAAGGACTGGATACCCCAATTGAAAGTGTCAGCGTCCTGGAGGTGGCAGAGCATAACATTTCCAGGTGGAGTTCTAATCAGCTGTATATCATCCTTTTATGCGATTTGGGACAATGTGGCCCAGCAGGGAAGTGATTGAAACGCTGATTGACTGTGAGTGCTGCGGTCTTGTGCTCTGTTATGTAGGGGACCTGGATCCGCCAGATTGACCTTGGCATCATACAACTTTGCGATGAGGCGGAGATTTCTGATTCAGGCCAGGACAGACGTGTCCTATATTGAAATCATGAATCCAATCATTACGCTGCTGTATGAGGGAGAACACACGGGCCATGGTCACCAATGACTATTCCATGGTCCGCAATGATTTCCTGAATCTGGTGGTGAATGAAGAAAATATAGACGTGGTTTTTCAGCAGATGAACCGGCGGCTGAAAAAGAAGGTGTCATATTACGACACCTACGGGAAGGTCCATATATTCGGACCGGATTTGGCGCCATACAGGCCGAGGGAGGAATACCTGAAGGATAATTTCAACCACATTTTATTTGAATAGCAGGGAGTCGGATATACGGTGCAGGACATACAGGGCCGGAAAAACGCCGTTGTATTGATTCGTTCCCAGAAAAACTCTCTTCGGCCTTTCTTCCTGGATTATGACGGGGATTTTGAGGAGAATATAAAAACGGCCTGATTAATTCCATGGTGGTATCAGGGACATTGATTCTGCAAAAACGCAGCAAGGTGTCTCATTTCCGGGAAAAGGTGATGGAGGAATACGTGACGGATCTTCTGGTGTGGAATTTTCCGTCCAATGCAAAGGCGCTGGAGAGAGGTCTTGAACTGGGGCTGACCGTACTGGATAAGAACCAGATAATTGTGGTCAATATCAACTCCATCCAGAGCGTGACGGATTCTAAGGTGCAGCAGGAAATGCAGCGCTATATCAGACATGTCTTACTGTCGCAGGTGAAGCAGCTTCTGAATCTGTACGATCCCAAAAGCTGGCTGGTGTTTCGCAGCGATACGATTCTGCTTTTATGAATAACCAGAACGGATCTGTTCATCTTGAGAATCTGGGGGAAAAGCTGCTTCGTATTTTTGATGGAAAATTTGATTTGTCAGTCTCTGTAGGAGTCAGCAATGCATTCGCCTCCATGACGGATATTCCAAGCGCTTATACCCAGGCATTCCAGGCAGCCACGGTGGGAAGGGACCACTATGGGGAAAATAAGGTGGTTTTTTATGACGCCGTGTATTTTTTCCAGAAGCTGCGCCAGATGGGCAAACAGCCGGAAATCGTGGAGATGTGCCATAAGCTTTTGGGACCGGTGCTGCGTTACGATGAGGAACACAAAACACAGCTGACGGACACCTTCAGGTGTCTGCTGGTGAACAATGAAAATGTGAAAAAGACAGCAGAGCAGCTTTTTATCCATAAAAATACGGTTCTCCAGAGAAAGAATAAACTCACGGAGCTGTTCGGCTACTCTCCCTTGATATGCCGTACCGCCTGAATTTTGATGATTTTTGACATTATGGAAAAGAAATAATGGAAGTGGTGGCAAAGACAGCCGCCTTATGTGTGCCTGCACATAAGGCGGCTGTTTTTCCACACGCTGACAGACGGAGAAGAAAAGGATATAGTAAAACAGAGAACAAAGAAAATACAAAGGAGGAATGAGGAATGCCAAAAGAAAAGACGCAGGGAAATGTCACGGTACAATCTCAAAATGACAATGCCACCCAGAGGGTGCCGGAGAATGAGAAAAAAAAGGGGTTCTGCAGTATTGCATTTGTGGCAGCGGGTATTGCATATGTATGTCCGGCCTGTACACAGGAGCAGCCATGGGGTTTGGAATGAACTTTAAGGAGGCAATACTGGCTGTCATCGTGGGAAATGTAATCTTAAGCGTGTAACGGCGGCCTGATAGGAGCGGCCTGGGCAAGGGAAGGCGTGTCCACATCCATGCTGGCAAGGAATACCTTCGGCAGGGAAGGCTCCAAGGTGATCGGAATCCTTCTGGCAGCTGTCATGGCGGGCTGGTACGCTGTGCAGGTAGGATTTTCGGTTCAACCATGTCGGCCCTGTTTCCCAACGGAGGCATAATCACATCCCAATATGTGGCTGCGTTCTGGGGCGGCATCATTCTGATGATGGTGACCGCTTACATGGGATATAAGGGCCTGAATATCTTAAGCTATATTGCGGTTCCGTCCATAGCAATCCTTTCCGTTGTGGGTGTCTGTGTAGCAGTTAAGGGGAGCGGCGGCTGGAATGCCATCATGAATCTGGTTCCGCCAAAGCCTATGACCATAAGCGCCAGCATAGTGGCTATCGTAGGCTCCTTTGCAGGAGGCGCGGCTGCGCAGTCCGATATTACCAGGTACGCAAAAGATGCGAAAACTTCCTGGCTTGGAACGGTTTTCGGATATCTCATTGCCAACACCTTTGTAATACTGGCCGGCTATCTGATTACGGCGGCAACAGGGGAATCCGATCCACCCGTGGCATTCCTGGCAATGGGACTTGAGTGGCGGCGCTTCTGATTCTCATACTGGCACAGTGGACCACCAATGACAACAACTGTATACAGCCAGTCTGGGACTGTCCAACTGTCTCCGTTTTCAAAGCATAAAATTGTAGTTGTTACAGGTGTGCTTGCGACTATCGTGGGAGCCATGGGCCTGGCTGATTACTTCACCGCCTGGCTGAATATTCTGGGGGTTGCCCTTCCTCCGGTAGCCGGAGTCATTATATGTGATTACTATTTCCTGAAAGGAATGAAATATGAATATGGTGCCGGAACTGTGTACTGCAAGGTAAACGCATGGGCGTTTATCAGTATGATTGGGGGCATGGTGATAGGATTTTACCGTACATTGGGGCATTGCTTCCATTAATTCTTTGGCAGCCAGCGTGGTGCTGCACCTTGTTCTGATGAAGACCCTGGGCAGGGAATTCCGGAATCATCGGAGAAGAGACGGAAGTTTAATGATAATCAATTTTTAATTAAAAGGAGGAATACGTTATGCCGAAATTTATGGACTTGGAACTGGCAAATGCATGCTACAAACTGATGCATGATTTGATTCAGGTAAAAAGGGAGAAAGCGTTTTGATTACAGTGGATTCCAAGGCGGAGTTCCGTGTTGTGGAGGAGATGGCAAAGGCGGCAGAGGTGCTCGGGGCGAAAACCATGGTGGCATGGCATTCCACGCCAAAGGGATACGGCGCCCTGACTATGCCCTATCTTCCGGAGCCCTTAATCGCATGTGTGGACAAGACAGATGTCTGGGTGGAGATGAACGACCAGTGGCTCTTATACTCCCCATATGGGACAAGGCCGTGACCAATGGCCGTACACGCCAGGTTATGTTAGGCGGATTAAGTGTGTAACGGATTGTACGCTGTATCGGAGAGGTGGATTTGGAGGTCCAGCAGGCATTCCAGAACAGGCTTGCCGCCATGACAAAGCAGGCTAAAGAAAATGCGGATTACCAATGAGGCCGGAACCGATGTGACCTTTGAAAATGACCCTGACCGTCCGGTTGCCAATGAGTGCGATTACAGCTTTGCAGGGGGACACTTCCTGCTGGGACAGATTGGATGGGCGCCGAAGGAGGATACGATTCATGGCGTAATTGCGTTTGACGGTACCATTTCCGGAGGCGGTGAGGCAGAGCTTGGAAAGCTGGCAGAGCCTGTGCGCTATATTGTAAAAGAGGGGCGTATCCAGGAAATTCAGGGAGGAGAGCAGGCGGACATCCTGCGCGCTTATTACAAAGCTGGATGACCCCAACATGTACATTGCAGCCCATGTATGCTATGGCGTGAATCCAAATGCCAGGCTGGAAGGCTGCACAACAGAGGACGAGCGCGTGTGGGGAAGCACGCAGTGGGGATTCGGCCACCAGGGTTCCTGTTATTCCGGCGGGGCGCCCAGGTCCGCAAAGAGCCATATTGACGGTATCTGCCTGAACTGTACCATTTATATAGACGATGTGATGATTCTGGAAAATGGCAAATATGTAGAGCCGGAGCTTAAGGCACTGGCTGAAAAACTGGGAAAATAGCATGACAAAGATAAAGGTATGTGCAGATCCCTTTCCGCCTTACCAGTATGGGGATAAGGATGGGAGCATAAAGGGAAAAGATTATGAGCTTGTGGTAAGCCGCCTGCGTGCAGCGGGATATGACCCTGAGGTGTGTATTGCAGAATGGGACCGCATATACAGGGAATTCCAGGCCGGGGAACAGGATGTCCTGTTCCAGGCCCAGGATTCTCCGGAGCGTTTGGAAAAATTTTACTTTTCAAAGAGGCTCAGGTATGCTGTGACTGAGATTGTCACCATAAATGCGGATCTTCTTGCATTAAAGGAGTATGCAGGACTTGCCGGCTATAAGGTGGGCGTCATTGCCGGGTTTGCCAATGGACCGGAAATTGACGGTCTGCCGGATTCCTGTAAGGTGGAATATCCGGGGACGGCCCAGGTGCTGCAGGGAATTTATGATAAAGAGGTGGACTGCGGTGTCTGCGACCAGGGGTAAAGGAATATCTCACGGCAGGCTGCCGGTCCTTTATCCCATTCCCGCTGACTTATAAAAAAGGCCCTGTACGTGATGTTTAACCAGGAAAAACAGAGGGATGATTTTGACGAGGCGGGACAGGGCCAGGAGGAAGGATATGATTTTGACAGCCATGGGGATATATGGACAGATGTAACGTGCCGGAGGATAGAGCATCAGGAACACGATGTGTTCCGCCGCCGTCATTTGAAAAAATTCCGGGAGGGAAATGTGTCCGGGGGTATCTTTGTGATATGGATTGACCCGCCTCATGATAAGGACCGGTAAAACGTTCCGCGCAGATTGTGGAGAGCATCCGCGCGGAGCAGAAGGAGAGCGTCTGATATACTGCAGCCAGTAACCTGCTTCCGGGATTTTGAGGCAGGACCGCTGCCGGAAAAATCAATGTGGTGACCGGTATGGAAGGACTCAGCCAGATAGGGAGACATTGACAGGATTGACTTTTTTTATGAGGAAGCGGGAGCCCGGCATGCCATGCTGACCTGGAATGAGCAAAATGCACTGGCTGCGGGATGGCCTCAGGATAAGGACCAGGGACTGACCAAAGCAGGGGTAAAGGCAGTGAGAAGAATCCGGGATCTGGGTATGGTGATGGATGTGTCCCATCTGAATGACAAGGGGTTCTGGGATGTCATGAGGCTTGCTGGTGGCCCCGTTATTGCGTCCCACTCAAATGCCCGGTCCATATGCCCGGCCATGCGCAACCTGTCAGATGATATGCTGAAAGAGATTGCGGGGACAGACGGTCTGGTGGGAATGAACAGCCTTCGGGAATTTATTGATGAAAAGTACGAGAACCAGACCGTGGAACGTCTGGCAGACCATGTGGAGTATATTGCGGATTTAATTGGAATCCGCCACCTGGGACTGGGATATGATTTCGATGATTATTTGGGCCGGGAGGCACTTGGCTCCTTTAGTTCCAATCTGGATTCCCCAAGTGGAAGGGCATTTCCAATGAGGCAGAGGCGGGCAATCTCCAAGGTGCTGAAAGGAAGGGATACACGGATGAAGAGCTGAACGCGGTGGCTTATGGGAATTTTTTCCGGGTTTTTAAAGCGGTGTGGAAATGAGACAAAAAGGAGACAAAGGAATGCGGGATAATCGTTCAGGCGGATATTCTTCCCGGAATAATGATTGACAGTCCCCCGGGCCTGTAGTAAGATAAGAAAAACGGATGTGCGCCATGGTATACGGTACCGGTATCTGCGCTGACAGGCTTGTCTTGCGGCAAGTGCCTTACAGCAAAGAGACGGCAGCAATGGCAGCATCCCATAGCAGGATATGTGATTGACTGACCCGAAGCAGGGCTGAAGGAAGGCGGGGACACAGATGTGACAGTATGTTCAGGATACGCCTTTTTGGCGTATCCTTTTTTTATTATCGGAGGTATCGTATGGAGACAAGAATCGCGGTGATCGGCATAATCGTGGAAAATAAGGATTCTGTGGAAAGCGTCAACGAGCTGCTCCACCAATACAGTCAGTACATCATTGGAAGGATGGGGCTTCCCTACGCAAAGAAAAAGGTGAACATCATAAGCGTTGTGGTGGATGCGCCCCAGGACATCATAAGCGCCCTGTCCGGCAAACTGGGCAGGCTTCAGGGCATTAACTCCAAGGCCCTGTACTCCAATATCGGTAGTTGATAAAACGACATAAATCATCTGACGGGGAAGTGTTGCCGGAGGCGAAGCGGCCGCGGACCCTGACCGGCAAGAAAAGGAGAGGAAGAACATGAACTACGACCCAAAATCATCCCATGCGGAGAATTCATCCATCACGGGAAATTGAGGAGACCCTTGCCTACGGGGAGGCAAACCGCACCAACAGGGAGCTGATCGACGAGATTCTGGCAAAGGCCAGAGAGCGCAGGGGCCTGACCCACAGGGAGGCCATGGTGCTTCTGGACTGTGACCTGGAGGACAAGAACCAGGAGATTTACCAGCTGGCGGAGCAGATTAAAAAGGATTTCTATGGAAACCGCATCGTGCTGTTTGCGCCTCTGTACCTGTCCAATTACTGCATCAACGGGTGTGTGTACTGTCCCTACCACGCCAAGAACAAGCATATCCCAAGGAAGAAGCTGACACAGGAGGAAATCCGCAGGGAGGTCATGGCGCTGCAGGATATGGGACATAAACGCCTGGCCCTGGAAACAGGGGAGGACCCGGTGCACAATCCCATTGAGTACGTGCTGGAGTCCATTGACACCATTTACAGTATAAAGCATAAAAACGGAGCCATACGCCGCGTCAACGTGAACATAGCGGCCACCACAGTGGAGAATTACAGGAAGCTTAAGGACGCGGGAATCGGTACCTATATTCTGTTCCAGGAGACATATCACAAGGAAAGCTATGAGAAGCTTCATCCCACAGGGCCGAAGCATGATTACTGTTACCACACCGAGGCCATGGACCGGGCGCAGATGGGCGGAATTGACGACGTGGGCTGCGGCGTGCTGTTCGGCCTGGAGCTTTACCGCTATGAGTTCGCCGGGCTTCTGATGCACGCGGAGCATCTGGAGGCGGTATTCGGCGTGGGCCCCCACACCATCAGCGTGCCCAGGATACGCAGGGCGGATGACATTGATCCGGATTCCTTTGACAATGGAATTGACGACGACACCTTTGCCAAGCTCGTGGCCTGTATCCGCATCGCAGTTCCCTACACAGGCATGATTGTATCCACCAGAGAAAGCCAGAAAACCAGGGAACGGGTGCTGCACCTGGGTATTTCCCAAATCAGCGGCGGTTCCAAGACAAGCGTGGGCGGCTATTTTGAACCTGAGCCGGAGGAGGAATGTTCAGCCCAGTTCGACGTCAGCGACAACCGCACCCTGGACCAGGTGGTGAACTGGCTCATGGGCATGGGGTATATTCCCAGCTTCTGCACCGCCTGCTACCGGGAAGGGCGCACCGGAGACCGGTTCATGTCCCTGTGCAAGAGCGGGCAGATTCAAAACTGCTGCCATCCCAATGCCCTTATGACGCTGAAGGAATATCTGATGGATTACAGCTCGAGGAGACAAGGCGCATCGGTGAGGCGCTCATAGAAGGAAATTGGAAGCATACCCAAGGAGAAGGTGCAGCAGATTGTCAGAGATAACCTGGCAAAGATTGAACAGGGTATCAGGGATTTCAGGTTTTAAGCAGGATCCGTCCGGCAACTGACCGGCGGTGAACCGGTAATAAACCGGAAGTGAACAGGCAATAAACCGGAAGTGAACAGGCAATGAACCGGAAGTGAACAGGCAATGAACCGGAAGTAAACAGGTAATGAACCGGTATTGAATTGGTAATGAATCGGAAATGAACCAGCAATAAACCAGCAAGGAACCAGGGAAAGAGGAGCGGATAACCATGGGAATGAACAATACGCCGGCATCGGACCGGATACATATTGTTTTTGGAAGGAGAAATGCCGGCAAATCCAGCGTGCTGAACGCGGTTACAGGCCAGGACCTGGCTGTGGTGTCGGATGTGAAGGGGACTACCACAGACCCTGTATATAAGGCCATGGAGCTGCTGCCTCTGGGTCCTGTGATGATGATTGATACGCCGGGCATTGACGACGAAGGCCAGCTGGGAAGCCTGAGGGTGAGAAAGAGCTATCAGGTACTCAACAAGACGGATGTGGCTGTGCTGGTGATGGATGCCTGTCACGGGCCGGCGCCGGAGGATTACACCCTCCTGAAGAAGATAGGAGAAAGCAGATTCCTGCGTGGCAGTCTGCAACAAGGCGGATGTGGTCGGAGCTGCCGGTGGGAGACCGGAGGGGATTCCCGAATCGGTTCCTGTCCTGTCTGTCAGCGCCCATACCGGTCAGGGTATTACGGCGCTTAAGGAGTGTCTGGCAAATCTGGGCAAGACCCAGGAAACCAGCCGGAAAATCGTGGGAGACCTGCTTTCACCGTCTGACCTGGCTGTTCTGGTGGTGCCCATTGACAAGGCGGCTCCCAAGGGACGCCTGATTCTGCCCCAGCAGCAGACCATACGTGACATCCTGGAAGCGGACGCAGTGTCCGTGGTGGTCAGGGAAAACGGACTGAGGGACACGCTGGCCTCTCTGGGTAAGAAGCCAAGAATGGTCATCACCGACAGCCAGGTATTTGCAAAGGTCAGTGCGGATACGCCGGAGGATATTCTCCTGACCTCCTTTTCCATTCTCTTTGCCCGTTATAAAGGGAGCCTGGAGCCCATGGTGCGGGGCGTCAGGGCTCTGGACCGCATCGGAAAGGGGGACAGAATCCTGATTTGTGAGGGGCTGCACCCATCACCGGCAGTGCAGGATATCGGGACCGTAAAGCTGCCCGGATGGATACGGGAATATACTGGAACAGAACCGGAGTTTGTGTTTACCTCAGGCACAGAGTTTCCGGATGACCTGGCAGGCTTCCGTCTGATTGTCCACTGCGGCGGATGCATGCTGAATGAGCGTGAGATGAAATACAGGATGAAATGCGCCCACGACCAGGGGATACCCATAACCAACTACGGTATAACCATTGCGTATGTACAGGGAATATTGAGGCGGAGCGTGGAACCCTTCCTGAGATAGCGGCACTGCTTTGCGGCAGCCGGGAAGGTGAGGGAAAAGGGCAAAGGCGCCTGAACAGGAGGCCGGTTCATAACCAGAGGCTGGGAAATAAGGGTAAATGATGCTAAGAATGAAGTGATATAGGAATTAACTGATATAAGGCAGGCCTGTGAATCATATTTTATGTGATACAGGACCCTGCCTTCTATGCTTTACAGCTCATTTATCCTTCAGAATATCTAAATGCCTGTTACATAGAAATAAAAATATTTTTTATTTTATAAATTATATTGAAAAATATTTCTAACGTGATATACTTATAACTAAGGGGAATTAATATAGAGAACACATATAATATGGAAGGAGAAGAAATTATGAGGATTCAGGGTAAGAGAGTCTGGATAGCAGGACAGTTCATGGCAGCCCAGATGGAGATTGAGGATGGAGTCATCAGCCGTATCCATGAGTATGGTGCGGGACCGGCTGACGAGGATTACGGGGATAAGAGAATCGTGCCGGGCTTCATTGACATCCACACACGGAGCATATGATTTTTGACACAAACGACGGCCAGCCGGAAGGGCTCCGCAACTGGATGAAGCGGATTCCTGAGGAGGGCGTCACAGCCATTCTTCCAACCACGGTGACCCAGATGCCGGATGTGCTCACCAGGGCCGTGGCCAATGTGGCGGCCGTGGTAAAGGAAGGCTACGAAGGGGCTGAAATCCTGGGCATCCATTTTGAGGGACCGTTCCTGGACATGGAGTACAAGGGGGCGCAGCCGCCGGAAGCCATTGCGTCTGCATCTGTGGAGCAGTTTAAAATATCAGGAGGCGGCAGAAGGCCTTATCAAATATATCACTCTGGCGCCGGGCGGATCCGGACCATGCGCTTACCAGATACTGTTCCACCCACGGGTGTGGTCAGCATGGGGCATTCGGCAGCCACTTACGAGCAGGCTCTTGGCATTGCCAACGGCGCTTATCCATGACCCATGTATATAACGGCATGACGCCTTACCATCACCGCAAACCGGGGCTGGTAGGCACGGCCTTCAGGGTAAGGGATATCTACGGGGAAATAATCTGTGACGGATGCCATTCCCACCTGGCGGCCCTGAACAACTTCTTTACAGCCAAGGGACGTGATTATTCCATCATGATCAGCGATTCCCTCAGGGCTAAGCACCTGCCCTCCGGGAGGACAGTACCAGCTGGGCGGCCATGACATTGAGATAGGCGAGGACGGACTGGCCCGTCTCAAGGGAACAGAAACCATTGCGGGCAGCACCCCTCAACATGAACAGGGACTGAAGATTCTGGTGGAGCAGGCTCTGAGAGTGCCCTTTGACGCTGCCTTAATTCTTTGCACCATCAACCCGGCCAGATGTCTGGGCGTGGATCACAGAAAGGGAAGGATTGCAGCCGGATGCGACGGGGTTGGTGGTTCTGGATGATGATGATTACAGCGTGCTCCAGACTTGGTGCGAGGACGCTGCGAATGCTTTGATGAGAAAGCATCCGGACTGTCCTGTTTAAAGGAATTTTTGTTTACAGTCCGGCATTCAATGACGTTTCACTAATTTTTTTACATCTATGGTTAGATTCCTTTATGAGGGTCTGACCATTTTAATAATACTACATTCCTCTCCGATTCTGGCATTTTTTGGTGTAACAGGTGTTATGATTTGCATTATATTGTCGATATAATAACAAAGAACATCTGCAATGTGTGATTTTTATGCATATAACCAACAGGAGATGTCGGAACATAAGGAGTTAAATATTATGAAAATGGAATCCGGTTAAAATGTTTTAGGTATCATGGTACCTGCATTGATGGTATTTCTGCTGTCGGGAGTGCTGATCAGCGTGTCTGTGGGGAAATATGCCAAGGTGCAGGCCAGAGAAAAGCTGACATCTGATTCTGAGTCCGCTGCCCATGAAGTGGATACTTTCTTACCGGACATTTAAAGCGGTTGAGCAGTCCGCCCAGGAAGCTCTGGTTATAGATTTCATGCATGAACTGAGGGCAGCCAACGGGCCAGCGCAGCTCCCGCTATGATGAGGTGATGGCGGCCATGGCGGTGCGTCAGGCCTGGATTCATCTACCATACTGGGGGTCTGGCTGGCTGATACCGATTCCAGCCAGCTTTTCAGCCGGACGGCTATCAGTGATCCGGTTGGGACGTTACGTCAAGACAATGGTTTGAGTGCACAAAAACAAAGAAGCCTGTTATGACGGAGCCGTACATTGTTGATGTTAATGCAGGACTCCCCCTAGCGGCGCGGCACGATTGACCGTCAGAGCGGAGAAGTATATGGGGCTTCCGGCACGGATATTAACCTGGATACCCTTCAGCAGCGGATCAATGAGGTGAAGTTAGGGAGCGACAGGATTTCTTGTGCTCATGAGCGGATCAGGAAATACTCTCTACTACGGACAGAAGAACAGGTGGGGAAATCCATTTCAGAAATCAATATCTCAGATGAAGTAAAGCAGGCTGTACAGAACGGATTGACCGGGGATTATATATATGAAATAGACGGAACCCGGTATTACGGGAATCTTACCAGAATAGACAGCGCGGGGTGGTATGTACTCTGCCATGCCGGAGACGGAAGCGCTTCAGGGCTTTTATACGGTCATGCGCATGTCGGCGGTCACATTTGCAGGCAGTATGGTCCTTATGGCGGCGGCTGTTCTGCTGATCTCCAACGGCATTACACGTCCTATGAAAAAACTTGCTGATGCACACCGGATTGCGGATGGGGAACTGAATGTGGAGACGGGCGTGCGCTCAAAGGATGAAATCGGGCAGGTTCCTCCGCCATGGAGCGCACCGTGTCAAAGCAAGGACTATATTGAATATATCAATGAGACCACCAGGGTCCTGGATGAAATCGCTGACGGCAATCTTCAGTTTGAACTGGAACTTCAGTACAGGAGATTTTGCGAAAATCAGGGATGCTCTGATGCGGATCCGGACTCCGCTGAATGATACTCTGGGAAGTATCCTTCGCATAGCGGAACAGGTGACGGCCAGTTCGGGCCAGGTAGCGGACAGTACCAGCAGCCTTGCGGATGGAAATGCCAGGCAGGCCAGCTCCGTGGAAGAGCTTGCCGCCACCATCAATGAAATATTTACTCATGTAGATTCCAATGCCAGGCGCACCGAAGAGGTCAGCGGGCGCTCTGCGGAAATGGACCACCGGGTTGCGCTCAGCAACACAGATGCAGGGAGCTGGTGAAAGCAGTAAGGGATATCAGCAATAAGTCGGGCGAGATAGGGAAGATCATCAAAACCATCGAAGACATAGCATTCCAGACGAATATACTGGCTTTAAACGCGGCAGTGGAGGCGGCGCGGGCCGGTGAGGCAGGGAAAGGTTTTGCCTTTGTGGCGGATGAGGTGCGGAATCTGGCAAATAAAAGCGGCGAGGCGGCTAAGAATACCACATCTCTGATCGAAGAGTCTCTCCGGTCCATTGATAACGGACAGAAGATCGCCAATGAGACGGCACAGTCACTGGGGCAGGTGGTTACCAGCGCACAACAGATCGCGGAGGCGGTGGAGGACATATCAAAGGCTTCCACGGAACAGGCCAAATCCCTGGATCAGGTGCGCATCGGGATCGAACAGATATCAGGAGTGGTTCAGACAAATGCCGCTATGGTGGAGGAGAACGCTGCAACAGGAGGCGAACTTTCAGAGGAAGCTAAGAAACTTTTTGATTTGATTTCCAGATTCAGGACGGACAGGAAGTTGTAACGGGACTTTGAACTGTTACGAAATTTTCGATAAAATCCCTGAAAATGCTTGCATTTACAGCGGCATGATGGTATAGTGTATACGATAACTAATGTAAATTACTGATAAAAGAGTGGACACCAGTCCACTCTTTCGTTTTGGAAAGACAGGAAAGGTGGTGGAACGATGGGAAAAAAGGAGAGCTATGAGAGCCGGGTGGAGAAACACCTCCTTCCACTGATGGAAAGCATGGTTTGAACTGGTAGACGGAATATGTAAAAGAAGCAGGTACCTGGTACCTGAGAGCTTATATAGATAAAGAAGGCGGGATTGCCGTGGATGACTGTGAGGTCATCAGCAGGGCCTTAAGCGACTGGCTGGACAAAGAGGATTTTATTGACGAAAGCTACATTCTGGAAGTCAGTTCCGCCGGGACTGGGCCGTCCTCTTAAGAAGGAAAAGGACTTCGTAAGAAGCATGGGCAAGGATGTGGATGTAAGGCTTTACCGTCAGCTTAACAAGCAAAAGGAATTTACGGGCGCCCTCAGTGCATATGATGAAAATACTGTGACGCTGACCATGGAAGACGGAAGCCAGATGGTATTTGAAAAGCGGACATGCCCTGATACGGCTTGCGCTGGATTTTTAGTTAGATCATTCACATGCTGAGACATGGATAGGAGGATAAACATGAACAAGAGAACTGTTAGAGGCAATGGAGGTATTGGAGAAAGAGAAGAACATCTCCAAAGATACGCTCATTGAAGCGATTGAAAACTCTTTACTCACTGCCTGTAAGAACCATTTCGGAAAAGCCGATAATGTAAAGGTCCAGTAGAACCCAAATACCTGTGACTTTGCAGTATATGCAGAAAAACTGCGGTTGTGGAAAACGTGGAGGACGATTGTCTGGAGATGAGTCTGGCGGATGCCAAGATGCTGAATCTAAAATTAAGTTGGGGATGCAATTTTTAAGATTCCATGGATTCCAAGAAATTCGGCCGTATTGCGACACAGAACGCCAAAAAGAACGTGATTCTGCAGAAAATACGCGAGGAGAAGAACGCAAGGCACTGTACAACGAGTATTATATGAAGGAAAAGGATGTCATGACCGGCGTGGTACAGCGCTATCTGGGAAGGAACGTGAGCATTAACCTGGGCAGGGTGGACGCCCCTCAATGAAAGCGAGCAGGTAAAGGGGTGAGACATTCCGTCCACGGAGCCGGGTCAAGGTATATGTCATCGAGGGTAAAGGATACGCCAAAGGGCCCAAGGTTTCTGTCAGGACACACGGACCTAGTGAAACATCTCTTTGAATCCAGGTGGCCGAGGTCCGCGACGGCACAGTGGAAATCAAAGGCCATTTGCCAGGGGAAGCAGGCTCCAGGACAAAGATTGCGGTGAAATCCAATGACGCCAATGTGGACCCGGTA
>SCPN01000463.1_pt1 | contig 34009 bp, 31 predicted proteins | sample 6106831 | NCBI WGS metagenome assembly SCPN01 (sample SAMN10720447, study PRJNA508395) | human gut metagenome | isolation source: Participant 1, 0 month
GGTATCCTCACGATTCAACAACATAACCAAAGCGATGTCTGGCTGGCGGATGAGTCAGGCCGAGGCGTGGGCGAGCTTCGGCGCGTTTCTCGAAAACCCGGCAGATCCGCGTTATCTGGCGGCCAGCTGGCAGGCGGGCCATACCGGCAGTGGTCTGCATTATCGCCGTTATCCTTTCTTTGCTGCCTTGCGTGAACGCGCAGGTCCGGTAACCTGGGTGGTGATGATCGCCTGCGTGGTGGTGTTTATCGCCATGCAAATTCTCGGCGATCAGGAAGTGATGTTATGGCTGGCCTGGCCATTCGATCCAACACTGAAATTTGAGTTCTGGCGTTACTTCACCCACGCGTTAATGCACTTCTCGCTGATGCATATCCTCTTTAACCTGCTCTGGTGGTGGTATCTCGGCGGTGCGGTGGAAAAACGCCTCGGTAGCGGTAAGCTAATTGTTATTACTCTCATTAGCGCCCTGTTAAGCGGCTATGTGCAGCAAAAATTCAGCGGGCCGTGGTTTGGCGGGCTTTCTGGCGTGGTGTATGCGCTGATGGGCTACGTCTGGCTACGTGGCGAACGCGATCCGCAAAGTGGCATTTACCTGCAACGTGGGTTAATTATCTTTGCGCTGATCTGGATTGTCGCCGGATGGTTTGATTTGTTTGGGATGTCGATGGCGAACGGAGCACACATCGCCGGGTTAGCCGTGGGTTTAGCGATGGCTTTTGTTGATTCGCTCAATGCGCGAAAACGAAAATAATTCCAGGGATTTATAAATGAAACAAACACAACGTCACAACGGTATTATCGAACTGGTTAAACAGCAGGGTTATGTCAGTACTGAAGAGCTGGTAGAGCATTTCTCCGTCAGCCCGCAGACTATTCGCCGCGACCTCAATGAGCTGGCGGAGCAAAACCTGATCCTGCGTCACCATGGCGGTGCGGCGCTGCCTTCCAGTTCGGTTAACACGCCGTGGCACGATCGTAAAGCCACCCAGACCGAAGAAAAAGAGAGGATTGCCCGCAAAGTGGCGGAGCAAATCCCCAATGGCTCGACACTGTTTATCGATATCGGCACCACGCCGGAAGCGGTGGCGCACGCGCTGCTTAATCACAGCAATTTGCGTATTGTCACCAACAATCTCAATGTTGCTAACACGTTGATGGTAAAAGAAGATTTCCGCATTATTCTCGCCGGTGGCGAATTACGCAGCCGCGATGGCGGGATCATTGGCGAAGCGACGCTCGATTTTATCTCCCAGTTCCGCCTTGATTTCGGCATTCTGGGGATAAGCGGCATCGATAGCGACGGCTCGCTGCTGGAGTTCGATTACCACGAAGTTCGCACCAAACGCGCCATTATTGAGAACTCGCGCCACGTTATGCTGGTTGTCGATCACTCGAAATTTGGCCGTAACGCGATGGTCAATATGGGCAGCATCAGCATGGTAGATGCCGTCTACACCGACGCCCCGCCGCCAGTAAGCGTAATGCAGGTGCTGACGGACCATCATATTCAACTGGAGCTGTGCTGATCCTGCACGGCTTCCCACGTCAGACCAAAACGCGCCAGGTATTTGCGTAGCCGATCCGCGTCATTGACGCTGGCTTTGCCCTGGCGCGAAACATCAAAAAGCAGGCGTCCGGCAGCGGAAAGCGACTTTGCCTGGCGACAGAGAGCTATCACGTGTTCCAGTTGCAGCCTGTCAAAAAGGTCGATGTTTTCTGCCTCTGCGCCCAGCAACGCCGTAAGCGCGGAGGGGCGGCTCTCCTGCCAGTTATAGCGCAGACGGTTTATCTCATCTTCAACCACGTCCAGAGTGATGCGTCCGCTAGTGGCAAAGGTGGCCATCCGCGTGACGCTGGCAGAAAGTTCGCGAAAGTTACCGCGCCATGTTGCCTGGGGAGAGGTCGCAAAAGCCAACCAGGCGCGCCGCGCTTCGGTGTTAAAACGCACGCTGTCGCCAGTGAGTGTGGCGTGGCGCTCCACTTCATAATCAAGGTTCGGTTCAATATCTTCCTGGCGCTGGCGTAGACCCGGCAGGGTGAAGGTCCAGAGATTGATCCGCGCGTACAGATCTTCGCGAAATTTGCCTTCGGCAACCAGCTGGCGCAAATCGCGCACCGTTCCGGCGATAAGCTGAAAATCACTGCTCACCTGGCGATCGCTGCCAAACGGGTAAAAGGTTTTCTCTTCAATGGCTTTTAGCAGCATTGCTTGTTCGTCTGCGCCCAGTTCGCCAATCTCATCAAGAAACAACATTCCGCCGTTGGCGCTGCGTAATAAACCTTCACGAGATTCCCGCGCCCCGGTAAACGCGCCTTTTACATGACCAAACAGCGTCGACATGGCGGTATCGCCGCGCAGGGTGGCGCAGTTCACTTCCACAAACGCGCCGCTAAACTGATGCCGCGCCTGTTTTAACTCGAAGATGCGTCGCGCCAGAAATGACTTGCCCGCGCCGGTTGGACCGTTAAGCAGAATCGGCGCGCGGGATTTGATCGCCACTTTTTCGATCTGCTCAATCATGCGGTTGAAGTGGGGGTTACGCGTGGCAATGCCGGACTTAAGAAAATCAAGCGTTTGCTGGCGTTCCTCGGCAAAGCGGCTGGCGATGGCGTTATAACGGCTTAAATCGAGATCGATAATCGTCACTTCACCTGCGCCGCGCGGCTGTTCTTTTTTGCGCGGAGGTGAAGATTGTATCAGCCGGGCGGGCAGGTAACGCGCTTCCGCCAGCAGAAACCAGCAAATCTGCGCGACGTGGGTGCCGGTGGTGATGTGAATTAAATAGTCTTCTTTTTCTGGCTGAAACTCGTAACCACGGGCGAAATCATGCAGGCAGGCGTAAACCTCTTCGAAATCCCACGGGTTATGCAGTTCAATCTCAACGCCCACGACTTCTGTTTCTGGCGAAACGCTGGCGATATCGCGTTTAAGCGTTTCGAATAGCGAGCGCGAGCGGGTGTCGTGCAACAATTCCAGCCGATCGATGACTAACGATTCTTGCTGGCATAAACAAAGCGTCGGACGCCATTTCGACCAGCGCTGGCTGCCGCGTCCGGCATAATCCAGCACGGTACCGACAAAGCCAAAAGCCACTGTTTTACGCATCTTAGATATCCTTATAAAAGACGATATTTCATTATCGGTGAATTGGTTTTGTGGAAAATCTCCGTTTACGGACGTAAAGATTTAACCTATTTAAAAACAATGAATTAAAAAATTAATCTGCTTATTTAATTTTCTGGCACGACGGTTGCAATTATCACGACAGCAAACAACGAAAAGAGAAAAACAAAATGAATTACGAATTACTGCCCACTGAAAATGCCCCGGTAAAAATGTGGACCAAAGGCGTGCCGGTAGAAGCCGATGCGCGTCAGCAACTTATTAATACGGCGAAGATGCCGTTTATTTTCAAACATATTGCGGTAATGCCTGATGTACACCTGGGTAAAGGTTCCACCATTGGTAGCGTGATCCCGACCAAAGGGGCGATTATTCCGGCGGCGGTGGGCGTGGATATTGGCTGTGGAATGAACGCGCTGCGTACCGCGTTAACGGCGGAAGACCTGCCTGAAAACCTGGCAGAGCTGCGTCAGGCGATTGAAACGGCCGTGCCGCACGGGCGTACCACTGGCCGTTGTAAACGTGATAAAGGTGCCTGGGAAAATCCACCTGTTAACGTCGATGCTAAATGGGCTGAGCTGGAAGCCGGTTATCAGTGGTTAACGCAAAAATATCCGCGTTTCCTGAATACCAATAACTATAAACATCTGGGAACGCTGGGAACGGGTAACCATTTTATTGAAATCTGTCTTGATGAGTTGGATCAGGTGTGGATTATGCTGCACTCCGGTTCACGCGGAATTGGTAACGCCATCGGGACTTACTTTATCGATCTGGCGCAAAAAGAGATGCAGGACCAGCTTGAAACGTTGCCGTCGCGTGATCTGGCGTACTTTATGGAAGGTACGGAATACTTTGATGATTACCTGAAAGCGGTGGCCTGGGCGCAGCTTTTTGCCAGCCTTAACCGCGATGCAATGATGGAAAACGTAGTAACAGCGTTGCAGAGCGTTACGCAGAAAACGGTAAGACAACAGCAAACGCTGGCGATGGAAGAGATCAACTGTCACCACAACTATGTGCAAAAAGAACAGCACTTTGGCGAAGAGATCTACGTGACGCGTAAAGGCGCGGTGTCTGCGCGTGCTGGTCAATATGGAATTATTCCCGGTTCGATGGGAGCGAAAAGCTTTATCGTCCGTGGGCTGGGAAATGAAGAGTCGTTCTGTTCGTGCAGCCACGGTGCCGGGCGGGTAATGAGCCGTACTAAAGCGAAAAAACTGTTCAGCGTGGAAGATCAAATTCGTGCCACCGCGCATGTGGAATGCCGTAAAGATGCCGAAGTGATCGACGAAATCCCGATGGCGTATAAAGATATTGATGCGGTGATGGCGGCACAAAGCGATCTGGTGGAAGTTATCTATACCCTGCGTCAGGTGGTGTGCGTAAAAGGATAAATGATGAAAAGGATGATTGCGCTGGATGGCGCACAGGGCGAAGGTGGCGGGCAGATCCTGCGCTCGGCGCTGAGCCTGTCGATGATAACCGGCCAGCCATTTACCATCACCAGCATTCGTGCCGGGCGAGCGAAACCGGGGCTGTTGCGCCAGCATCTGACCGCGGTAAAAGCGGCTGCGGAAATTTGTAGGGCAACGGTGGAAGGCGCGGAGCTGGGGTCGCAGCGTCTGGTCTTCCGGCCTGGCACCGTGCGCGGCGGCGAGTACCGCTTTGCTATCGGTAGTGCCGGAAGCTGTACGCTGGTGCTGCAAACGGTGCTGCCCGCGCTGTGGTTTGCCGATGGACCTTCGCGTGTTGAAGTGAGCGGAGGCACCGATAACCCGTCGGCCCCGCCTGCGGATTTTATCCGCCGGGTGCTGGAGCCGCTGCTGGCGAAAATAGGAATTCATCAGCAAACCACGCTGTTACGTCACGGTTTTTATCCTGCCGGAGGCGGTGTGGTGGCAACGGAAGTCTCGCCCGTGGCATCGTTTAACACCTTGCAACTTGGCGAGCGCGGGAACATTGTGCAGATGTGTGGAGAAGTTCTATTAGCTGGTGTGCCGCGCCATGTTGCTGAGCGTGAAATCGCTACACTGGCGGGGAGTTTTTCCCTGCATGAACAGAATATTCATAACCTGCCGCGCGACCAGGGGCCGGGTAATACCGTCTCGCTTGAAGTCGAAAGTGAAAATATCACCGAACGCTTTTTTGTCGTCGGTGAAAAGCGCGTCAGTGCCGAGGTGGTAGCCGCGCAGTTAGTGAAAGAGGTGAAACGCTACCTGGCAAGCCCGGCGGCAGTGGGGGAATATCTCGCCGACCAGCTGGTACTGCCGATGGCGCTGGCGGGCGCGGGAGAATTTAAGGTCGCCCATCCTTCATGCCATCTGCTGACCAATATCGCGGTGGTGGAGCGTTTCTTGCCGGTGCGGTTTGGTTTGATAGAAACAGATGGCGTAACGCGGGTGAGTATTGAATGATGTAAAGATGTAAACCGGATCCAATGCATTATCCGGCTAAACTCACACCCCATAACCCATCATCTTCAGCAGTTTCTGCGCGTGCTGCACGGCAGCCTGACGGTGGGCGACGCCGAGTTTTTGGTACAGATTGCGGATATGCGTCTTGATGGTGGTTGCCGCCACTTCCAGTTCGCCCGCAATTTGTTCATTGCTGTAACCGGAGTAAATCAGCCCCAGGACCTGCCATTCACGTTGGGTCAACGGGCTGGTGCGGATCAGTTCTGGCACTTCCGGATGATTTAGCAGACGTTCAACGAAATTCTCATCGAAATGGGCGAATTTATGCCGATGATGTTGATTGATTTCTCGCAGAATACGCTGTGCGCGATGCTGTTCCAGTTCCGGCAGCGTATTGAGTTGAATCAGCTGGCGCAGTTGTTGCGCCATCGCTTCGCCTTCGATGACAAAATGGCTGATAAATCCGGTGCGATTCGCCAGTTTTAATGCGTCCAGCAACACGCGCTGGGCGTCACTTTTACGTCCGGCCTGCCAGTACAGTTGATTAAGCAGCAACAGGTTACGGTTGAGATCGCTCATCAACCGCAGACTGCGGGCATTTTCATTGAGTTCTTCGAGAACAATTTCCGCAGGTTCAAACTCGCCCAGCAAGATTTGTGCGCGGGCAATGTTGCGCCATTGACCTTGCAGGAAGTGGTTGTTCGCAAACTCCGGTTTAGCCGTATGACGCAACCAGTTGGCAGCGGCGGCTTTATCGCCGGTCATTTGCCAGTAAATCACCCGGACTTTGTTGGCGTTAGAGATCCAGTCGCTGTGATATTTGCCATTCCCCAGCAGGTTTTCCAGACGGTTCAGCTGGCTACGGGCGTTATCTAAATCACCACGGGCCAGCGAGCATTGAATCAACATTGCCAGGCACTGAAGCTGTTGCTGTGGCTGATAAGACGACAAGACTTCAATCCCGCTACGCGCCGACGCTTCGGCTTCATCCAGCCGTGCCCAGGCCCATAACAGTTGTGCTCGGATGCGCACCAGAAACTCATGCATCGGCAGCTGTTCCAGATGCTGCTCGTTGATCAGCTGGAACGCTTTTTCCTGTGTTTCCCACGCGGTTTGCAGGAACCCTTGGGCAAACAGAATTTCACTTTGCTGGATTAAACTCCATAAGGCGTAGTGCCAGACGTCGTGCTGGCGTGCCATCTGTTCGGTTTGCTGCATTAGCGCCAGTGAGCGGGTCAATTCGCCTTTGCAGTGCAGCACTTCACCCAGCACCGAGGTTGCCACAATGCGGCTATAGAACCAGCCCGGCGGCAGCTCTTCCAGTGCCAGTTTTGCCAGCCGTTCCGCTTCATCCGGATTACCATCGTTAATCGCCACCTGGGCGCGCAGAGCGTTAAATTCTGCGTGCATGGTGCCTTCTCTGATGTCCTTGATTTCATGTTCAGCACGGGCTAGCAGGGTGTTAACTTCGCCATAGCGATGTTGGCTTTGCATTAGCCACGCCTGCAATAACACTAACTGCGGATTTTCCAGCAAACTGTCCCACGGCAGGGCCTTAAGCGACTCTTCCAGCAGCGACAGTTCGCTATGGTTGAACAAACTCCAGGCGTGATTAAGCAGAATATCGCGCAGCATCAGCGCATCGCCTGCCGCCAGCGCATGATGAATCGCTTCGCTGGGAAATCCCTGGGCCATCCAGCTTTCTGCGGCGGCACGGTGGATTTCCGGCAGCTCCGCCGCCAGTTCCCACTGGCAGCGCTGGCGCAGGAAGTTGCCAAACAGCGGGTGATAGCAGAACCACTCGCCGGTATCATCCATCCGCTGTAAAAACAGCCCCTGACGCTCAATCTCTTCGAGACGCATTTGCCCGTTTTCTTCGCCGGTCACACGGGTGATGAGGGCATCGTTCATTGAGCGCAAAATGGCGCTTTTCAACAGAAAATGGCGCGTTGCGAGATCGACGTTATCCAAAACCTCATCGACCAGATAATCCGAAAGATGGCTGGCATTGATTCCCGCCAGGCGGCGTGCCGACTTATGGGCTGAGTGGGTATTCTGCCGGGCGGAGAGGGCGATTAGCTGTAGTGCCGTCGCCCAACCGGAAACGTCATCGCAAATCCGACTGCTTTCTGCAGCTTCAATCGGCGATGACAGACGGCAATCAAAAAACTGCTTCGCTTCCTGATGGGTAAATGCCAGTTGCTGACTGCCAATTTCCAGCAGTTGATCACGAACACGCAGATTGGCAATGCCCAGTTGCGGAAGGTTGCGTGACAACACCACCAGGGTGAGATTTTCTGGTTGATGGCGAATAAAGAAGCGCATTGACTCGTGGATCACTGGATTAGTGATCAGATGATAGTCATCGATGACCAGATAAAGTGGGCTATGCCATTCCGCCAGCTCAATGAAAAGCTGGGCGAAGAGTGACGTCAGGCTGGCATATTGCCGTTTTTGCGCCATCGTCTCACATATCGCACAGTGACCGTTGGTTGCCTGCTGCACGGCGGCAATGAGATAGCTGGCGAAACGCTCTTGCTGGTTATCACCTTCATCCAGCGAGTACCAGCCGATATCGTTTTTGCCTGCCGCCCACTGGGAAATGAGGGTGGTCTTTCCGTAGCCCGCAGGACTCGTGATCAGCGCCAGCCGGAAGTTGTTCGCGCCGGAAAGTTTAGCCAGCAGGCGCTCACGAACCACGGTATGGTCGAGTCGAACCGGACGACTTAGTTTTGACGGAATCAGCATAGTTAATCACTTCACTGTGGAAAATGAGGAAATATTATTTTTTTTGCGCTTCGTAATTAATGGTTATAAGGTCGGCCAGAAACCTTTCTAATGCAAGCGATGACGTTTTTTTATGTGTCTGAATTTGCACTGTGTCACAATTCCAAATCTTTATTAACAACTCACCTAAAACGACGCTGATCCAGCGTGAATACTGGTTTCCCTTATGTTCATCAGATTCATTTAAGCAAGGGTTTCTTCTTCATTCCTGATGAAAGTGCCATCTAAAAAGATGATCTTAATAAATCTATTAAGAATGAGATGGAGCACACTGGATATTTTACTTATGAAACTGTTTCACTCCTTTACTTAATTTATAGAGTTACCTTCCGCTTTTTGAAAATACGCAACGGCCATTTTTTGCACTTAGATACAGATTTTCTGCGCTGTATTGCATTGATTTGCTGCTAATCCTGTGGTTTGCACTAGCTTTAAGTGGTTGAGATCACATTTCCTTGCTCATCCCCGCAACTCCTCCCTGCCTAATCCCCCGCAGGATGAGGAAGGTCAACATCGAGCCTGGCAAACTAGCGATAACGTTGTGTTGAAAATCTAAGAAAAGTGGAACTCCTATGTCACAACCTATTTTTAACGATAAGCAATTTCAGGAAGCGCTTTCACGTCAGTGGCAGCGTTATGGCTTAAATTCTGCGGCTGAAATGACTCCTCGCCAGTGGTGGCTAGCAGTGAGTGAAGCACTGGCCGAAATGCTGCGTGCTCAGCCATTCGCCAAGCCGGTGGCGAATCAGCGACATGTTAACTACATCTCAATGGAGTTTTTGATTGGTCGCCTGACGGGCAACAACCTGTTGAATCTCGGCTGGTATCAGGATGTACAGGATTCGTTGAAGGCTTATGACATCAATCTGACGGACCTGCTGGAAGAAGAGATCGACCCGGCGCTGGGTAACGGTGGTCTGGGACGTCTGGCGGCGTGCTTCCTCGACTCAATGGCAACTGTCGGTCAGTCTGCGACGGGTTACGGTCTGAACTATCAATATGGTTTGTTCCGCCAGTCTTTTGTCGATGGCAAACAGGTTGAAGCGCCGGATGACTGGCACCGCAGTAACTACCCGTGGTTCCGCCACAACGAAGCACTGGATGTGCAGGTAGGGATTGGCGGTAAAGTGACGAAAGACGGACGCTGGGAGCCGGAGTTTACCATTACCGGTCAAGCGTGGGATCTCCCCGTTGTCGGCTATCGTAATGGCGTGGCGCAGCCGCTGCGTCTGTGGCAGGCGACGCACGCGCATCCGTTTGATCTGACTAAATTTAACGACGGTGATTTCCTGCGTGCCGAACAGCAGGGCATCAATGCGGAAAAACTGACCAAAGTTCTCTATCCAAACGACAACCATACTGCCGGTAAAAAGCTGCGCTTGATGCAGCAGTACTTCCAGTGTGCCTGTTCGGTAGCGGATATTTTGCGTCGCCATCATCTGGCGGGGCGTAAACTGCACGAACTGGCGGATTACGAAGTTATTCAGCTGAACGATACCCACCCAACTATCGCGATTCCAGAACTGCTGCGCGTGCTGATCGATGAGCACCAGATGAGCTGGGATGACGCCTGGGCCATTACCAGCAAAACTTTCGCTTACACCAACCATACCCTGATGCCAGAAGCGCTGGAACGCTGGGATGTGAAACTGGTGAAAGGCTTACTGCCGCGCCATATGCAGATTATTAACGAAATTAATACTCGCTTTAAAACGCTGGTGGAGAAAACCTGGCCGGGCGATGAAAAAGTGTGGGCCAAACTGGCGGTGGTGCACGATAAACAAGTGCATATGGCGAACCTGTGTGTGGTTGGCGGTTTCGCGGTGAACGGTGTTGCGGCGCTGCACTCGGATCTGGTGGTGAAAGATCTGTTCCCGGAATATCACCAGCTATGGCCGAACAAATTCCATAACGTCACCAACGGTATTACCCCACGTCGCTGGATCAAACAGTGCAACCCTGCACTGGCGGCTCTGTTGGATAAATCACTGCAAAAAGAGTGGGCTAACGATCTCGATCAGCTGATCAATCTGGAAAAATTCGCTGATGATGCGAAATTCCGTCAGCAATATCGCGAGATCAAGCAGGCGAATAAAGTCCGTCTGGCGGAGTTTGTGAAAGTTCGTACCGGTATTGAGATCAATCCACAGGCGATTTTCGATATTCAGATCAAACGTCTGCATGAGTACAAACGCCAGCACCTGAATCTGCTGCATATTCTGGCGTTGTACAAAGAAATTCGTGAAAACCCGCAGGCTGATCGCGTACCGCGCGTCTTCCTCTTCGGCGCGAAAGCGGCACCGGGCTACTACCTGGCGAAGAATATTATCTTTGCGATCAACAAAGTGGCTGACGTGATCAACAACGATCCACTGGTTGGCGATAAGTTGAAGGTGGTGTTCCTGCCGGATTATTGCGTTTCGGCGGCGGAAAAACTGATCCCGGCGGCGGATATCTCCGAACAAATTTCGACTGCAGGTAAAGAAGCTTCCGGTACCGGCAATATGAAACTGGCGCTCAATGGTGCGCTTACTGTCGGTACGCTGGATGGTGCGAACGTTGAAATCGCCAGAAAGTCGGTGAAGAAAATATCTTTATTTTGGTCATACCGTGGAACAAGTGAAGGCTATTCTGGCCAAAGGCTACGACCCGGTGAAATGGCGGAAGAAAGATAAGGTGCTGGACGCAGTATTGAAAGAGCTGGAAAGCGGTAAATACAGCGACGGCGATAAGCATGCCTTCGACCAGATGCTGCACAGTATCGGCAAACAGGGCGGCGATCCGTATCTGGTGATGGCGGATTTCGCAGCCTATGTTGAGGCACAAAAGCAGGTGGATGTGCTGTACCGCGACCGGAGGCCTGGACTCGCGCGGCGATCCTCAATACCGCCCGCTGCGGTATGTTTAGCTCGGATCGCTCTATTCGCGATTATCAGGCTCGTATCTGGCAGGCAAAACGCTAAGGAAGCTCGATGGAAAGCAAACGTCTGGATAATGCCGCGCTGGCGGCGGGGATTAGCCCCAATTACATCAATGCCCACGGTAAACCGCAGTCGATTAGCGCCGAAACCAAACGGCGTTTGCTTGACGCGATGCATCAACGTACCGCCACGAAAGTGGCGGTAACGCCAGTCCCGAATGTCATGGTTTATACCAGCGGCAAAAAAATGCCGATGGTGGTGGAGGGCAGCGGCGAATATAGCTGGCTGCTGACCACCGAAGAAGGAACACAGTACAAAGGCCATGTAACGGGGGGCAAAGCGTTCAATCTACCGACGAAGCTGCCGGAAGGTTATCACACGCTGACACTCACCCAGGACGACCAGCGCGCGCATTGCCGGGTGATTGTCGCCCCGAAACGCTGTTACGAACCGCAGGCGTTGCTGAATAAACAAAAGCTGTGGGGTGCCTGCGTTCAGCTTTATACGCTGCGATCGGAAAAAAACTGGGGTATTGGGGATTTTGGCGATCTCAAAGCGATGCTGGTGGATGTGGCAATACGTGGCGGGTCGTTCATCGGCCTGAACCCGATTCATGCGCTCTATCCGGCAAATCCGGAGAGTGCCAGCCCATACAGCCCGTCTTCTCGCCGTTGGCTGAATGTGATTTATATCGACGTTAACGCCGTTGAAGATTTCCATCTTAGCGAAGAGGCTCAGGCCTGGTGGCAGTTGCCGACCACGCAACAGACGCTGCAACAGGCGCGCGATGCCGACTGGGTCGATTACTCCACGGTTACCGCCCTAAAAATGACAGCATTACGAATGGCGTGGAAAGGTTTCGCGCAACGTGATGATGAGCAGATGGCCGCGTTTCGCCAGTTTGTTGCAGAGCAGGGCGACAGCCTGTTCTGGCAGGCAGCCTTTGATGCGCTACATGCCCAGCAAGTGAAAGAGGACGAAATGCGCTGGGGCTGGCCTGCATGGCCAGAGATGTATCAGAACGTGGATTCACCAGAAGTGCGTCAGTTCTGCGAAGAACATCGTAATGACGACGTCGATTTATCCCTGGTTGCAGTGGTATTGGCCGTAGTTTGCCGCCTGCTGGGAGATAAGCCAGGGCTATGAAATGCCGATTGGCTTGTATCGTGATCTGGCGGTTGGCGTAGCGGTGGGCGAAACCGGTGCACCGTGAACTATATTGCCTGAAAGCGTCGGTTGGCGCGCCGCCGGATATCCTCGGCCCGTTGGGGCAGAACTGGGGATTACCGCCAATGGACCCGCATATCATCACCGCGCGTGCCTATGAACCGTTTATCGAGCTGTTGCGTGCCAATATGCAAAACTGCGGCGCATTACGAATTGACCATGTGATGTCGATGCTGCGTTTGTGGTGGATACCGTATGGCGAGACGGCAGATCAGGGCGCGTATGTTCACTATCCGGTGGATGATCTGCTCTCGATTCTGGCACTCGAAAGTAAACGTCATCGCTGTATGGTGATTGGTGAAGATCTCGGTACCGTACCGGTAGAGATTGTCGGTAGCAGCGGCAAAATCTCGCAAAGTGCTCTATTTCGAAAACGACCACGAGAAGACGTTCCGTGCACCGAAAGCGTATCCGGAGCAGTCGATGGCGGTTGCGGCGACACATGACCTGCCTACGCTGCGCGGTTACTGGGAGAGCGGGGATCTAACGTTGGGCAAAACCCTGGGGCTGTATCCGGATGAAGTGGTACTGCGCGGTATGTATCAGGATCGCGAACTGGCGAAGCAAGGGCTGCTGGATGCACTGCATAAATATGGTTGTCTGCCAAAACGTGCCGGGCATAAGGCATCGTTGATGTCGATGACGCCGACGCTGAACCGTGGTTTGCAGCGGCATTTCGCCGAAAGTAAAGTGCTCTTAGGGACTACAGCCGAAGAGATCTGGGGATATGGCCGAACCGGTGAATATTCCTGGCACCAGTTACCAGTATAAAAACTGGCGACGCAAGCTTTCCGCAACGCTTGAGTCGATGTTTGCCGATGATGGCGTGAACAAGTTGCTGAAGGATTTGGACAGACGGCGCAGGAGCCAAAGCGAAGAAGTAAGCATTGATGCGATGCATCCGGCAGTCAGTGTTATCAAATCACCATATTCAGCAGCAGACAGCCTACCAGACCGCACACCGAGATAATGGTTTCCAGCATCGACCAGGATTTGATGGTCTCGCCGATAGTCAGGTTAAAGTACTCTTTGAACAGCCAGAAGCCCGGATCGTTCACATGAGAGAAAATCACACTACCGGAACCCACCGCAATAACCATCAGCTCCGGGCTAACACCCGTCGTTGCAATCAGCGGTGCCGCGATACCACCCGCAGTGATTGCCGCAACGGTTGCGGAACCCAGCGCGATACGCAGTACGGCAGCAATCGACCAGGCCATCAGCAGCGGAGAAATGTTGGTTTCGTGCATCATGGAAGCAATGTATTTGTCCACGCCGCTGTCTACCAGCACCTGCTTGAACGCACCGCCACCACCGATGATCAACAGCATCATCGCAATGATTTTGAAGAAGACCAGCGTCGTTAATCTGATCCATTGAACGACCACGGTTTAGACCAAAGGTGAACATCGCAATCAGCACGGCAATCAGCGTTGCCATTACCGGGTCACCGAGGAACCTTCCATGTACGGCAGGAAAAGCGGACCTTCGGCAGGATCATTTCGGCAATCGCACGCATCGCCATCAGTACTACCGGCACCAGAGAGGTCCAGACGCTGACGCCAAAGCTCGGCATCTCTTCTTCGCTGAAGGTTTTCGCGCTGTAGAGACCTTCCGGAATTGGCTTATCGATACCTTTCAACACGCGAGCGTAAACCGGACCGGCGAGAATCACGGTCGGGATTGCCAGAATATGCGGTTTCACCATATCGAAGACATTGAAAATCGGTGGGCAATCGCAGTCGGACGCGATGGGTGTGGGTAGAGTGGTTCCGTGGTCATGCAGTATGCCGCCATTGGTACACCAACATACAGCAGTGGAATATTCGCAGAAGCCGCGATGGTAAACACCAGCGGCAGCATCAGCACAAAGCCCACTTCATAGAACAGGGCAAAACCAACGGTAAAACCGGTCAGTACCACCGCCCACTGGATGTGTTTTTTACCAAATTTGGCAATCAGCGTGGTGGCGATACGTTGTGCGCCACCGCAGTTCGGCCAGTTTTAAGCCGTCTGCATCTGGTTACAAAACCCGCTGATCAGGGCACTACCGAGCGTCCCGCCGACACCGGCTTTGATGGAGCCAATAACTTTATCCAGCGGCATTCCTTGCATTAATCCAACAGCAAGCGCCACGAGGACGAGAGCGATGAAGCCGTTCATTTTGAAGCGGATCATCAGGAGCAACAACAAGATTACACCGATAGCAACAATGACTAATGGCATGATTTACCTGGCCTTTCATTTGTTATGGGTAACGTCAATTTTCTGACGACAAACTCTAATTATCCCAATCGGGAACAGAGATATTGCGGCACCACGACTGATACCCACTAAAACTAATTATTGTAGTCAGATGTCAGGAGTATGTTTGGTACCCATGTGAATGATACGGGTAACATCTGGCGTTTGAGAATCACCAGAGCGGGGTAAATTTAAATTATGAGAGGTTGGTCATATTATCGCGGGGAAACGAACCGAGGATTTGACAAAGCAATGCTGCGCCAACGTCTGGCACATGTTCAACGTAGGCCCGAAATGACGCTTTAGCGTCGCATCGGGCAATCTACAAAAGAGGGGATAACTTAGTAGTAGGAGTGTTCGCCGCGCTGGTGTTCGGTGAGATCGCGCACACCTTTCAGCTCCGGGAATTCGTTCAGCAGCTGCTTCTCGATCCCTTCTTTCAGCGTCACATCGACCATGGAACAACCGTTACAGCCGCCGCCAAATTGCAGAATGGCGTAACCGTCTTCGGTGATTTCCATCAGCGAAACGCGACCACCGTGACCAGCAAGCTGTGGGTTGATCTGCGACTGCAGCATATACTCCACGCGCTCCATCAGCGGTGCATCGTCTGCCACTTTACGCATTTTGGCGTTCGGGGCTTTCAGCGTTAACTGAGAACCCAACTGGTCGGTAACAAAGTCGATCTCTGCATCTTCCAGGTATGGTGCGCTTAACTCATCAACATACGCGGTCAGCAGGTCAAATTTCAGGGCAGTGTCGGTGGCTTCCACGGCATCCGGCGGACAATAAGAAACACCACATTCAGCGTTAGGCGTGCCAGGGTTAATCACAAATACGCGGATTTGTGTCCCTTCTTCCTGATTTGCCAGCAGTTTGGCAAAGTGCGCTTGTGCAGCATCGGAAATACGGATCATAGTAATGGCCTAATAGTTGACTATTTTAGTTGGTTATAATACGCCCATCATCGAGGCTCTACAAGGTTCGACAAAGGCACCAGACCTGGACAGTCGCCGCACCATTGCGTAAAAGCAACTGCGCAATCTCTGCGACGGTACTTCCGGTGGTAACGACATCATCCACAATCACCATATGGCGACCTTGCACGGGCAATTCAAGACGAAAGGCATTTTTCAGGTTGCGCTTGCGCAGCCGGGCACTGAAAAATGCTGGGTCGCAGTGGCCCGTGTACGTGTGACGGCTTCGCTATCCCATTGGCAATGCAAATCCAGCGTGATTAACGGCTGACACAGCAAATCGCTCTGATTAAATCCCCGACGCCAGTGACGCCGCTGCCATAACGGAACGCTGATGATGCGATCCGGCAATTGCAACCCGGTGGTGCGACGAGCGTGTAAGACTTCCAATAGTAACAGACGTGACAGGGCGCTGGCGATTTCACTGCGCCGGGAAAATTTAAGCTGGTGGATAAGCGGACTTAACGGCGGCGCATAGTCGGCAACCGTGACCAGTCTTTGCCAGGGCGGCGGTTTTTGCAGGCAGCGACCGCAGGGAAGATGGGAGTGTGTGGCGGGTAATCCACATTGTGGGCATAACGTTTTATCTGTGCGGGTGGCGCGTGAACAGACCGAACAAATCCCCCAATGACCTAACGCCAGTGGCATTCGGCATAGCCAGCATAATCCCGGTACTGTTAGCATATGTTCATCCTTGTAAGTCAAAAGAGAACAATAGCGGATGAATAACATCTGGTGGCAGACCAAAGGTCAGGGGAATGTTCATCTTGTGCTGCTGCACGGATGGGGACTGAATGCCGAAGTGTGGCGTTGCATTGACGAGGAACTTAGCTCGCATTTTACGCTGCACCTTGTTGACCTGCCCGGCTTCGGGCGTAGCCGGGGATTTGGTGCGCTGTCACTTGCTGATATGGCCGAAGCCGTGCTGCAACAGGCACCTGATAAAGCCATTTGGTTAGGCTGGAGTCTGGGCGGGCTGGTGGCAAGCCAAATTGTTTTAACCCATCCCGAGCGTGTTCAGGCGCTGGTCACCGTGGCGTCGTCACCTTGTTTTAGTGCTCGTGACGAGTGGCCGGGGATAAAACCGGACGTGCTGGCGGGATTTCAGCAGCAACTCAGTGATGATTTTCAGCGTACAGTGGAGCGGTTCCTGGCGTTACAAACCATGGGGACTGAAACGGCGCGCCAGGATGCGCGGGCGTTGAAGAAAACCGTTCTGGCGTTACCGATGCCGGAGGTTGACGTGCTTAATGGCGGGCTGGAAATCCTGAAAACGGTCGATCTCCGTCAGCCGCTGCAAAACGTGTCCATGCCGTTTTTGCGATTGTATGGCTATCTCGACGGTCTGGTGCCGCGCAAAGTGGTGCCGATGCTGGATAAACTTTGGCCTCACAGCGAATCATATATCTTCGCCAAAGCGGCCCATGCGCCGTTTATTTCGCATCCGGTCGAGTTTTGTCACCTGCTGGTGGCGTTGAAGCAGAGGGTGTAGGCAACTTTTGAAATGGCGAGACAGAAATTTACTGGCTCGCCGCAGCCAACTCTTCTTCTGACACCCCGGTAAAGCGCATGATGTCTGTAAGAGGGACTCCGGATTCAAGCATTATTTTGGCTATATGCAGGGCTTTGGATTGTTCCCCCTCCTGCCGCAATCTTTCCGCAATTGTCATTAAACTCTCCTTGTGTTTCGGTGAACGTTCGGCAACGCCGTCGATAAAATCGTTAAAACGTACCGCGTCGCCGGTTTGCAGTATGTAATTAAACAGCCCTTTGATTTGTCTGTCATTAGCGTATCCACTACTTAATAAGCAGGCCATTTGCTCTACCAGCCCCATCAGATCGCGTTGACGAATATGTTTTTGAATTAACTCCAGCAGCGCCATACGTCGGTGCTGCATGATTTCATCATCAGGCATGACGGTGACATCAATCAGCGGAAATGCGGAGGCATAAAGCTGCCTTGCCAGTTTGGGATCGGCGAAACAATCCAGCCAACACAGCGAATAGGGATAGGGGCTTTCAATACCGTGGTAAAACAACAATGGCACCACCATCGGCAACGTTTTGTATCCAGCATCAAGGTGATTTTGCATTGCGGCAATAGCGTAACGCATCATGCGAAATGCGATCAGTTTGTTTGAGGTGCTTTGATGTTCAATCAGACAATAGATGTATCCTGGTCCTTGTTCCGTTTTCACCGACCACAGCACATCGGAATAGCTTTCACGCAGATCGTCATCAATAAAGCTGCTCGACTCCAGCTTGAGGGTTTTCATATCACAAAGCGCGTGAATGGGTGCCGGTAAATGAAACGCAAGAAAATCACGAGCCGTGTCCGGTTGGCGTAAAAAGAGTTTGAACAGCGCATCGTGTGGGGTGGAACTCTGCTTTTTGCTCATGGCGTTCCTTCACCTGTTGTTTGAATGCCGCGACTCTACGCGCCACTCCACACCTGTGTATTAGCGAGTTTTCATCCCTGCGAGATGCTTTCAAAGGAACTTACGCCGTGCTGCAAGAGTTGCATTTTTATGGAAAGCCGCACGCAAAAAAGCCCGGATGCAGACGCATACCGGGCTTTCCAAAACAGGCGATGGAGTAAGGTTAACGCAGCGCCCACCACTCGCGCAGACAGGCTTTTCCTTCCGGGCAGCTTTTACAACTGCCAGAGAGGCAGCCGTCAGGTTCTTCCTGAATCCGCACGGCTTTGCCCATACTTTCCAGTTGTTGCAGCATGGCGTTAATCATTGGCTGTGGAGTGTTCAATGTCTGGCTTATCTGGGCCGCTTCCATACGGCCCCGTAACGCCAGCAAATCGCGCACCTGAATAAGTGAAGCCATTAATGGCAATCACCGGTGGTGCTGGCTGCGCAGCAACTGCTTACCGACTTGCGGGTTGCCAGCAGTTCGATATCCACCCGGCTACGCGCGCGGCGCAGCAGACCGATAACCACGATGTTAAACAGGATAACCGCCAGAATGCACACCAGGCTGTAAGTTGGGTGCTGACTGTAGCTGGCGACCTGATAGAACAATGTTGCCAGCGAGTAAGCGATATTCAGCCCCCACAGGATGGAGAAGCCCATCCAGCCACGGCTTGATTCACGGGCGATGGCTCCCATCACCGAGATACATGGTACATACAGCAGGACGAAAATCAGGTAGCTGTAAGCTGCTGCTGCGCTACCGAATTTCTGATCCATCACGCCCATCGCCCCGGTACCCATTTCGCCGTCGCCTTTGCTGGCTTCAATGGGGTTCATCAGTACGCTAAGGCTGAAGGTGTCTTTCAGGCTCTGCCAGGTTTCATCTATCGCACTGAACAGCTCTTCACCGAGGTTAAATTCTGCCGGATTGAACTCTTCGTCCTGAATATTTTCTGCGGTGTAGAGGGTGTTGAGCGTACCCACTACCACTTCTTTCGCCATGGCACCTGTAAACAGGCCAACCGTTGCCTGCCAGTTATCTTCATGCACGCCAATTGGCTTGAAGACCGGGGTGATCACCCGGCTGACGGACGCCAGCGCCGAGTCGTTGATGTTATCGACGATTTTCCCGCTCAGCGAGAAGCTGTTGAAAGCGCTCAGGAAAATGCTGACGATGATGATCACTTTACCAGCACGCAGAACGAAGCCTTTCAGACGCTGCCAGGTCTGGATAATCAGGCTTTTAACGTGTGGTACATGATAGACCGGCAACTCCATGACAAACGGCGTCGCTTCACCGCGCATGATGGTGTACTTGAGCATCAGGCCAGTCAGCACCGCCATCACAATACCCAGCATATACAGCGAGAAGACCGCCAGCGCACCGTTCTGCCCGAAGAAGGCAGCCGCGAATACTGCGAAGATAGCCAGACGCGCGCCGCAGGACATAAACGGTGCCATCATGATGGTCATCAGACGTTCACGCGGTGCATCAAGCGTACGTGCACCCATTACCGACGGTACGTTACAACCGAAACCGACGATCAGCGGCACAAAGGATTTCCCCGGCAAGCCCAGCGCCTGCATCAGACGGTCCATCACAAACGCCGCACGCGCCATATACCCGGAGTCCTCAAGGAAGGAGAGGAACAGGTACATCATGCCAATCTGCGGCACCAGTGGCAGCACGGTGTTAATGCCGCCACCCAGGCCCTGGGCGAGGAAGATAGTCAGCCAGTCCGGGAAGTGGAGCGTGTAGCCAATCCATTGAATACCATGCACAAATAGCGCCACGGAGCCGACGTCAAACAGCGGCTGTAACGCCCCGCCGATGTTGATAGCCAGCAGGAACATCAGGTACATCACAAAGAGGAAAATCGGCAGACCGAGGAAACGGTTGAGCACGATTTTATCTACCGCAGTGGTGAAACGGCTGGGTTCTGCCGTCAGGGTGTTGCTTACCACATCACAGATGGCAGCAATGCACTGGTAACGCGCATCGGCAATGTGCAGCGCCGGATCGTCCATCTCATTACGCAGACGGGCGAGGGCGGCATCCAGATGCTGCGACGCTTCACCGGCGTAGGCGCGGCTGTAGATATCGCCTTCCAGCATTTGCAGGCCCAGCCAGCGACGTTGTTTCAGCGGGATGTCGGAAGGCATCACTTTTGCCAGTGAATCTGCTTCGTTGAGTAGCGGCTGTGCGTAATGCACCAGTTCCACATTCTCGTTAGCTTTATAGCGATCAATCGCCAGCTTGAGCGCTTCAATACCGCGACCACGGGTTGAAACCAGCGGGATCACTGGGCAGCCAAGACGCGCCGACAGAGCATCAATTTCAATACGAATATTTTGCTTCTCGGCAATGTCGAGCATGTTCAGTGCCACGATGCAGGGAATGCCGAGTTCCAGCAGTTGTAGCGTCAGGTACAGGTTACGCTCAAGGTTAGACGCATCCACCACGTTAATCAGCAGGTCGGCGTCGCCACTCAAAATGTAGTGACAGGCGATTTGCTCATCGAGCGAGGTCTGCGATGAGATGGTGGTCAGAGAATAGGTGCCGGGCAGGTCCACCAGCGTGACCTGATGATCGGTGGTGGAGAATTGCCCTTCTTTACGTTCGACGGTAACGCCAGCCCAGTTACCTACACGCTGACGTGCGCCAGTGAGCTGGTTAAATAAGGTTGTCTTGCCAGAATTTGGATTACCAATTAAGCCTATGGTTAATTTTTTCATTGTTGTTATCACCGTATTAACAGGAAACCGCTTCCACTTCTAATAAGGCCAGATCTTTTTTGCGTAATACCAGGCTCACACGACGGGTTTCGATATGAATGGGGTCGCCGAGTGGAGCGACGCGCACCACATTAAAAGAGGAGCCAGGTAACATGCCAAGAGAAAGCAGTTTTTGGCGATATGCCGGGCTGATTTCATGGGAAAAGCCAGTGATTTTCCACGCAGTATCTGGAGTGTATTGCATAGGTGCCTACTTGTTTCTCATTAACTGGATAACTACCTCATGGGGCGTTTGACAGCGACATGAGACCAGATGATTTGCCAACGAAGGAGAGATTAAATAATCAACAGCACAATGATAATGAGAATGGTTTCTATCAGCAATACTTAAAATGTGTGCGAATGTTGGTTTGAATAATAATCTGACTCAATGTTGATGTGGCTCAAGGTTATATCGCAGCGAAAATATAATTCGAATAGCGAATTACCAGGACTGGCTAATGTTTAATTAAGGTTTCAGTTGTTAATGAAGTGATAAATGTTGCCGGAATATATTGTGAGTTTGGCTGTGGAATAAAAATGCCGGAGATATTCTCCGGCACTTTTATGTCAGACAAGGCGTTCGTTGCCAGATGCGGCGTGGACACCTTATCGCGCAGGTTTAGGGGTCAATCAGGGCGTTTAACGTTTTTTGCCCATTGCCGCCGCCAGCGCATCCATCATCGCGCTATTACCGGCAGGCTGCGCTTCACGACCGCGTGGTTTGGCTGCCGGGCGGTTGTTCTGCGGACGTTCATTACCGCCGCCGCGACGAGCGTTGGTTTCGCCAGGCTGCTCGTCCAGACGCATAGTCAGGGCGATACGTTTACGCTGAAGATCCACTTCCAGCACTTTCACCTTCACAATGTCGCCCGCTTTCACCACGGTATGCGGATCTTCCACAAACTTGTTCGACAATGAAGAGATGTGAACCAGGCCGTCCTGATGCACGCCAATATCGACAAACGCGCCAAAGTTGGTGACGTTGGTCACTGCGCCTTCGAGGATCATACCCGGTTGCAGGTCGTTCATTGTCTCGACGCCATCGGCAAACTGAGCGGTTTTAAATTCCGGACGCGGATCGCGACCCGGTTTTTCCAGCTCTTTGATGATGTCAGTTACTGTCGGCACACCGAATTTCTCATCAGTAAAGTCAGATGCTTTCAGGTTACGCAGTTCGCTGCTGTTACCCATCAGATCTTTCAGTGCCTGCTGTGTTGCTGCCAGAATGCGTTCCACCACCGGATAGGCTTCCGGGTGGACGGTAGAAGCATCCAGCGGGTTATCACCATGGTTAATGCGCAAGAAGCCCGCGCACTGCTCGAAGGCTTTCGGCCCCAGACGGCTCACTTTCAGCAGTTGCTGACGGTTCTGGAACTGACCGTTCTCATCGCGCCAGGCCACGATGTTTTGCGCCATCATGCGCGTCAGGCCCGCCACGCGGGTTAACAGCGGAACAGAAGCAGTGTTGAGATCGACGCCAACGGCGTTTACGCAGTCTTCTACTACTGCGTCCAGTTTGCGGGCCAGTTGCGTCTGGCTGACGTCATGCTGATACTGACCTACGCCGATAGATTTCGGATCGATTTTCACCAGCTCCGCCAGCGGATCCTGCAAACGGCGGGCGATAGACACCGCGCCACGCAGCGAAACGTCGAGATCCGGAAACTCCTGCGCTGCCAGCTCGGAAGCCGAGTAAACCGACGCGCCAGCTTCGCTGACGATCACTTTCTGTGCGGTCACTTTCGGGAACTGCTTCTGCACGTCGAGATAGAAACGTTCGGTTTCGCGGGAAGCTGTACCGTTGCCGATCGCCACCAGTTCAACGTTATGCTTTTCACACAGCGCAGCAACAGTCATCGCTGCTTTTGCGGCTTGTCCGGTGTGCGGGTAAATGGTATCGGTCGCTACCAGTTTGCCAGTGGCATCGACCACCGCCACTTTTACCCCAGTACGCAGACCCGGATCGAGGCCCATCGTTGCACGCAGTCCGGCAGGGGCCGCCATCAGCAGATCGTGCAGGTTACGGGCAAAGACGTTGATTGCTTCATCTTCCGCGCGTTCGCGCACGGTACCCATCAGTTCGGTTTCCAGATGCATCAGCACCTTGATGCGCCAGGTCCAGCTCACTACGCCTTTGCGCCAGCTATCCGCCGGGGCATTGTTCAGGCGCAGGCCAAGGTGATCCATGATGATTTGCTCGCAATAGCTCTCTTTGGGCGGCTCATCGAACTGCGGATCGGCATTCAGCGAAAGCTGGAGTACGCCTTCGTTACGCCCACGGAACATCGCCAGCGCGCGGTGAGAAGGCACCGTGGACAACGGTTCGTGATGATCGAAATAGTCGCGGAATTTTGCCCCTTCCTCTTCTTTACCGCTCACCACGGTTGAGACCAGATGCGCGTTCTTCCACAGATAATCACGCACTTTCGCCAGCAGCGCGGCATCTTCGGCAAAACGTTCCATCAGGATATAGCGCGCGCCGTCCAGCGCGGCTTTGGTATCTGCCACGCCTTTATCGGCATCAACATATTGTGCAGCCGCGACTTCTGGCGTGTGTGACGGATCGCTCCACAGCAGGTCAGCCAGCAAAACAAATGCTTCAATGGCGTTTGCCCGCGGGTGCGGCGTTTAGGTTTGTAGGGCAGGTAGAGGTCTTCGAGTTCGGTTTTGCTTAGGGTGGCGTTGATGGCCTTCGCCAGATCATCGGTGAGTTTGCCTTGCTCGGAAATGGATTTGAGGATCGCCTGACGTCTCTCTTCCAGCTCGCGCAGATAGCTCAGACGCGTTTCCAGATTACGCAGCTGCGTGTCATCCAGACCGCCGGTGATTTCCTTACGATAACGTGCGATAAACGGCACGGTATTCCCTTCGTCAAGCAGGCGAACGGCAGCGTCAACCTGTTCCGGGCGCGCCTGAATTTCACCCGCAATAATGCGGCAGAACGAATCATTCATCATGGTTTGAGTTCATCTTTTCGGATCAAAAATCAGGGGATAGTTATACGGACTGGCTGGCAAAAATGCCAGCCATCGGCAGGAGGTTAAGACTCTTCCTTACGGTTTCACGTACTCGATAGCATTAACATACCAGCTCGCTTCCCCGGCAGGAGTATTCACCACAGCCAGATCGCCGACTTCTTTTTTCAGCAATGCGCGGGCCATCGGGGAATCGATAGAGATGTAATCTTTACGGCCAAAAATTTCATCGTAGCCGACAATACGGAAACGGTGAGTCACGCCATCGTCGTTTTCAATCTCCACCCACGCGCCAAAGACTTTGCCTTCCTGCTGGGAGTAATCGACGATTTTGAGATTTCCATGCATTTAGTGAGATAGCCGCACGCGACGGTCGATTTCACGCAGACGCTTTTATTATACTGATAGTCAGCATTTTCGCTGCGGTCGCCCAGACTTGCGGCCCCAGGTTTGTGACCTCGGGCGTTCTTCGCCAGAGAATAATTAAGCTCTTGTTTGAGTTTTCATACCCTTCCCGGTAACCAGGGGCGTTTTCATCTCGTTGATTCCCCTTTGTCTGTTTGATAATGCGCACATTGGGTATAACGTGATCATATCAACAGAATCAATAATGTTTCGCCGAATAAATTGTATACTTAAGCTGCTGTTTAATATGCTTTGTAACAATTTAGGCTGAAATTCATACCAGATTTAGCTGGTGACGAACGTGAGCTTTTTTAAGAATACACGCTTACAAATTGTTGCGAACCTTTGGGAGTACAAACAATGCAAGAGAACTACAAGATTCTGGTGGTCGATGACGACATGCGCCTGCGTGCGCTGCTGGAACGTTATCTCACCGAACAAGGCTTCCAGGTTCGAAGCGTCGCTAATGCAGAACAGATGGATCGCCTGCTGACTCGTGAATCTTTCCATCTTATGGTACTGGATTTAATGTTACCTGGTGAAGATGGCTTGTCGATTTGCCGACGTCTTCGTAGTCAGAGCAACCCGATGCCGATCATTATGGTGACGGCGAAAGGGGAAGAAGTGGACCGTATCGTAGGCCTGGAGATTGGCGCTGACGACTACATTCCAAAACCGTTTAACCCGCGTGAACTGCTGGCCCGTATTCGTGCGGTGCTGCGTCGTCAGGCGAACGAACTGCCAGGCGCACCGTCACAGGAAGAGGCGGTAATTGCTTTCGGTAAGTTCAAACTTAACCTCGGTACGCGCGAAATGTTCCGCGAAGATGAGCCGATGCCGCTCACCAGCGGTGAGTTTGCGGTACTGAAGGCACTGGTCAGCCATCCGCGTGAGCCGCTCTCCCGCGATAAGCTGATGAACCTTGCCCGTGGTCGTGAATATTCCGCAATGGAACGCTCCATCGACGTGCAGATTTCGCGTCTGCGCCGCATGGTAGAAGAAGATCCAGCGCATCCGCGTTACATTCAGACCGTTTGGGGCCTGGGCTACGTCTTTGTACCGGACGGCTCTAAAGCATGAGGCGATTGCGCTTCTCGCCACGAAGTTCATTTGCCCGTACGTTATTGCTCATCGTCACCTTGCTGTTCGCCAGCCTGGTGACGACTTATCTGGTGGTGCTGAACTTCGCGATTTTGCCGAGCCTCCAGCAGTTTAATAAAGTCCTCGCGTACGAAGTGCGTATGTTGATGACCGACAAACTGCAACTGGAGGACGGCACGCAGTTGGTTGTGCCTCCCGCTTTCCGTCGGGAGATCTACCGTGAGCTGGGGATCTCTCTCTACTCCAACGAGGCTGCCGAAGAGGCAGGTCTGCGTTGGGCGCAACACTATGAATTCTTAAGCCATCAGATGGCACAGCAACTGGGCGGCCCGACGGAAGTGCGCGTTGAGGTCAACAAAAGTTCGCCTGTCGTCTGGCTGAAAACCTGGCTGTCGCCCAATATCTGGGTACGCGTGCCGCTGACCGAAATTCATCAGGGCGATTTCTCTCCGCTGTTCCGCTATACGCTGGCGATTATGCTATTGGCGATAGGCGGGGCGTGGCTGTTTATTCGTATCCAGAACCGACCGTTGGTCGATCTCGAACACGCAGCCTTGCAGGTTGGTAAAGGGATTATTCCGCCGCCGCTGCGTGAGTATGGCGCTTCGGAGGTGCGTTCCGTTACCCGTGCCTTTAACCATATGGCGGCTGGTGTTAAGCAACTGGCGGATGACCGCACGCTGCTGATGGCGGGGGTAAGTCACGACTTGCGCACGCCGCTGACGCGTATTCGCCTGGCGACTGAGATGATGAGCGAGCAGGATGGCTATCTGGCAGAATCGATCAATAAAGATATCGAAGAGTGCAACGCCATCATTGAGCAGTTTATCGACTACCTGCGCACCGGGCAGGAGATGCCGATGGAAATGGCGGATCTTAATGCAGTACTCGGTGAGGTGATTGCTGCCGAAAGTGGCTATAGCGGAATTGAAACCGCGCTTTGCAGCATTGAAGTGAAAATGCACCCGCTGTCGATCAAACGCGCGGTGGCGAATATATATGGTGGTCAACGCCGCCCGTTATGGCAATGGCTGGATCAAAGTCAGCAGCGGAACGCCGAATCGCCCTGGTTCCAGTGGAAGATGACGGTCCGGGAATTGCGCCGGAACAACGTAAGCACCTGTTCCAGCCGTTTGTCCGCGGCGACAGTGCGCGCACCATTAGCGGCACGGGATTAGGGCTGGCAATTGTGCAGCGTATCGTGGATAACCATAACGGGATGCTGGAGCTTGGCACCAGCGAGCGGGGCGGGCTTTCCATTCGCGCCTGGCTGCCAGTGCCGGTAACGCGGGCGCAGGGCACGACAAAAGGAGAAGGGTAAATAAACGGGAGGCGAAGGTGCCTCCCGTTTTGCTTTCTATAAGATACTGGATAGATATTCTCCAGCTTCAAATCATTACAGCTTCGGACCAGCCGCTACCAGCGCGGCACCCGCAGGGGTGTCGGTGTATTTATCAAAGTTGTCGATAAACAGTTTCGCCAGGGTTTCGGCTTTTTCCTGCCACTGTTCCGGGGAAGCGTAGGTGTTACGCGGATCGAGAATCTTCGTGTCTACGCCCGGCAGTTCGGTTGGGATCGCCAGGTTAAACATCGGCAGAGTGAAAGTTTCTGCGTTATCCAGCGAACCGTTGAGGATGGCGTCGATAATAGCGCGGGTATCTTTAATCGAGATACGTTTTCCAGTGCCGTTCCAGCCGGTGTTAACCAGATACGCCTGCGCACCTGCCGCTTGCATACGTTTTACCAGCACTTCTGCGTACTGAGTTGGGTGCAGCGACAGGAACGCCGCGCCGAAGCAAGCGGAGAAGGTTGGCGTCGGTTCGGTGATGCCACGCTCAGTACCGGCCAGTTTGGCAGTGAAGCCAGAGAGGAAGTGATACTGGGTTTGATCGGCAGTCAGGCGAGAAACCGGCGGCAACACGCCGAAAGCATCAGCAGTCAGGAAGATAACCTTAGTCGCGTGGCCCGCTTTGGAAACCGGCTTAACGATGTTATCGATGTGATAGATCGGATAAGAAACGCGGGTGTTCTCGGTTTTTGAACCATCATCAAAGTCGATAGTGCCATCTTCACGCACGGTGACGTTTTCCAGCAACGCATCACGACGGATAGCGTTGTAGATTTCAGGTTCCGCTTCTTTCGACAGCTTGATAGTTTTTGCGTAGCAGCCGCCTTCGAAGTTAAACACACCGTCATCGTCCCAGCCGTGTTCGTCATCGCCAATCAGGCGGCGTTTCGGGTCGGTGGAAAGGGTGGTTTTACCAGTGCCGGAAAGGCCGAAGAACACCGCAACATCGCCTTTCTCACCAACGTTGGCGGAGCAGTGCATAGAAGCGATACCTTTCAGCGGCAGCAGGTAGTTCATCATCGAGAACATCCCTTTCTTCATTTCGCCGCCGTACCAGGTGCCGCCAATCAGCTGCATGCGCTCGGTCAGGTTAAACGCCACGAAGTTTTCGGAATTCAGACCCTGTTCTTTCCACTGCGGGTTAGTGCACTTCGCGCCGTTCATAACGATAAAGTCTGGTTTGAAACCTGCCAGCTCTTCATCGCTCGGGCGAATAAACATGTTTTTGACAAAATGCGCCTGCCAGGCCACTTCGGTGATGAAACGGACGGAAAGACGAGTATCCGGGTTCGCACCACAGAAGGCGTCGACAACGAACAGACGTTTGCCGGAAAGCTGTTTGGTCACCAGGCCTTTCAGATGTTGCCAGGTTTCCGGAGAGAGAGGTTTGTTGTCGTTCTTACCTTTGCCTTTGTCTGCCCACCAGAAAGTATCGCGAGTGGTATCGTCACGGACGATATACTTATCTTTTGGTGAACGACCGGTGAAGATCCCGGTATCGACGGCAACGGCACCCAGATTAGTTAACAACCCCCGCGCTCATAACCTGTCAGGCTCGGATCGAGCTCTTCCTGATACAGCAGGTCGTAGCTTGGGTTGTAAACGATATCATGTACGTCACTGATACCATAAGCCTCGAGTTCTTGCGGGGTCAAACCATTGTTAACGCGCATTTCACTGCTCCTTAGCCAATATGTATTGCCTGAATAGTAAAGTCTTTTTGGGGGTGTTAACCGCGACAAGGCTCATAGATTTACGTATCTGGAGAAATTCATATTTGACAAAAAACTCCGTGATTCCTGTCACGAAACGGTTGCTATTATCGCAGAAATAGCATTTTAGGTGTGGAAAATGTTCTCAAAAGGTTAAATCTTGGTTTATATGGCGGGAATATTGTGAGTGGAATCGCATTCCTGAATGAAATTGATGCAAATTCAACCGGTAAAGTATCGATTCACCACGCTAACTTTTTTTGATGATTTTCTGAAAAAAGCAAAATACTACTGCCCGGATGCGATAATTAACCCACCTTTTGATTCTGGATAACCAACATGGATAACGTTGAACTTTCACCCGCAACACGCTGGGGGATGATTGCTACCGGATTACTTCAGGGTCTGGTTTGCTACCTGCTGATCGCCTGGCTTTCCGGAAAAAATCACAGTTGGATTGTTTATGGCGTGCCTGCGACCGTCGCGTTTTCATCCGTTTTACTCTTCTCCGTGATCTCTTTTAAACAGAAGCGCCTTTGGGGATGGCTGGCGCTAGTGTTTATTGCCACGCTGGGGATGAGCGGCTGGCTGAAGTGGCAAACTGATGGCATGAACCCCTGGAGAGCTGAAAAGGCGCTTTGGGATTTTGGTTGCTATCTGCTGCTGATGGCAATGTTGTTGCTACCGTGGATACAACAAAGCCTTCGCATCCGCAATGACAGTAGCCGCTATCGCTATTTTTACCAGTCAGTATGGCATAACGTACTTATATTACTGGTGATTTTTCTCGCCAATGGCTTGACGTGGCTGGTGCTTTTACTGTGGAGTGAGTTGTTTAAACTTGTTGGCATCACGTTTTTCAATACGCTCTTTTTTGCAACCGACTGGTTTATTTATCTCACGTTAGGTCTGGTTACCGCGCTGGCGGTGATCCTCGCGCGAACACAGTCACGTTTAATCGACTCTATTCAAAAGTTGTTCACGTTAATCGCCACGGGGTTGCTGCCGTTAGTATCATTGCTAACCCTGATGTTTATCATCACTCTGCCGTTTACGGGCCTGAGCGCGATTTCTCGCCACATCTCCGCCGCCGGGTTGCTGTTAACGCTGGCCTTTTTGCAATTGATCTTAATGGCTATTGTCCGCGATCCGCAAAAAGCGTCACTTCCCTGGACAGGGCCGTTGCGTTGCCTGATTAAAACCGCTTTGCTGGTTGCTCCGCTGTATGTGTTCGTCGCCGCCTGGGCGTTATGGCTGCGGGTCGCTCGAGTACGGCTGGACTGTCGACCGCTTGCAGGGCGGCGTGCTGGCGGTGCTGGTGTTACTGGTGTGGTCGCTGGGTATTTTGTCAGCATCGTCTGGCGTAAGGGCAAAATCCCGTTGTTCTTCAGGGCAAAGTGAACCTTGCGGTTTCGTTATTGGTGTTGGTGATACTGGTGCTTCTTAATTCGCCGGTGCTGGACAGTATGCGCATTAGCGTGAACAGCCATATGGCGCGTTATCAGAGCGGCAAAAACACGTCAGACCAGGTAACTATCTACATGCTCGAGCAGAGCGGTCGCTATGGACGTGCTGCGCTTGAGTCGCTGAAAAGCGATGCCGGGTTTATGAAAGACCCGAAACGCGCGCGGGATCTGCTGATGGCGTTAGATGGAGAGCAACATCTTCAGGAACAGGTATCGGAAAAAGTATTAGCCGAAAATGTGTTAATTGCCCCTGGTTCTGTTAAACCGGATGCGACATTCTGGTCGGCCTTAATCCAGGATCGCTATAACGTGATGACCTGTATTGAAAAAGACGCCTGCGTACTGGTCGAGCAAGATCTGAATAGTGATGGTCAGGCGGAGCGGATCCTGTTTGCTTTTAATGATGACAGAGTCATTGTCTATGGCTTTGACTCAGACAGAAAAGAATGGGACGCGCTTGATATGAGTTTACTTCCGAACGAAATAACGAAAGAAAAATTACTCACAGCTGCGAAGGATGGAAAACTGGGGACGAGGCCGAAAGCGTGGCGCGATCTGACGGTAGATGGTGAAACGCTGGAAATAAACTTAAGTAAGTGACAACGCTTTTATCGGATACGACGCTGTATCTGACCAAAATAATTTGCGATTTATTTCATAGGCGCTGGTAAGCGCAGCACATCAGGCATTACCGTAAAATCCGGCAGAGCCCTCTCTGCCGGACATACTCATTAATGAACTTGCGGATCTGCCGGAGACGCGTTGTTGCGGATTTCAGCAATATCCATCGCATTGAACAGATAGTGGTTACCGCAGTAATCACAATGCATGTCAATTTCGCCATCTTCCGCCAGGATGCTATCGACTTCTTCATCAGGCAGCGTTTTCAGCGCGTCGGCGCAACGTTCACGCGAGCAGGTGCATTTGAACTCCACATCCTGCGGATCGTAAACCGTCACCTCTTCTTCGTGATACAAACGCCACAACACTTCGTTTGCCGGTAAGGTCAGCAGTTCTTCGGTTTTGATGGTTTCGGTTAGCGTCGCCAGGTGGTCAAAGTCGTCCTGCTGGGCATTTTGCGCAGGCATTACCTGCAACAACATACCGCCTGCAGCCGGTTTGCCGTCTACGTCGCCGGTGCGAATAAACAGGCGCGTCGGCAGCTGTTCAGAACGCATAAAGTAATCTTCCAGGCAGGCCGCCAGGGTATCACCTTCCAGACCAACTACGCCCTGATAGCGTTCGCCTTCGCTCGGGGTAATGGTGATCACCACGTAACCATTGCCGACCAGCGTTTTCAGGTCGGCATTTTCTGGAATTTCGCCCTGCACGCGCGCCACACCGCGCATTTGCTGGTTATTGTTACCGTTAATAACCGCCAGATTCATCGGACCGTCGCCCTGCAGCTGTACGGTGATATCACCATCAAACTTCAGCGTAGCGGTTAACAGGCTGGTCGCAACCAGCAGTTCTGCCAGCACGTTTTTGACGGGCTGCGGATAATCGTGGTTCTCAAGGATCTGTTGCAGGGTTTCCGAAACGGTTACCAGTTCGCCGCGAACGGCAAAATTTTCAAACAGATAGCGATGTAATTGGTCATGTTGCGGCATAATCATCTCTCTTGCAGGTGACAGTTATTCACTGTCGCCGTGTTTAAATCGTAACAGGTCGCGGCGCTCTTTTTTGTCCGGGCGTCGGTCCGGGTGCGGCATGGTTAAGGCATTAAGTTTACGTGCCATCGCCATTTTTTCGCGTTTCTCTACACTTTCCGCAGTCTCTTCATACAGCAAGGCTGCCTCGCTGGCGGGGCGACGCTGTTCAGTAATCGCCTTTACAATCACCGTGCGTTCGTCATTTCCCTGGCGCAGAGTGAGCGTGGCATTCAGCTCGACGATTTTGCTCGGCTTGCTGCGCTGCCCGTTGTAATGCACCTTACCGCCTTCAATCATTTCACGGGCCAGCGCGCGGGTTTTATAAAAACGGGCAGCCCATAGCCATTTATCCAGTCGAACCTCAACAGTAGGTTTTTCTTTCATGGCGTCTCCTTCACATTAGCGAGGGGATCAGGCGGCGGTAGTCATTCAGTGACGGATGGCGTTGATACTGTTTCTCGGCAATCCCGGAATCAGGATTAGTCACGCCGAGGCAGTAACGAATACCAAATTGCGCGGCAGCATCGAGAATCGCTTCGCTGTCATCAATAAACAGCGTTCTTTCAGCTTCAGACTATTCGGCCACCGCATGCCATAACCGCTGATCCTCTTTCGGATAACCAAATGTGTGGGTGGAAAGTAATAAATCAAGGTGTGCGTCCCAGACCGGTATGCCTCAAGTTTACCGCCAGGTTGGGATGCGCATTGGTGAGCAAAATTCGCTGCTTACCGCTGGCTTCTGTAGTGCCTCAAGAAACGGAATGGTATCTTCACGCAGTACGGCATCGCGGTCCCATCTCGGTGGTCATCGCACAGATATCCAGACCCAGTTGCTCACCCAGTAATCGTAAGACAAAAGTACCAGTTAGCGTATGCTGTATCGTGATATTGCTGGCGCATATATTCCATCTTCCCTGTGGCGTAACCCTGTTTCGCGCCCTGGTGTTTGCAGGCACCAGCTTCCAGAAGAAATAGTTATCGAAGGCGAGGTCGAGCAATGCCGTCCATATCCAGCAGAACGGTATCTACGTCCTGCCAGGCAATGTTGATATGCATGAGGGAAATCTCCAGAGTGAAGCAATTTGCGCGACAGGGTAGCATAACCTGCCGCGCAAACGTGTTATTCGATAAGGCTTTCTGAAGGGGTGATCAGTTGCGGGTTCAGGCAGCTTTCATAATAGGCCTGAATCTCCATCATGCGAGTGCGATGACGCTGGTAACGCCTGTGCTCCACGCCATTGTGCTACCCAGCATCGTCAGTAGCAGCAATGTGGTGCTGAGATAGCGCCACAGGCCGGAACGATCCGGGATCGGATGAAGGCCAATATGCTGCGTACCATTGGCGTCAGTGAAGATTTTTGTGACGATACCTTCGGCGTTAAACGGCGTATGCATCAGCATTTGTGCCAGTTTCTGGAAAGCGTTCCACTGTTCTTGCGGCGGGTAGTCGTGATGCCGAAGGCCAGGGCTGATCAACAAAATCGCTGCCTTCGTCGCTGACAATCAGGAATCCGCCGGGGGCCGGACTGTTTAGTGATTGTGCCGCTCGCGCCGTTTCATGCGTGATAAACGGCGCGGTGGAGGTTGCCACCAGGTTATCCAGCGATTCCGCACTCACCGGGCGTAATAACACATTCACGCCATCGAGCTTCCCGGCGTTGGCGCGTTTTACCAGCGCGTCCCAGTCTTTACTGTTGCCGAGATTGACCAGCGCATTTTTCAGTCGCACACAGTCATCTTTGGCAGAACATAAATCCGCTGTCTTCAGTACAATGTCGCCAAAATCATCAAGCAATACCATGCCGGATTTTTGAATCGCTGAACGTAATGAGGCACTGACGCGAGATTCATCTTCCGGTTTAGGGTGCAGCTGGCGATTAACTGCTTCAGTCAATGCCGTCGCTTTGTTGACCAGTTCAGATTCTGGTAAATGGTGGGTCATGAGTTGCCCTAGATGATCTGCGAGCAGTCAAACGGTAAAAAAGGTGAATTGGTTTTCGCGCTCCAGGTTCCGGAAGTGCGAATATTACACATTCCCGTACCGCTAATACGCAATGTATCGCCTACCCGCACGCCAGCGTCAGCCAGTTGTTTTACGCTGGTGGCTTCAATGGTCTGCGCGCCTTTCATCCATGAGAGAGTGAATTTCAGCGGCATATCCAGCGGGATCCAGAATAACAGCATAAACAGCACCAGCAGCGAGCCCGCAGCGATAATCGTACTGCGCAGCCAGTGCTGTAACGGAAAGTTTTTTACTTCATCATGCAGCGAAAGATATCGCCCCTGACGCACTACGTGGCGGTCGAGATAGATATCAATATCGGTTTGTTGACCGAGATCCTGAGCAATGTATGGCTGCCAGTGTGCGGGATAGACCAGGTCGATAATACCGAGTGAAATATTGTTGATCTGTTCCTGATCGTTTTCGCCAAACAATCCCCAACGACGG
>SCPN01000602.1_pt1 | contig 33898 bp, 41 predicted proteins | sample 6106831 | NCBI WGS metagenome assembly SCPN01 (sample SAMN10720447, study PRJNA508395) | human gut metagenome | isolation source: Participant 1, 0 month
TGTCGTTGTCTTGGCAGTAGGCGTTGTTGTTGCCGTCCTGCGTGTTGCGGAATTCGTCGCCGGCGAGCATCATCGGCGTACCCAGCGAGAGCAGCAGCATGCCGATCATGTTCATGGCCGCCTGTTCGCGTGCCGCAATGACGTCTGGATCATCGGTGACGCCTTCGACGCCGAAATTGGCGGAATGGTTCACCGACGAGCCATCATTATTGTTTTCGCCGTTGGCTTCATTGTGCTTGGAGCGGTATCTGGTGAGGTCCGTCAGCGTGAAACCGTCGTGGCAGGACACGAAATTGATGGAGGCCGGAGCGCCACGCCCTGGTTCGGTGGCGAACAGATCGGCCGAGCCGCAGAGTCGCGTGGACATCTCCTGCAAACTGATACGCCCGAAATCGGAGCCGCCGTCCACATCCTCAAGCCAGAAGGTGCGGGCCGTGTCGCGGAAGCGGTCATTCCATTCGGCGAACGGCACGGAGAATTGGCCGGTGCGCCAGCCGAGGTTGCCCAGATCCCACGGCTCCATAATGAGCTTCAGGTTACCCAGCAGCAGATCGGAACGCAGGGCGTAGAGGAACGGGTGATGATGGGTGAATTCGCCTTCCAGGCGGGCCAGCGTGACGCCAAGGTCGAAGCGGAAACCGTCTATGCCGATACGCTTGGCCCAGTATCGTAATGAGTCGATGGCAAAGGTGACCACATGCGTGTTGGTGAAGTCCAGCGTATTGCCGCAGCCGGTGGTGTCTTCGAGTCGACCGGTATTGGATTTTTGATGGCGATAGTAGGCCAGGTCGTCGAGGCCGCGCCAGCAGACCGTCGGGCCTTCGACGCCGCCTTCGCATGTGTGGTTGTAGACCACGTCCATGATGACTTCGAAGCCGGCCTCGTGCAGTGCGCGCACCATGTCTATGACTTCTTGGCGCACGGCGGCCGCGCCCTTCTCCTGGGCGGCTTTAGTGGCGTAGGAGGGTTCGGGGGCGAAGTAGCTGAGGGTGGAGTAGCCCCAGTAGTTCTTGCGGCCGTGTTCTTGCAGGAAGAGCTCGTCCTGCTTGGCCATAATCGGCAGCAGTTCGATGGATGTGATGCCTAGACCCTGCAGATAGGCGAGCGTGGTGGGGTGTGCGAGTCCGGCGTACGTGCCGCGCAATGATTCGGGCAGCCACGGTGCGTTGGCGGTGAAGCCTTTGACGTGCATCTCATAGATGACGGTTTTGCGCCACGGCACATGCGGGTGCTGCGGGTCGCCCTCATGCTTATGGGTATCGCGATCGTCGATGGCCACGGACACCGGCATATGGCCGAGCGAGTCACAAATTGCTCAGCAGCACCGTACCCGAAGCCGATTACCTTGCGGTCCACGACATCGCATTCATAGGAGAAGGCGGCGGGGGTGAGCTCCATGGAGCCAAATCGATGCCCCCTTACCCTTTGGAGTCAAGCAAAATTTGTATGGATTGAAGCGCACGCCATGTTTCGGGTCCCATGCGCCGTCCACGCGGTAGCCATAGCGCATGCCGTCCCATGCTTTGGGCAGGTGCACGTACCACAGGCCGTAGTTCGGCCCGGTCATGCGAAACAGGGTCTCGCGCAGATACAAATGTTCGATGATGCGCGTGCACACCGGGAACTCATGAATCTGCTGGATAAAGGAGATATTCGGGTCCTCGAACAGACGGATGGCGTCTTGGAAGAAAGCGCTGGGCTCATCAATGGGCTCCAGCACGCACAACCAAACCTGATCGGCGGTTTCGGAACGAACAACGACGTCAGCACCACCGTCGTCAGTGAAGTACAGCCCTGGGCGAGTGGCGTAACGATGCAACGGTGGATTTCTCATAACTCCATTTGTAGACGGTAATTTGTTACTTTTGGGCAGGTATGATTTCCAAGGCAACACGCCGAATGAAAGTAGTTTTATAAAAATAATTTGCAAAACTGAGATAAAGAAGTTATGCTGTTCATCAACACCTCGCAAAGACAGCGAGATGAACGAAACCAATACGCGACCAATCGCCATGCAGATAGGCCTGCCGGCCGGTCACCTGGTTACCCAGCCACCCGGTCACCCGGCCCAACCTTGCTCATCGCAGTGGCGCGCTTTCACCGTAGAAAGGACCCATCATGAAGGCTCTTGTGCTCACCGGCGTCAAGGAATTCGAAATCCAGGACCTGCCCACTCCTGAAATCCAGCCCAACGAAGTACTGATCAACACCGCCTACGCCGGCGTGTGTGGCACCGATCACGACCTGTACGCCGGCCGCCCCGGTTCGGCCGCCGCCGTGCCGCCGATCGTGCTCGGTCATGAGAACTCCGGCGTCGTGGCCGCCATCGGTTCCGAGGTCACTGGTGTCAAGGTGGGCGACCGCGTGGCCGTCGATCCGAACATCTACTGCGGTCAGTGCGAGTACTGCCTGACCCAGCGCCCCGAACTGTGCGACCATCTTTCCGCCGTGGGCGTCACGCGTGACGGCGGTCTGGCCGAACAGTTCACCGCACCGGCCACCGTAGTCTACAAACTGCCGGACAGCATCTGCTGCTGGGGACGCCGCCATCGAACCTATCTCCTGCGCCGTGCACGGCGTGGACCTGCTTCAAGGCTGCACTTTACCAGAAAGCGCTGGTCATCGGAGACGGCTTCATGGGCCAGCTCTTCCCCGCCGTGAATCATTGCAGGCCTACGGTAAAAGCAGGTGGACCTGGCCGGCATCTTCGATGAGAAGCTCAAGCGCAACCAGGAGCTGTTCGGCGTCACGAACGTCTACAACACCACGCGCGAGGCCATTCCTGCCGAATCCTATGACGTGATCATCGAGGCCGTGGGTTTGCCGGCCACCCAGGCGCAGGCCGTGGCCGCCGCCAAGAAGGGCGCGCAGGTGCTCATGTTCGGCGTGGGCCCGCAGGAGGCGCACTTCGAGATGAACACCTACGATATCTATAAGAAGCAGCTGACCATTCAGGGCTCCTTCATCAACCCGCTCACCTTCAAAGACGCCATCAGCCTGCTCGAATCCGGCAAGATGAACGTCGCACCGCTCATCAGCCACGAACTGGGACTCGAAGAAGTCAGGACTTCCCTCGACGGCAAGATCCAGGGCGTCTCCAAGGCCGTCGTCAAGGTCGGCGAGTAGTTTCGGCACTTTGCCGGCTCCTCTCCTGAGGGCTGGCGGCGGAGCCGATGAGGGAGGCATCCGGCGGCGTGTATTACCACCCTCCGGTGCTGCACCACCTCCCGCCAGCGGAAGGAGAGGTTTCGTCTCACGGTTTTCGCCGCCAATATAAGCGGCCGCCGGCTTTCCCTTTTTCTTCCGGCGGCCGTTTTTCCCTGCACCACCTCTACTGACAACGATGTTAATGGAGTCAACCATGATTCGCTTTTTTGAAAAATTCGGTATTCCCCGTGTGTTGCTGCTTGGCTTCCTCGCCGTTGCCATCTTCATGACGGGCGATGGATTCGAGCTCACCTTCCTCTCCAAATTCATGGTCGACCAAGGCTTCTCGTCCTCGCAGGCCTCCCTGCTGGTCACTGTGTACGGCCTGTTCGCGGCCCTCGGCGGCTGGTGCGCCGGCGTGCTCGCCGAAATGTTCGGTGCCCGCCGCATCATGATGTTCGGTGCCTGCTGGTGGATCGGCATCCACCTGCTGTTTCTCGGGGTCGCCATCCCGAGTGGTCTGTATTCGCTGATTCTGGGCCTGTACGCCTTGCGCGGCATCGGCTACCCGCTGTTCATCTACAGCTTCGTGGTCCTGATGGCGCAATACATCAGCCCCGCCCGCCTGGCCTCCGCCACCGGCTTCTTCTGGACCTGCTTCTCTCTGGGCATTGGCGTGTTTGGCGCTTACCTGCCGAGCTTCATCATGCCGGTGTTCGGCGAATACAAGACCTTCTGGTTCGCACTGCCGTTCTCCATCGTCGGCACCGTCATGTGCTTCTTCTTCGTACCAAAGAACAAAATCGTCAAATCGCAAGGACTGAGCCGCAAGGAACAGCTCGCCGAGCTGGCCGAGGGTGCCACCATCCTGGTCACCAATCGCAAGGTGCTCATCTGCGCGATCATCCGCATCATCAATAACCTGCTGCTCTACGGGTTCCCGGTCATCATGCCGTTGTACCTGTGCACCACCCACAATGGCGGCATCAACATCTTCAAAACCGAGGAATGGATGCGTATCTGGGGCTTCGTGTTCGTGATCACGCTGATTTTCAACACGTTCTGGGGCTGGTTCATGGACCGCTTCGGCTGGGTATGGCCGATGCGCTGGTTCGGCTGCGCGGTGCTCGCGGTCGGCTCGGTGGCGTTCTACTACATTCCGCAGTGGTTCGGCGCGAATGCCATTATGATGATCGTCGCTTCGGTCATCGTCGGCATCGGCACCTGCGCGTTCTCGTCGCTGCCCACCATCATGACCCTGTACGCGGGCGGCAAGCAGGGCGCGGCGCTGTCCGCATACAACCTCGCCGCCGGTCTGACCACGTTCGCCGGCCCTGGCATCGCCACCATTTTGCTGCCAATTGTGGGCTATGAAGGTGTGTGCTGGACATACGCCGGCCTATACGTGCTCGCCTTCGTGCTTACCTTGTTCATCCGCCCGCAGCAGCCCGGCTTCGACGCCAAAGGCCACCGCATCAAAGGCGCAAAGGTTGCATCCGCAGAGTCCTCCGAGTCCTCGGAACCTACCGACAGCGCATCCGTGCACATTTAGCTGCCCGAAGTAACCGTGGCCGCCGAAATGGTTGCCACTGCGAACTGATCGCAACATCATGTTGCGTCAGCAAGAAAGTATCGAGAATTGACTAGGAGTGCGGCATGGTTCTGCCGCGCCGCATACCTTGTCCGACTATCCTTAACCTTTATCCAACCACCACATTCAAAGGAGAATCACATGGCTAAGCCAATGACCGCGTTCACTACCGACCTCCAGCATTCCGGCATGATTGCCAAAGACCTGGATGAGACCATCAAGTTCTACCGCGAGGTTATGGGCTTTGAGCTCGCCGGACTGTTCATGAATGGCGAGAACCGTTGCGCCTTCCTGCGCTACGGCCACCTGACCATTGAAACCTGGGAAGGCGACCCCGCCCCGATGACCACCGGCGCCATCAACCACTGGGCTTTCGATACCCCGGACATCGAAGCCGCCTTCGAGAACGCCAAGGCGCTCGGCGTGGACTTCAAGGACACCGAGATCCAGTCCATCCCGAGTTTCTGGAAGCATGGCATCCGCTACTTCAACATCTACGGCCCCAACGGCGAGACCATCGAATTCTGCCAGATTGTGGAGGAGTAGCGGCTCCGATGCGCCCGATTCGCGCGCAATATGCGTGTCGATAGTGGCCGCAATATAATACTCAGCCTTTATTACGGGCTGGCCTGATAACTAACATTCAACGACCGGTGCACATGCGCCGGTCGTTTTTTTAGTGCCTGATGATTGTGCTGGGTTACAACAATGAGCGGCACGCTGGGCATAACAACATCCATGCAAGAAAGTATCAATTCTTGACTGTTTTCGCGCCAAAACACTGCTATTTTCGCAGCGAAACTTGTATTAACGCTCCAAAGTTGGGCGGATGAAAACAACGAAGTTTGCGTAGTAAAAGGAGACGGTCATGGCACAAGGACTGGCGCGAAAACTACTGCCGGGATTCTTGGCGATCGCAGTGTTCATGACAGGCGATGGGTTTGAACTGACCTTTTTGTCCAAGTATGTCGTCGATCAGGGATTCAGCTCGTCGCAGGCATCACTGCTGTTTACGATGTACGGATTGGTCGCGGCGCTCGCCGGCTGGTCCTCGGGCGTGCTGGCCGAACTGTTCGGAGCCAAGCGCATCATGCTTATTGGCGCGGGTTCTTGGATCGTGCTGCATCTGGTATTCATCGGTGTGGCATTGCCTAGCCACAGTTATCCGCTGATGCTGGCGTCGTATATGTTGCGAGGCATGGGCTATCCGCTATTTATCTACAGCTTCGTAGTGTTGCTTGCGCAAACTGTGGATCCCGGCAAACTGGCATCGGCCATGGGCTGGTTCTGGACTTCCTATTCCTTTGGCATCGGTGTGTTTGGCGCCTATCTGCCGGCGTTCATCACGCCGGTGATTGGTGAATACTATTCGCTGTGGGTGTCACTGCCGTTCTCGATTGTCGGCATGATTATCTGTCTGTGTTTTGTGCCGAAAACCCGTAACGCCAATCTTGACACGATGAGCTCTTCGGATAAGCTTCGTGAACTCTCTCGCGGCGTGACCATTCTCAAAGACAACCACCAGATTGCGCTTGCTGCCGTATTGCGTGTGATTTGCAATCTCACTTTGTACGGTTTTCCGGTCATTATGCCGCTGTATCTCGCCACGCATACAAACGGCGGCGGAGCTTGGTACCAGGTCACCGAATGGTCCACCATCTGGGGTCTGCTGTTCGTCGTCACCGTATTCGGCAATGTGTTCTGGGGCCGTATGGGCGATTGCTTCGGCTGGATGAGCCAGATGCGCTGGTGGGGCTGCTGGCTCTCCGCGCTCGGTACTCTCGCCATGTACTATGTGCCGCAGCTGTTTGGGCACAACCTGCCATTTATGTATGTGTGCGCCGTGGTGCTCGGCATGGGTATTTCCGCTTTCGTACCGATGGGCGCAGTATTCCCTGCTCTGGAACCTGAGCACAAGGGCGCTGCGGTTTCCGCACATAACCTCGCTTCAGGCCTGACCACATTCTGTGGTCCGTTCATCGCCACGGTACTGCTCAATACCGTAGGTTTTGCCGGAGTGTGCTGGGCATATGCCATTTGCTACATCTCTGGCTCGGTCATCTCATTCTGGATTCGTCCCGAGCAGCCGGGCATCACCCGCAAAGTGGCGGCGAACTGAGCGGTGCTCGCTGACTGTTCTCGTCAAAAACCAACAATACAAGACCCTCAAAAAAATAAATTCAACCAATATAAGGAGAAATACCATGAAAGCAGTTGTTCTCGAAGAGCAGGGCGTCATCAATGTGCGTGAGGTCCCGGACGTCAAGGATCCCGGCCCCGGTGAGCTGCGTATCGCACCCCACACCGTGGGCGTATGCGGTTCTGATTTGCATTACTACACGCACGGTCGTGTTGGCAAGTATGTTGTTGAGCAGCCAATGATTCTCGGCCATGAGGCAGCGGGCACCGTGTTGGAGGTCGGCCCCGGCGTCACTGATTTCAAGCCCGGTGACCGAGTCGCCCTCGAGCCAGGCATTCCGGATATGACTTCGCGGGCCAGCCGACTGGGCATGTACAACGTCGATCCGGCTGTGCGTTTCTTCGCTACTCCGCCGATTGACGGTTGCCTGTGTGAGGAGGTCATTCACCCGGCCGCATTCACCTACCATCTGCCTGATTCCATGAGCTTTGGCGAAGGTGCGTTGCTTGAGCCGACCGCCGTGGGCATGTGGGCTGCCACCAAGGCACGCATCAAGCCCGGCGATGTGTGCGTGGTGACCGGCTCGGGCACAGTGGGTATGCTCACTGCCTCTGCTGCGCTCGCCGGTGGCGCTTCCAAGGTGCTTGTTTCGGATGTGTCTTCCATCAAGCTGGGTATTATCGGCCAGATTCCGGGCGTTATCCCCGTGGATTTGACGACGGAGGACTTGGTTGAACGTGTACGCGAAGAGACCGCTGGGTGGGGTGCTGATGTGGCATTCGAGTGTTCCGGCGCGCCGAAAGCTTATGAGACGTTCTGGAAGCTGATTGCCCCGGGCGGTTGCGCGGTGCTCGTCGGTATTCCGGTCAACCCGGTACCGATTGACGTGACCGAGCTGCAGGCCACCGAAGTGCGTATTGAGAACATCTTCCGTTACGCCAATGTGTACCAGAAAGCCATCGATTTGGTCGATAGCGGCCGACTTAACCTGAAGCCGTTCATCACTGACACGTTTGCCATGAAGGACGCCAAGGCTGCCTTCGACCGTATGGATGAGGGTCGTCCGGGCGATATCAAGTTGCAGATTACGGTCAATCGAGACTAATCCGTGACGTGTTGATGACGAGATGATTGCCCGATGAAATCCTGCGGCATATGTTGGCGTTTCCCTTTTTCCGCCCGCACTTATGTGCCATATCCGTAGGATTCCGGCGGGCAATCATCTCGCCGTAGTTGTTCCACCGGTAAAGTACGAAATATGGCGAGCTGTACTGCGCAACGTTGACAAGGAGGTCTGCGATGGATGCGCGAAACTTGACTGCGATTCCTCATTCGGATGCGGGCTCGCTGGAAGTGATTGTGCCCGATGGGGATGCGGCCATACGTTGGTCAAGCCACGGGTATCCGAGCTCTCTGGCCAAATGGCATTATCATCCACAAATCGAAATTCATCTTATCCGTGAGGGAAGTGGACAACTCATGGCGGGGGATGGACTCATGCCATTCGTGCCGGGGCATGTGGCGATGATCGGATCCAATCTGCCTCATAATTGGTTGTCGGATATCATTCCTGGAGAACGGCTCTCTCATCGTGATGTGTTATGCCATATACGTCCGCAGACTATGCGACTATTGACCGCCGCTTTTCCCGAGACTTCCGGTTTCGAAACGGTATTGCGCCGTTCGCAGCATGCACTTGTACTGTTCGGTGATTCGGCACGTGAGGCCGGCGAGCTATTAGTGGCCATGGGAGAACATAGTCCAGTTAGACGGGTTGCCGACCTTATTGCTATTCTGACGGTATTCGAGCAGGCATCAGCGCAGGAAAGCCAGACCGTGGTAACGCCGGAATACAATCCAGAGATTGCGGTTGGCGCGGAGGATGGGATCAACGCCGCCATCACCTATATTTCCACACATCTGGATGAGGTCAGCTTGCAAGGTGCCGCTGATGCGGCGGCGATGAGCGTATCCACCTTTTCTCGCTTCTTCAAGCGAGTTGCCGGCATCGGTTTTGCTGATTTTGTTCGACGGCTTCGAGTGGGGCGTGCTTGTCGTTTGCTGACTTGCACAAACATGCCCATTGCCAAGATTCAACAGTTGAGCGGATATACGAATGCCTCGAATTTCAATCGTCGGTTTCTGGAAGAAACCGGTATGACTCCATCTCAATATCGCCGAGAACATTGATTGCCGCCCCGGTCTGGGCGGTGTCACGGATCCGTGCAAGAAAGTACCATAAGTGGGTTTCTTGGTATCAGATAGGGCCAATGCTGCCGTTTAGGCTTGAAAATACAACGAAGTGGTTAGATGCGCATAAAGTGCATCGGCTCCAAGGAGGCAGCAATGAATGATAATTCGGTATGGCCGGTAGTGATTGCGGTAATGGTCGTGCTTGCGGTGGCCGTATGCCTGGCCATGGCTGGTGACATCCGGTTTGCCGTGATTGGTGTTCTATGACTGTCTCCATGAGTCCCGAAACCGCTGCCGCCTAGGCGGAAATCAGCCGCGTACCGCAGCACCACAGATATCGTCGAGATAATTCTCGGCGAATCGCAATGCGGCACCGATGATGTTCTGGTCTTCGGCGCAGTAGCTCTTGCGCAGATTGAAATGGTCGGTGCCGAACGGGCTGCGTGCGATGACGCGCGTCTTCAGATCCTCGATGTCGCTGTCTTCAAGATGCTGGGCTGCTTCACCGCCGACAATCACGTCGCCCGCGATGATGGATCGCGCGTTGACGATGGCCTGCGCCACGTAATCCAGCCACTCATCCATGCGCTCGCGATGATGCCGTTCGCCCTGCTCAAGCACGCTGAAGAAGCCGGGAATGCTTTCGTAATCCTCGGGCAAGGTCTCCGGCGAGCAGTAGGTGTCCATGCAACCGCGCTGGCCGCAGTAGCATTCGCGGCCGCCCGGCACCAGCGTCATGTGTTCGATGGCGCCGTTGCACTGGTTCGGGCCTTGATACAGTTTGCCCCCCGCGATCACCGCGCCGCCCGGGCGTCGCTCCAGATAGACGCACACCGCATCGGTGAGCGTGGAGTCGAACCAGAGTTCGGCCATGGCTGAGGCATCGGAATCGTGGATCATCATGCACGGGTAATGGACCGATTGGCTGATGGTTTCGAGCGTGAGCCCAGTGTTGCCCATAATGGTGCCGAAGATGATGGTGGTGGCGTCGGGGGAGAGGATGCCTTGGATGGCGAACGAGACGCCGAGCACCTTGCCGTGCTTCTTTTCGACGTCGGCGGCGAAGTTGTTGATGATGCCGCCGATACGCTGGTAGTAAACGTTGGTGTTGCGGTAAGGCAGGGCATCGTTGCGTTTTTCGATGACGTTGCCGTACAGGTTAATCGCGCACAGGCGCAGTTCGTTGGACCGCATCACTACCCCGATGGCAGTGCGATGATCGGGATTGAACTCATAATTTTGCGCCTTGCGCCCGCCGGTGGAATCCTGCAGTTCGCCTTTGCGGATGAGTCCGTCATCTTCTAGTGCGTGCAGATTTTGGGTGATGGTGGGCAGGCTGAGGCCGAGTTCGCGTTCCAGTTCCTGCTTGGTGACATGGCTATGGCCATACAGATACTGGGCCATGGCACTGCGGTTGTGCGCTTTCACTGCGGTCGATGGCATTGCCCTCATGTTTACCCCTTTGTGCGATGAGATATATGCAAGTATACTTTATGAAAGTGGCTTTCATGTGCCTCGACGCGGAGATTGTGAGACAAAAATCGTATATTTGTAGGCGATTTGGGTACTTTTTTAAACCAATTTTCTAGAAATGTGGAGAAAATGAGTACTTTTGGAAACTTGATTTAAAAAAGTTGTCGGATTGCGTTGTTTGCAGGCATGTGATTTTCGGTAAAAAGTGAACAAAAAGTACCAAATCGCCGAATAAAGTGAGAATTTGTTCGATATTTCGCACAACTCGTAACAAAAACTGTTCAATATCGCACGTGAAACGCCGTCGATTTTGTGCGTGTGCATCGTGCCGAACCGTTCGGTATATTGTGGCTCAGGTCACATGTGCAATGTGACAACGCATCACCGGTCATTTTCGGTTACTGAGGCGGTATCCCGCTGGTGCAACTGAGGTGACGAGGCGATGGCCCAGAACTTTGCCATATACCCCAAGAAGATCGAGGAGGACCCCAAGTGGCAGAAGCAAAGAAGAAGGTCGAAGCTACCAAGCCGACCCCAGAAGAGAAGCAGGCCGCAGCTGAGGCCGAGGTTGACGCGCTGGTTGCCCGCGCCAAGAAGGCTCTCGACGAATTCGAGAACCTCGACCAGAAGCAAGTTGATCGTATCGTCGCCAAGGCATCCATCGCCGCTCTGAACAAGCACCTCGTTCTCGCCAAGATGGCCGTCGACGAGACCGGCCGTGGTCTCGTGGAAGACAAGGCCACCAAGAACATCTTCGCCTGCGAGCACGTCACCAACTATCTGGCCGGCCAGAAGACCGTGGGCATCATCCGCGAAGACGATGTGATGGGCATCGATGAGGTCGCCGAGCCCGTCGGCGTGGTCGCCGGCGTCACCCCGGTCACCAACCCGACCTCCACCGCCATCTTCAAGTCCCTCATCGCCCTGAAGACCCGTTGCCCGATCGTCTTCGGCTTCCACCCCGGTGCGCAGAAGTGCTCCGTTGAAGCCGCTAAGATCGTGCGCGACGCCGCCATCGAAGCCGGTGCTCCTGAGAACTGTATCCAGTGGATTGAGCATCCGTCCATCGAGGCCACAGGCGCCCTGATGAAGCATCCGGGCGTGGCCACGATCCTCGCCACTGGTGGTCCGGGCATGGTCAAGGCCGCTTACTCCTCCGGCAAGCCCGCCCTCGGCGTGGGTGCCGGCAACGCCCCGGCCTACGTTGACACCGATGTTGACATCGTGCGCGCCGCCAACGATCTGGTGCTCTCCAAGCACTTCGATTACGGCATGATCTGCGCCACCGAGCAGGCCATCATCGCCCACAAGGACGTCTACGACCAGCTCGTCAAGGAGCTCAAGGTCCGTAAGGCCTACTTCGTCAACGCCGAAGAGAAGGCCAAGCTGGAACAGTACATGTTCGGCTGCACTGCCGGTTCCGGCGTCAAGCCCGTGCTGAACTCCGCGGTGCCGGGCAAGTCCCCTCAGTTCATCGCCAAGGCTGCTGGCTTCGAGATTCCGGCCGACGCCACCATTCTGGCCGCCGAGTGCAAGGAAGTCTCCGACGACGAGCCGCTGACCCACGAGAAGCTCGCTCCGGTGCAGGCCGTGCTCAAGGCCGACAACAAGGAGCAGGCCTTCGAGATGTGCGAGAAGATGCTCAAGCTGGGTGCCGGCCACACCGCCGCCATCCACACCAACAACCAGGAGCTCGTGCGTGAGTACGGCGTCCGTATGCACGCCTGCCGCATCATCTGGAACCAGCCTTCCTCCCTTGGCGGCATCGGCGACATCTACAACTCCATCGCCCCGTCGCTGACCCTGGGCTGCGGCTCCTACGGCGGCAACTCGGTGTCCGGCAACGTGCAGGCCGTGAATCTCGTTAATATCAAGCGCATTGCTCGGAGGAACAACAACATGCAGTGGTTCAAGATCCCGGCCAAGACCTACTTCGAGCCGAACGCCATCAAGTACCTGCGCGACATGTACGGCATCGAGAAGGCCGTCATCGTGTGCGATAAGGTCATGGAGCAGCTCGGCATTGTCGACAAGATCATCGACCAGCTGCGCGCCCGCTCCAACCGTGTGACCTTCCGCATCATCGACTACGTCGAGCCGGAGCCCTCCGTCGAGACCGTCGAAAAGGGCGCTGAGATGATGCGCGAGGAGTTCGAGCCGGACACGATCATCGCGGTTGGCGGCGGCTCCCCGATGGATGCCTCCAAGATCATGTGGCTGCTCTACGAGCACCCGGAAATCGCCTTCTCCGACGTGCGCGAGAAGTTCTTCGATATCCGTAAGCGCGCCTTCAAGATCCCGCCGCTGGGCAAGAAGGCCAAGCTGGTGTGCATCCCGACCTCCTCCGGCACCGGTTCCGAGGTCACCCCGTTCGCCGTGATCACCGATCACAAGACCGGCTACAAGTACCCGATCACCGACTACGCGCTGACTCCGTCCGTGGCCATCGTGGACCCGGTGCTGGCTCGCACCCAGCCGCGCAAGCTGGCCTCCGACGCCGGCTTCGACGCCCTGACCCACTCGATGGAAGCCTACGTGTCCGTGTACGCGAACGACTTCACCGACGGCATGGCCCTGCACGCGGCCAAGCTCATCTGGGACAACCTGGCTGAGTCCGTCAATGGCGAGCCCGGCCTGGCCAAGACCAACGCTCAGGAGAAGATGCACAACGCCGCCACCATGGCCGGCATGGCATTCGGCTCCGCGTTCCTCGGCATGTGCCACGGCATGGCCCACACCATCGGTGCCCTGTGCCACATCGCCCACGGCCGTACCAACTCCATCCTGCTGCCGTACGTGATTCGCTACAACGGCCAGATTCCTGAGGAGCCCACTTCTTGGCCGAAGTACAACAAATTTTGTCGCCCGGAACGCTACCAGGATATCGCCCGCAACCTCGGCATCGACACCGGCAAGACCCCGGCCGAAGCCGTGGAGAACCTGGCGAAGGCCGTCGAGGACTACCGTGACAACAAGCTCGGCATGAACAAGGCTTCCAGGATTGCGGTGTGGACGAGGACTACTTCTGGTCCGTGCTCGATCAGATCGGCATGCGCGCGCCTACGAGACCAGATGCACCCGGCCAACCCGCGCATCCCGCTGATCAACGACATGAAGGACATCGCCGTCGGTGCTTACGGTGTCTCCCAGGCGGAAGGCCACAAGCTGCGCATCGAGCGCGAGGGTGAGGCCGCCACTGGAAGCCTCCGAGCGTTGATTGCAGGCGGTTTGTGGTTGGGTAAGCACCATCAGTAGCCACCAACCGCGGTGTTGCAGAGTGGCTGCATAGCGCGACCTAAAGGAGCCCGATCCCATTACAGGGCCGGGCTCCTTTGCATATGGTGCTCCCCTCAGCCAGCAGGTACACCTCCATGGGGTGGTAACCCACTCATGGGGCGTAACGCCCATGGGGCGGTGAAACCCCATGGGCGGTGTACAAAACGGCTCTATTCTGCGGAAGGTAAAATTTTACCGTCCGCCCCATTCGGGTCAATTACCGCCCATGAGTGGTTACCACCCCCATGGAATCGCTGAAGCGTCGCTAAATCGCCGCAATGATGCAGCCAAAAGCAATAAAGCTGGCAAACGCCTCGGTAATGCCGGTCACCACGGGCTTCAAGGTTGTGCGCCGTGTAACCACCGGCAACGCAACGGCGCGGGCCAACAGCAGCACAGTCATCGCAATCAGATACGGACTGCGTCCAGACGGCACGGCGGCTAGCAGCAATAGCGCCACATGCCATACCCACGAAGCCGCCACGTATGAACACTTCCCGCGTTCCCGGATCATGGTTTTGACCACCAAAACCGACCCATACTGCGTCAGCGCAAACAGCACGGTGGCAATCAGCCCGCTCACGGGCAATGAACCCGCGGGCCACCAGGCGTGAAGGTCGAATATCTGGCTCAAATCTGGCATATTCCGAATCGCGGTGCGTGCGGCGGTGACATCAGCGGCTGCGCACGAGGCATGTGCTACGTTGATGGGCATAACACATGCCGTCTCAACAGTGCTGCCAAACGACGCGATCACCGTGGCCATGGCCGACGCGGCAATCACCGACACGGCATTGCCCCACAGCGAGCGCTCCTTCCTCAGCCACGAGGACAGCATCGACAGCGCAACCAGCACTATATATAAGGGAGCCCAACGCAGTATGCCGGTATGCGTAATCAGGAATGGCAAGCCGATGACGATGAGCGCTACGGCATAAGTGAGCATCGGCGGCAGATAACGGCGTGAAAAGTGTGCTTTGAACCAGTGCGCTGAACTGACGCAATAATAGCACACCCCACGTCGCCAATAGCCAAAGCGTATCAAGATTAGGCCCGCCGATAAAGAAGCCAGCCACAGCGGGCAGCATAACCATTACCCATGCGCCAGGTTGGTTGTCGAACCAATCGCGTTTAAGAGTCTTGCGGCGGGAAGTCATATCTGTCATGATATCGCAGCGAATGGTTCTCAATAAGAAAGATGTGAGACCTGCATTGCGACAATCGAACAGACGCCGAGCGGCTATGCCGCGAGGTAATACGAACGGCATGAGCGCGACACGCGCGAACTCCACTGTCCCGCCTCAATGCTTGAATAAACAAGTTGCCTGATTTGGGCTCCAAATTGGAATTAAAAGCGAAGGCGCGGGCCGGGAGCCACTTCAAAGTGAAGTGACAGCGAAACCGCGCACTGATGTCGGATGACCGCCAGAGGACATTGTATGTCAAGGGAGGCCATGCGCGCCGGTGCCTAGAAGCCAGGTTGGTAAACAAGTACAACGAACATCGCTAGAAAGGGCGGACGGCAATGGCGGGACAGAAAATCCGCATCAGGCTTAAGTCCTATGACCACGAGGTCATCGACCAATCGGCGAAGAAGATCGTCGAAACGGTGACGAACGCGGGCGCAACTGTTGTTGGCCCCGTTCCGCTGCCGACCGAGAAGAACGTCTTCTGTGTTATCCGTTCTCCTCACAAGTACAAGGATTCTCGCGAGCACTTCGAGATGCGCACTCACAAGCGCCTCATCGACATCGTGGACCCGACCCCCAAGGCCGTGGACTCCCTGATGCACATCGATCTGCCTGCGGACGTCAACATCGAAATCAAGCTGTAAGGGAGGAGGAAGCATTATGTCTAATCGCAAGGCTCTGCTGGGCAAGAAGCTCGGCATGTCCCAGGTGTGGGACGAGAACGGCTTCTTCGTGCCCGTCACTCTTGTCGACGTGTCCACCAACGTGGTGACCGCCGTGAAGACCGAGGAATCTGACGGCTACAAGGCTGTCCAGCTCGGCTACGGCGCCATCGATCCCACCAAGGTGACCAAGCCGCTGGCTGGCCACTTTGCCAAGGCCGGTGTCACCCCGCGTCGCCACCTCGTCGAGGTGCGCACCGACGACGTCGATCAGTTCGAGGCTGGCCAGGAACTGGCCGCTGATCTGTTCGAAGAGGGTGCTGAGGTCGACGTGACCGGCACCACCAAGGGTAAGGGCTTCGCCGGTACCATCAAGCGTTGGGGCTTCAAGTCCTACCGCCGTACTCACGGTTCTCACAAGAACGAGCGCCGTCCCGGTTCTGTGGGCGCATGCGCCACTCCGAGCCGTATTCTCAAGGGCAAGCGTATGGCCGGCCGCATGGGTCATGTGACCGCCACTACCCAGAACCTGACCGTCGTCTCCGCTGATGTCGAGAACGGCATCCTCGCCATCAAGGGCGCCATTCCTGGCCCCAAGGGCGGCATCGTTCTCGTCCGCTCGGCTGTGAAGGGAGCCTGATAAACCATGGCAAACGTTACTCTGAACGTCACCGACGCCAAGGGCCAGGCCACCGGCACCGTTGAAGCTCCTGAGGCTCTCTTCGGCGTTTCCGCCGAGGATGTCCAGGCTCACATCCCGCTGATCCACCAGGTTGTCACCGCTCAGCTCGCTGCTGCTCGTCAGCACCCACGCCACCAAGACTCGTGGCATGGTTTCCGGCGGCGGCAAGAAGCCGTGGAAGCAGAAGGGCACCGGTCGTGCTCGTCAGGGCTCCATCCGTGCACCGCAGTGGTACCACGGCGGCACCGTGTTCGGCCCGCAGCCGCGTGACTACTCTCAGCGCACCCCCAAGAAGATGAAGGCCGCAGCTCTGCGCTACGCCCTGTCCGATCGCGCCAACGCCGGTCGCGTTGCCGTGGTGGAGTTCGGTATCACCGAGCCGTCCACCAAGGCCGCTGTCGCCGCTCTGGCCCCGATCACCGCGGACAAGTTCACCACGGTCGTCTTCACTCGCGACAACATCAACGAGTGGCTCTCCGTGCGCAACATCCCGACCGTTCACCCGATTTTCGTCGATCAGCTCAACACGTACGACGTGATTACCTCGCAGTACGTGGTCTTCACCAAGGAAGCCTTCGAGGCTTTCGTGGCTGCCAAGACCGAGCCGAAGGAGGCCTGATTTAGATGGTCGCTATTCACAAGCCCGCTCACGACGTGATTCTTAAGCCCGTCGTCTCCGAGAAGAGCTACGCCGCTTCCGACCGTGGCCAGTACACCTTCGTGGTGGCTCCGGATGCGAACAAGGTGCAGATCAAGCAGGCAATCGAAGAGATCTTCAAGGTCAAGGTGACGAACGTCAACACCCTCAACCGCGCTGGCAAAGCAGCGCACTCGCACCGGTTTCGGCCAGCGCGCTTCCCAGAAGCGTGCGATCGTGACCGTCGCCGAGGGCCAGACGATCGACATCTTTGGTAACTGAAGGTTAGCCGAGAAAAGTTAAAGGAAGAACTACATTATGGCTATCCGCGTTTATAAGCCGACGACCGCAGGCCGCCGCAACGCGTCCGTCTCGGATTTCTCCGAGCTGACTCGTTCTACGCCTGAGAAGTCGCTGGTTCGCAAGAAGTCCAAGACCGGCGGTCGTAACTCTTACGGCCGTATCACCTCCCGTCATCGCGGCGGCGGCCAGCGTCAGTACCGTCTCATCGATTTCAAGCGTTGGGACAAGGACGGCGTGCCCGCCAAGGTTGCCGAGATCTGAGTACGATCCGAACCGCTCCGCCCGTATCGCCCTCCTGCACTTCGCAGATGGCGAGAAGCGCTACATCATCGCGCCGAAGGGCATCAAGCAGGGCGACGTCATCGAGACCGGTGCTCAGGCTGATATCAAGCCGGGCAACAACCTGCCGCTGAAGAACATCCCGACCGGTACCGTGGTTCATGCCATCGAGCTCCGCCCGCTGGGCGGCGCTAAGATCGCTCGTTCCGCTGGTGCTGCCGTTCAGCTCGTCGCCAAGGATGGCGCCTACGCTCAGCTGCGTATGCCGTCCGGCGAAATCCGCAACGTCGACGCGCGCTGCCGCGCTACCGTCGGCGAGGTCGGCAACGAGGACCACGCCAACATTCAGCTCGGCAAGGCTGGCCGCGCCCGCTGGATCGGCCGCCGTCCGATCACCCGTGGTGAGTCCATGAACCCGGTCGACCACCCGCACGGCGGTCGTACCCGCGGTGGTAAGCCGCCGGTCTCCCCGTGGGGCAAGGGCGAGGTTCGTACTCGTCGTCCGAAGAGGCTTCGAACAAGATGATTGTTCGTCGCCGTCCGTCCGGCAAGAACCGCAAGTAAGGGAGTATCGAGAGATGACTCGTAGCATCAAGAAGGGCCCCTTCGTCGACGCCCACTTGCAGAAGAAAGTCGACGAGCAGAACGAGAAGGGCACCAAGAACGTCATCAAGACGTGGTCCCGTCGTTCGATGATCACCCCTGATTTCATCGGACACACCTTCGCCGTTCATGATGGTCGCAAGCATGTCCCGGTGTTCGTCACCGAGGCCATGGTTGGTCACAAGCTGGGTGAGTTCGCCCCCACGAAGACCTTCAAGGGTCACGTGAAGGACGACAAGAAGGCCCGTCGCTAAGGATAAGGAATAGAACATGGAAGCTAAAGCAATCGCTCGTCACGTCCGCGTGACGCCGCGCAAGGCTCGCCGCATGGTCGACCTCATCCGCGGCAAGAAGGCGACCGAAGCCGTCACCATTTTGAAGTTCGCCCCTCAGGCTGCGGCCCTGCCGGTCCGCAAGACCCTGGAGAGCGCCATCGCCAACGCTCGTGTGAAGGCCGACAAGGCCGGCGAGCCGTTCCGCGAGAACGACCTGTACATCAAGGAGACCTACGTTGACGAAGGTGTGACCCTCAAGCGCTTCCGCGCTCGTGCCCAGGGCCGCGCTGCTCGCATCAACAAGCGCACCTCCCACATCACGGTCGTCGTGGCTAACAAGGAAGGAGCCCGCTAAAGATGGGTCAGAAGATCAATCCGTTTGGCTACCGTCTGGGCATCACTGAGAACCACCGCTCCAAGTGGTTCTCCGACTCCAACAAGGCCGGCGAACGCTACCGCGACTTCGTGCTTGAGGATGATCAGATCCGCAAGGAGATGAGCAAGGACCTCGAGCGCGCTGGCGTGTCCCGCATCGTCATCGAGCGCACCCGCGACCGCGTTCGCGTCGACATTCACACCGCCCGTCCGGGCATCGTGATCGGTCGTCGTGGCGCCGAGGCTGAGCGCGTCCGCGCCAAGCTCGAGAAGCTGACCGGCAAGCAGGTCCAGCTCAACATCTTCGAAGTCAAGAACGCCGCGCTGGACGCCCAGCTCGTCGCTCAGGGCATCGCTGAGCAGCTGACCAACCGCGTCACCTTCCGTCGTGCCATGCGTAAGGCCCAGCAGGACGCCATGCGCGCCGGTGCCAAGGGTATCCGCATCAAGCTCTCCGGCCGCCTCGGCGGTGCGGAAATGAGCCGTTCCGAGTTCTACCGTGAGGGCCGCGTTCCGCTGCAGACCCTCCGCGCCCTCATCGATTACGGCTTCTTCGAGGCCAAGACCACGTACGGCCGTATCGGCGTCAAGGTCTGGATCTACAAGGGCGACATGACCGAATCCGAGTTCGAAGAGCAGCAGGCTCAGCAGAACAACCGTCCGGGCCGTCGTGGTGGCGATCGCCGCCCGCGCCGTGGCAACCGTTCCGCCGCCCCGCAGGCCGCCGAAGCCCCCAAGGCTGAGGCTCCCGCCGAGGCCGCTCCGGCTGCAGAAACGAAGGAGTGAGCAAGAATGCTTATCCCCAAGAGGACTAAGTACCGCAAGCAGCACCGCCCTGTGCGTTCTGGCATGTCCAAGGGCGGCAACGAGATCAACTTCGGTGATTTCGCCATCCAGTCCCTCGCCCCGGCCTACGTGACCAACCGTCAGATCGAAGCCGCGCGTATCGCCATGACCCGCTACATCAAGCGTGGTGGCCGCGTGTGGATCACGATCTTCCCGGATCGTCCGCTGACCAAGCACCCGCTCGGTGCCCGAATGGGTTCCGGTAAGGGTGCCCCGGAGTTCTGGATTGCGAACGTGCGCCCTGGTCGCGTGATGTTCGAAATCGGTGGTGTGTCCGAGGACATCGCTAAGGAAGCCCTCCGCCGCGCTATCGACAAGCTCCCGATGAAGTGCCGCATTATCGCACGTGAAGGTGGTGATATCTGATGGCAGTCGGTACCGCTGATTACTCCATCAAGAATCTCAACGAGAAGACCAACGCGGAAATCGAAGGCTTCTTGAAGAAGTCCAAGGAAGAGCTGTTCAACCTGCGCTTCCAGCACGCCACCGGTCAGCTCGAGAACACCGCCCGTCTCAAGGCTGTCAAGAGCGACATCGCCCGCATGTACACCGTGCTTCGCGAGCGTGAGCTTGGCATCAGCCAGGAGCCGGCCGCTACCGAATCCAAGGAGAAGTGATTATGGCTGAAGAGCGTAACTTCCGTAAGGTTCGCCGCGGCTACGTCGTGTCCGACAAGATGGACAAGACGATTACCGTCGAGCTCGAGCAGCGTTCGACCCACCCGCTGTACGGCAAGGTCGTTCGTTCCACCAGCAAGGTCAAGGCCCATGATGAACACAACGACGCCCACATTGGCGACCTCGTGAGTATTATGGAAACTCGGCCTCTGAGCAAGACCAAGCGCTGGCGTCTCGAATCCATTATCGAGCGCGCCAAGTAAGTAAAGTTCGGCAAGGCTCGCCATTTACCGGGGCATTATGGGCAACCACGATGCCCCGGTAAATGGGGAGAACCAGCTCGGCTAAGGAGAATCAATGATTCAGCAGGAAACGCGGCTTCATGTCGCCGACAACACGGGTGCGAAGGAACTCCTCGCCATCCGCGTGCTCGGCGGATCGAAGCGACGCTATGCCGGCATCGGCGACGTGATCGTCGCCTCCGTCAAGGACGCCATTCCTGGCGGGTCGGTCAAGAAGGGCGACGTGGTTAAGGCCGTTGTCGTCCGTACCGTCAAGGAATCCCGCCGTGCGGATGGTTCCTACATCAAGTTCGACGAGAACGCCGCCGTCATTCTCGGCTCCGGCCGTGAACCGAAGGGCACTCGTATCTTCGGACCGGTCGGTCGTGAACTGCGCGAGCACAAGTTCATGAAGATCGTGTCCCTCGCCCCGGAGGTGATCTGACATGGCAGCCAAGATCAAGGCGGCGACCTGGTCAAGGTCATCCGCGGCAGGACCGCGGCAGGAAGGCACCGTCAAGCAGGTGCTCTCAACGATCGACTAATCGTCGAAGGCGTGCAGATCGTCAAGAAGCACGTGCGTGCAACGCAGCAGGGCCAGCAGGCTGGCATCGTCTCCACTGAGGCTCCGATCCATCGCTCCAACGTGATGGTCATCGATCCGGAGACCAAGCAGCCGACCCGCGTTGGCATCACCGTTAAGGAAGAGGCGCGTGACGGCAAGGTGAAGACCGTGCGCGTGCGCGTCGCCAAGAAGTCCGGAAAGGAGCTGGCATGACCGATACTACTGTCGAAGCGCCGGCCACCCCGCGCTTGAAGGTCAAGTACAACGAGCAGATCATTCCTGAGCTCGAGAAGGAGTTCAAGTACTCCAACCCGATGCAGGTTGCCCGTGTCCAGAAGGTCGTCGTCTCCATGGGTGTTGGTGCCGCTGCCCGCGACTCCAAGCTCATCGAAGGTGCCGTCAAGGACCTCACCCTGATCACCGGCCAGAAGCCGAAGATCACCAAGGCCAAGAAGTCCGTCGCGCAGTTCCACCTGCGTGAAGGCCAGGCCATCGGTGCGTACGTCACCCTGCGTGGCGACCGCATGTGGGAGTTCCTGGACCGTCTGCTGACCCTCGCGCTGCCCCGTATCCGCGACTTCCGCGGCATCAACGGCCACCAGTTCGATGGCCAGGGCAACTACAACTTTGGTCTCACCGAGCAGTCCATGTTCCACGAGATCGATCCTGATTCGATCGATCACGTGCGCGGTATGGACATCACTGTACCTCCACCAAGGACGACAAAGGAAGCTTACGCGCTGCTGAAGCACCTCGGCTTCCTTCAAAGGAGAACTGATATGGCAAAACCGCTCTTAAGAACAAGGCGGCCGGCAACCGAAGTTCAAGGTCCGCGCTTACACGCGCTGCCAGGTCTGCGGTCGTCCCCACTCCGTCTACCGCAAGTTCGGCCTGTGCCGCATCTGCCTTCGTGAGAAGGCTCACCGCGGTGAACTGCCCGGCGTTACGAAGTCCAGTTGGTAAACATCGACGCTGAAGGTCCGCGGCCCGAACGCTTCTAGAAGAAGCGTGAGGGCGGCGGAAACCATAGCGAGAAAGGGCAACAAGCCCAAATGACAATGACAGATCCGATCGCAGACATGCTTACGCGTCTGCGTAATGCGAGCGCGGCCAAGCACGAAACCGTGGATATGCCGTACTCCAAGTTCAAGGCGAACATCGCCGAGATCCTGAAGCGTGAAGGCTACATCAAGGACTTCACCGCTAAGGAAGCCAAGGTCGGCCAGACTCTTGAGGTCACCCTCAAGTACGGTCCGAACGGTGAGCGTTCCATTCAGGGTATCAAGCGCATCTCCAAGCCGGGCCTTCGTCGTTACGCGAAGTCCGACTCCCTGCCGATGCCGCTCGGTGGCCTGGGTATCGCCATCATCTCGACTTCTTCGGGACTGCTGACTCAGAAGGAATGCCTCGACCGAGGCATTGGCGGCGAAATTGTCGCCTTCGTGTGGTGAGAAAGGAGAGCTGAAACATGGCATCGCATATTGGTAAGCTCCCCATCGCCATCCCTGCTGGCGTTGAAGTCAAGATTGAAGGCCAGAACTTCTCCGCCAAGGGCGCTAAGGGTTCTGACTCCTACGTGGTTCCGGAAGGCATCACCGCTGCCGTTGAAGGCAACGAGATTGTCCTGACCGCTGCTGATGACCTGCGTCCGACCCGTGCCAAGCACGGTCTGGCTCGTTCCATCATGGCCGGCATGGTCAAGGGTGTTCACGATGGCTACTCCAAGACTCTTGAGATCGTCGGCACCGGTTACCGCGCCGTCGCCAAGGGCCAGGGCATCGAGTTCTTCCTCGGCTACTCCCACACCATCACCGTCAACCCGCCCGAAGGCATCACCCTGAAGGTGACCGACGCCAACCACGTGGTTGTCGAAGGCACCGACAAGCAGGTCGTGGGCCAGGTTGCCGCCAACATCCGCAAGCTGCGCGCTCCGGAACCCTACAAGGGCAAGGGCATCAAGTACTCCGATGAACGCATCCTGCGCAAGGCTGGAAAGGCTGGTAAGTGATATGAGCGTTGCTATTCTCGGAAAAGGCAAGAAGGTAGCTCTCAAGCGCCGTCACGCGCGTATCCGCAAGCGCATCTCCGGTACCCCCGAGCGTCCGCGCCTGGTGGTCACCCGCTCCAACCGTCACATGGTTGCTCAGGTGGTCGACGATACCAAGGGCATTACCCTGGTGTCCGCCTCCACTCTTCAGGCCGACTTCGCCGGCTTCGAAGGCACCAAGACTGAGGCCGCCAAGAAGGTCGGCGAGCTGATCGCCGAAAGGAGGCTGCCGGCATCACCGCAGTCGTGTTCGACCGCGGTGGCAACAAAGTACACCGGTCGCGTCGCAGCCGTTGCTGATGGCGCCGGGAGGTCTTGCACTGTGAGCGACAACAGAAACGAAGAGAAACCCAAGTGGCTGAAGACTCAGGAACACTGTGGCGACCGAATCCAACAACGAGGACCGCAAGGGTCGTCGTGGCCAGCGCGGTGAAGGCCGTCGTGGCGAGCGTCGTAACCGTCGTGAAGAAAACCACGGCGACGAGCTGCTCGATCGCGTGGTGACCATCAACCGTGTGTCCAAGACCCACAAGGGTGGCCGTACCTTCAGCTTCGCCGCACTGGTTGTGGTCGGCGACGGCAACGGCACCGTGGGTGTCGGCTACGGCAAGTCCCGTGAAGTCCCGGCCGCCATCGCCAAGGGCCAGCTGGACGCCAAGAAGCACATGTTCTCTGTGCCTCGCGTCCGCGGCACCATCACCCACCCGGTTCAGGGTCACGACGCTGCTGGCACCGTCCTGCTGCGTCCGGCCGCCCCGGGTACCGGTGTAATCGCCGGTGGCTCCGTGCGCGCCGTCATGGAATGCGCAGGCATCACCGACGTCCTGACCAAGTCGATGGGCTCCGCCACCGCCGTTAACGTGGTGCGCGCTACCGTCGACGCCCTCAAGCAGCTCGAAGAGCCCGAGGAGATCGCCGCCCGTCGTGGCCTGGCGCTCGACGAGGTCGCTCCCGATGCTCTGCTGCGCGCCCGCGCCGCCGGCATTGCCGAGGCTCGCAAGGCTCGCGAAGAGGCTGCTGCCGCTAAGGCCGCCGAAGAGAAGGATGGTGAGTGATACTCATGGCTAAGAACCTGAAGATTACCCTGCACCACGGCATCGTGAACCGTACCCCGGCTCAGCGCGCCACCGTCAAGACCCTCGGCCTCAACAAGATCGGTAAGACCGTTGTCCGCGAGGACACCCCGGCCAACCGTGGTCTGGTGAACGCCGTGCGTCACCTGGTCACCGTTGAGGAGGTTGACTGATTATGGCAGATAACGAAATCCTGCAGATGCACGACCTGAAGCCCGCCCCGGGTGCCAAGAAGGACCGCACCCGTGTGGGCCGCGGTGAAGGCTCCAAGGGTAAGACCTCCGGTCGTGGCGCCAAGGGCCAGACGAAGCGCAACCACGTGCGTCCGGGCTTTGAAGGCGGCCAGCTGCCGCTGTACATGCGCCTGCCGAAGCTCCGTGGCTTCAAGAACCCGTTCAAGGTCGAGTTCCAGGTCATCAACATCGCTCGTCTCGTGGAGCTCTTCCCCGAGGGCGGCGAGGTTGCTGTGGCCGACCTGATCGCCAAGGGCGCTGTTCGTGACAACGCTCCGGTGAAGGTTCTGGGCGACGGCGAGACCACCGTGGCTTTCACCCTCAAGGGTGTTAAGGCTTCGGCTTCCGCCAAGTCCAAGATCGAGGCCGCCGGCGGTTCCGTTTCCGAGGACTGATTAGTCCTACGGGGAGCGCAATAGGCTGTACAACCCCCGCCCGCCAATAGGTGGACGGGGGTTCCCTTTTCTAAAAAATTGTTGTTCTGAGTGCAGAGAAGCAGTCTCAACACAATGATCGTTTTGAGTATGCTTCCCCCCGTTCAGTACGACGGAGCATAATTCAGGTAACATTCGCGAGACATGAAGTGGCCGAAGTAGGCACTTTAGACTATGCTTGTTCGTTAGTTTGTGTATTTCGCGCGATTGGCGCGCTATTGGGAGGAAATCTAGGTGAGGACACTAATCCAGGCCCTGAAAACCAAAGAGTTGAGGAAGAAGATTCTCTTCGTCCTGTTCATCATCATCGTCTACCGCATCGGTTCGTTCATTCCGACCCCTGGCGTGGACTACAACGTGGTGAACAAGTGCATGGCCACCATCGGCAGCGCCTCCCAGGAGAACTTCATCGGACTGGTGAACCTCTTCTCGGGTGGCGCCATGCTCCAGCTGTCTATCTTCGCGCTGGGCGTCATGCCGTACATCACCGCGTCCATCGTGGTGCAGCTGCTGCGCGTGGTCATCCCCCGCTTCGAGGCCCTGCACAAGGAGGGCCAGTCCGGCGAGGCCAAGCTCACCCAGTACACCCGTTACCTGACCATCGGCCTGGCCGTGCTCCAGTCCACCACCATCCTGGTCACCGCCCGCTCCGGCGCCCTGTTCAATTACCAGTGCGACCAGGTCATCCCGGACGGTTCCGTGTTCAACCTCGTGGTCATGGTCCTCATCATGACCGGCGGCACCGGCCTGATCATGTGGATGGCCGAGCTCGTGACCGACAAGGGCATCGGCCAGGGCATGTCCATCTTGATCTTCATGTCCATCTGCTCCGGCTTCCTGCCGCAGCTGTGGGAGATCGGCTACGGCACCAACGGCACCGACGGCGACTGGCTCAAGTTCGGCATCGTCGTGGGCGTGCTCGTGGTCATCCTCATCTTCGTCGACTTCGTCGAACTGTGCCAGCGCCGCGTCCCGGTGCAGTACACGCGACGCATGATCGGCCGTAAGATGTACGGCGGCTCCTCCACCTACCTGCCGCTGAAGATCAACATGTCCGGCGTCATCCCGCCGATCTTCGCCTCCTCGATCCTCGCCATCCCGACCCTGATCGCCCAGTTCGGCAAGTCCGACCAGTCGTGGGTCAAGTGGATCAACGCCAACCTGGCGAACACCACATCCGTGTGGTACATCGCCCTGTACGCGCTGATGATCGTGTTCTTCTGCTTCTTCTACACCTCGATCACGTTCAACCCGGACGAGACCGCGGACAACATGAAGCAGTACGGCGGCTTCATCCCCGGCATCCGCGCCGGCAACGCCACCAGCCGCTACCTGACCTATGTGATGAACCGACTCAACACCGTCGGCGCCGTCTACCTGCTGTTCGTGGCCCTGATCCCGACCGTGCTGATCATGGCCCTCGGCCTCAACGCCAAGCTGCCGTTCGGTGGTACCACGATCCTGATTATCGCGGGCGTGGGCCTCGACACCCTGCGCCAGGCCAAGGCCCAGACCGAACAGTTCCAGTACACCGGCTTCCTGTTCGAAAACGTGGACCACAAAGAGGGCTGACGCCCGCTTGGCAGCGGTCGCCCGCAATGGGCAGGCGGCCGCGCGAGGAGTGGAACAGTCCAGTGGACTGTTCCACGACGGAGCAATCTTTCTTCCGCATATAACTCAATGGCTCCCTTAACCAAGGGAGCCAAAACCGTATTAATAACCGACATAAAAGGAGACCACCATGCGTCTGCTCATCATGGGCCCCCAGGGCGTGGGCAAGGGCACCCAGGCTGCTCTGCTCGCCGAACACTTCAACATCCCCACCATCTCCACCGGCGACATCTTCCGCTACAACATCAAGAACAAGACCGAACTCGGCCTTGAGGCGATGAGCTACACCGACAAGGGCGAGCTGGTTCCGGACTCCCTGACCAACAAGATCGTCAAGGATCGTCTGGCCAAGGAAGACTGCAAGAACGGCTGGATCCTCGACGGCTACCCGCGTAACGCCGCCCAGGTCACCGCTCTCGACGAGATGCTCGCCGACCTCGACACTCCGCTCGACCACGTGGTGGCCCTCGAAGCCGCCCGCGACGTGCTGCTGGAGCGTATGAAGAAGCGCGCCGCCGAGCAGGGCCGCGCTGACGACACTCCGGAGGCCATCGCCAAGCGCCTGGAGACCTACGAGAAGGAAACCGCTCCGCTGCTTGACATCTACGAGGCCCGTGGCCTGCTCGTCGTGGTCAACGGCGTCGGCGACATCGACGAGATCAGCGGCCGTATCATCAGCCACCTCGAGTAGTAGGTTCGGCAGCCCGGGCAACAAGCCGGAGTGATGCCGAAATACCACATCAACGTTTCCATACCCCTGTGCGACACGCCGAGTGTTCGTACAGGGGTATGTGCGTATATAGTTGACAGTTGGTGTGTCTTCGGATATGCCATAGTAATCATCCAACGGAATAGGACTAGAGGCACATGGCAAAAGACGGTGTGATTGAAGTCGAAGGACAGGTCGTGGAAGCACTGCCTAACGCGATGTTCCGCGTTGAACTCGAAAACAAGCACATCGTGCTCGCCACGATTTCCGGCAAAATGCGTAAGAACTATATTCGTATTCTGCCGCAGGATCGTGTCGTGCTCGAAATGAGCCCTTACGACCTGAACCGCGGACGCATTACGTACCGTTACAAGTAAAGGTACACAAGAAAAGGATAACCATGAAGGTCAGCCCTAGCGTGAAGAGGATCTGCGAAAACTGCCGCGTGATCCGCCGTCACGGCCGCGTCATGGTGATCTGCGTCAACCCGCGCCACAAGCAGCGTCAGGGCTGAGAGCAGATTCTCCAGCGGCACTAAGTAAATAAGGCACTCTCTCACAGTGCTTCCCGCAAGGGAACGACACTGAACCACGGGTACGTAGGCCCGTGCCGGGTAACCGGGCGAGCGGGTGCAAGACCTACGGCAACAAGAAGGAATCGCAATGGCACGTCTTGCCGGAGTCGACATCCCCAATGAGAAGCGCATCGAGATCGCCCTCACCTACATTTTCGGTGTGGGTCGCACTCGTGCCAAGGAAACGCTTGCCGCGACCGGTATTAGTCCGGACGTCCGCGTCAAGGATCTCACCGACGAGCAGCTGATTACGCTGCGTGACTACCTCGAAGCCAACTACAAGATCGAGGGTGACCTGCGTCGTGAAGTCGATGCAGATATTCGTCGCAAGATTCAGATCAACTGCTACCAAGGCCAGCGTCACCGTAAGGGACTTCCTGTGCGCGGCCAGCGCACCAAGACCAATGCTCGTACCCGCAAGGGCCCGAAGCGCACGGTCGCCGGAAAGAAGAAGGCCACCAAGTAGTCGGTGGCATGATTCGGGCCACGGGATGATTTTCATCCCATCGCCCGAACGTCAACAACAAAGTTCGTTACTAGGAAACGAGGGTCAATGGCAGCGCCTAAGCAAGCCGCTCGTAAGCCCCGTCGTCGCGACCGCAAGTCGGTCCCGGTCGGCCAGGCTCACATCAAGTCCACTTTCAACAACACGATCATTTCGATCACCGATCCGTCCGGCGCCGTGGTGTCCTGGGCGTCCGGTGGCGATGTCGGCTTCAAGGGCTCCCGTAAGTCCACGCCGTACGCCGCTGGTATGGCTGCCGAGTCCGCCGCCCGCAAGGCGATGGAACACGGCGTCAAGAAGGTCGACGTGTTCGTCAAGGGCCCGGGTTCCGGTCGTGAAACCGCCATCCGTTCCCTGCAGTCTGCGGGCCTCGAGGTTGGTTCCATCACCGACGTCACCCCGCAAGCCCACAACGGCGTTCGTCCTCCGAAGCGTCGTCGCGTCTGAGCACTCAGCAATACCAAATCCATCCAAAACCGCCTGACCGGTGAGTGCACCACCGAGTTCAAGCTGAAAGGATAACCACAGTGCTTATTGCACAGCGTCCGACTCTTACCGAGGAATCTCTGAATCCGCAGCGCTCCCGCTTCACCATCGAGCCGCTCGAGCCTGGCTTCGGCTACACGCTCGGCAACTCGCTGCGTCGCACGCTGCTGAGCTCCATCCCGGGTGCTGCCGTGACCTCCGTGCGTATTTCCGGTGCCCTGCATGAGTTCACCACTCTGCCGGGTGTCCAGGAAGACGTCACCGAGATCCTGCTGAACATCAAGGGCATCGTGCTCACCAGCGAATACGACGAGCCTGTGGTCATGTATCTGCGCAAGAGCGGCAAGGGCGAAGCCGTGGCTGGGGACATCACCCCGCCGGCCGGCGTCACCATTGCCAACCCGGAGCAGCACATCGCTACCCTCGCCGACGATGGCGAACTCGAGATCGAGTTCACTGTCGAGCGTGGCCGTGGCTATGTTCCTGCCCAGATGAACAAGCAGGACAACGATGAGATCGGCCGTATTCCGGTTGATTCCATCTACTCCCCGGTACTCAAGGTGAGCTACAAGGTCGAGGCCACCCGTGTGGAACAGCGCACGGACTTCGACAAGCTCATCCTGGACGTGGAGACCAAGCCCGCCATCTCCCCGCGTGACGCGGTGGCTTCCGCCGGTTCCACCTTGGTGGAGCTCTTCGGCCTGTGCCGTGAGCTCAACGCCCAGGCTGAAGGCGTCGAGGTCGGTCCGGCCCCGGTGGCCGAGGAGACCAACCCCGAGATGGCCGTTCCGATTGAGGACCTCAACCTGACGCAGCGTTCTTACAACTGCCTCAAGCGCGAGGGCATCCACACCATCGGTGAGCTTGTCTCCCACACCGAGCAGGACCTGCTCGACATCCGCAATTTCGGTATGAAGTCAATCGATGAGGTCAAGGAGAAGCTGCAGACCTTGGGCCTGAGCCTCAAGTCCTCGCCGATGGCCTTCGATACCAATAATCTCGAAGGTGGCACGTTCTTCTCGCCGGAAGACGAGTGATCTGCCTCTTTGACCAATCGTTCGTTCACTAGGCAAGCAGATGTTCGGGCATATGCCCACCTGCTTGCCTGAAGAACGGACATATAAGGAGTAAACCCAATGCCTACACCTAAGAAGGGCCCGCGTCTGGCTTCCAGCCCCGCACACGAGCGCCTCATGCTGGCAAACATGGCGACCAGCCTGTTCCAGAATGGCCGCATCACCACCACGCTGCCGAAGGCCAAGCGCCTTCGTCCGCTGGCAGAGCGCCTGATCACCTTCGCCAAGCGTGGTGATCTGCACTCCCGCCGTCGCGTGATGCGCGTCATCCGCAACAAGTCCGTGGTGCACATCCTGTTCACCCAGATTGCCGAGCAGATGGAGCAGCGTGAAGGTGGCTACACCCGTATCGTCAAGATCGCTCCGCGCGTTGGCGATGCCGCTCCGGCCGCTGTGATCGAGCTCGTCACCGAGCCGGTTGCCAAGAAGGCTGTTGTGAAGGAAGCTGAAGCCGCCGCCAAGGTTGCCGAAGAAGAAGCTCCGGCCGTTGAGGCTGAGGCCACTGAGGCTGCTGAGGCTGTTGAGGCTCCGGTCGAGGAGACCGCCGCCGCTGAGGCTGAGGCTCCCGCTGAGGAAGCCGCTGACGCCGAGAAGGCCGAGTGAGCTGAATAGCGTTTCGCTAAGCTAGCTGAAAGGGCTGGAATCCGTTTGGGTTCCAGCCCTTTTGCGTTGTTTTCATAGAATCTACAACGTACGTACGGCCCGAATGGCCTCGGCTCTTGCGGCCAGCTGATCATCGGCGGGATATGCGATATGCTCCAAAGTCAGGCCCTGCGGCGCAATCGGCCCGCTTGAGCCTTCACGTACTGGCTCGGCCATTTTGCCGGCAAACCACTCCAGTGATTTGCGTCCCGAACCAACTTTGATGCATGAGCCGACCAGGGAGCGCACCATATTGCGGGCAAAGGCGTCCGCCACAATCGTGAACACTACCAGGCCGGACTCCAGCGACGGAGTCCGATATGCTTCATGCGATGCCATCTCATCCGGTACTAGGGGAGTGATCGGCACCCGCCGCCAATAGGCGGTCTTGACTTCACGGATCGTAGTGCCTCCCGGATTCGGAGTGGCGAAGGAACCAAAATCGTGAGGCTGCGCGGTTCATAAGCTCCAGATCCAGCGCTTCATCCACGGTAAGTACGCATCCACGCAGGCGCGGGTCGACCTCAGACGAACGATCGGCGACCCGATACACATAAGTGCGCTCCAATGCGGAGAACCTGGCATCGAAGCCGACCGGAGCTACGGCAATGCCATGAATGACGATGTCCGAAGGCAGCACAGCCTTGAGTCTGCGAGTCAGCGCCTCGGTGACCGGAATGGTCATGTGACCTACGCAGCGATTCAGTACCTCATCGGATACATCCAGATGCGCCACTTGGTGGGAGGCATGTACACCGGTGTCGGTGCGTCCAGCCACTGTCAAGCGTAACGGTTCGGCCGCGTCATCGGTCGGCACCCGCAGCACCTTGTGCAGCGCATCTTCAATGGTGCCTTGCACTGTACGAAGATTGGGCTGTTTGGCCCAGCCATAGAATCCGCCGCCGTCGTAGGCCAAGTCAATGCGCAGTCGTGTCATAGCCATTCATTGTAACGAGTGTGGTCGGCGAGACGAGTGCGGTCGTCAAGATGCACGCGGCCGGCGAAGTGACCTGCCTGTAACATTCTCGCGCGTTTGTTGAAACGGGCCCGCCTTAGGTTGAAACCATCAAACCCGGTTACGGCTTGCGGCGTCAGCGTGCGCTCAAAACGCCTAACCGCTTGAAGCCACAGAAGCCGCCACAGCAAGGAGCAGGCACGATGATCGAATCCGCAGCACGCAGACTGGCCCATGAACTGGTAAACCGTCGCGAAGCGATCAATCGAGAGCTGTCCCGCAACGGTGTGCGTTTCGGCATCTACAAGAACGGCGAATACCATGACCGGCTGTTCCCGTACGACCCTGTGCCGCGCATTATCGAATCCGACGAATACGACGAATTGGAGAAGGGCTTGAAGCAGCGCGTCAACGCCCTGAACGCCTATCTGAAGGACATCTACTCCGACAAGGCCATCATCCATGACGGCGTGGTGCCGGAGGAATACGTATACACCTCGGCCGGCTACTTCCCGCAGGTCAACGGCGTGACCCCTCCCGGCGGCATTTTTGCTCACATCGCCGGCGAGGACCTGGTCCAAGGCGAGGACGGACGATGGTGGGTGCTGGAAGACAACCTGCGTATTCCCTCGGGTGCCAGCTACCCGCTGTTCGTGCGCGACATCGAGCGCCGCATCTCCCCGCGCCTGTTCCGCGACGTTCGTATTCGCGATAATCGCGAATACCCGCGCCTGTTGCGCAAAGCCATGGACTTTGTCTCCACCGAGGGCATCGCCGTGGTACTGACTCCCGGCCGCTACAATTCCGCGTTCTTCGAGCACGCCTATCTGACGGAGAAAACCGGTGCGGCGTTGGCCTTCCCCGAGGACCTCGAAGTGGTGGACAACAAGGTCTACTTCCTCGACTACGCCGGCAAACGCCACCGTGTGGGCGTGGTCTACCGCCGCCTGTCCGACGAATTCCTCGACCCGTTCGCCTTCAATCCTGATTCGGTGATCGGTGTGCCCGGTATCCTGTCCGCCTACCGCGCGGGCAACGTGGCCATCGTCAACGCGCCGGGCAACGGCGCGGCCGATGACAAGGCCATCTACTACTTCGTGCCGCAGATGATCAAGTACTATCTCGGCGAGGAACCGATTCTCAACAACGCGCCCACGTATATGCCGATGTTCGAGGCCGACCGTAAGGAAGTCCTGAATCGTATGGGCGAGCTGGTCATCAAGGATGTGGCCGAAGCCGGTGGTTACGGCGTGGTGTTCGGTTCGTCGCTGGATGCTGCCGCACGTGAGGAGCTTGCCAACCGGATCAAGGAGGAGCCTCGTCGATTCATCGCCCAAGAGGTGATTCAGTTCCGCGATATCGATGTGGTGGATCCGAAGACCGGTGAGATGTCGCCGCGCAAATGCGATTTGCGTGCCTTTGTGGTCACCGGCAAAAACACGCACGTGTGGTATTCGGGCTTGACTCGATACTCGTCGGTGCCCGGCCAGATGATCGTCAACTCGTCGCAGGGTGGCGGATTCAAGGATACGTGGGTGTTGGCACCCGAATCCGGCGTGGAGCATGAATACGGTGCTGAAGTGCAGGTGGCGAACCTGCTGAGCCAGTCCCGCCGCCACTCGTTGTCTCTGGTCACCGCTTCCAAGGCAGACAACCTGTATTGGCTGGGTCGGTACACCGAGCGCGCCTTCACCACGCTGAACCAGTTCTTCCCGTTCTACGATCGTGTGATGGACACCGATGTGGACGCCTTCCGTCCGTTCGCTCACGCACTCGACCTGCCCGAAGATTTCGAGGACTTCGACGGGTTCGTGAACAGCTTCCTGTACGACGGGTCCAACCCTGATTCGGTGCGGTCGGCCGTAACCTCCGCATTCAACAACGCCGTGATTCTGCGCCCGGAATTGAGCTCGCGTCTGTTGCAGTACGTGGAGTTGGCGATGACCAATATCACCGATGCCGCCAAATACGCGGCCGACGCCGAGGACATCTACAAGCAGCGCGATATTACCGATGACATGCTCGCCTTCTGGGGCGGCATCGAGAATTCGCCGGTCGACCCCACGCTGAAGGCGTTCATCTTCATCGGCAAGTATCTTGAGCGCATCGACCTGTACACGCGCTTCGGCCTGACGATGGAGGAGATGGAAGCCCCGCTTAGGAAGCTCGCCTCCTACTCGATGATCCTCGACGGCATGCCGTTGCCTAGTTGCTTCGCCGATGGGCTGAGCTGGCTGGTCGGTCAGCTGCCGTCTCGCGGGTATCAGGAAGTCGCCGACCTGCTGAAGAAGTACCTTGACGATTATTCCGGCCGTGTCAGCGCCCTGGCCATCAAAGACATGGGCTCACTGAGCTCCATGAACATGGACGCCAAGCGTCCCTGATCCCGACCTGACACCCTGACGGGTTCAAATGCTA
>SCPN01001255.1_pt1 | contig 33881 bp, 47 predicted proteins | sample 6106831 | NCBI WGS metagenome assembly SCPN01 (sample SAMN10720447, study PRJNA508395) | human gut metagenome | isolation source: Participant 1, 0 month
TATGCCTGCCTGATCAAGCAGGATAAGCATTGACTCTCCCTCGATGAATCTGAAGCAGAAGTTTGCATTGTTTGGCAGTCTGTCTGTTCTGTGTCCATTTAAGCGTGTATATGGAATCTCACTTGTCACTCTCTCGATGAGGTGGTCTCTGAGCTTTGTCTCATATTCGCTGCGCTCTGCCATGTTGGCCTTTGCAAGCTCTACTGCCTTGCCGAGTCCTACGATACCCGGCACATTGTGTGTTCCCGCACGTCTCTGGCGCTCCTGTGCTCCGCCGTGGATAAATGAGCGGATTTTTACACCCTTTCTGATATACATCACACCGATGCCCTTTGGTCCGTTGAGCTTGTGACCGCTGGCGCTGAGCATGTCGATATGCATATCATCTACATTAATCGGAATATGTCCGAATGCCTGAACCGCATCTGTGTGGAACAAAATGCCATGCTCCTTTGCTATCTCTCCGATCTCCTTAAGCGGCTGGATAGTTCCAATCTCGTTGTTTGCCGCCATAACTGAGATAAGGATTGTGTCAGGTCTGATGGCTGCCTTAAGCTCATCAAGCTTGATTTTTCCGTCCTCATCAACACCCACATATGTCACCTCAAAGCCATGCTTCTCAAGCCACTGTGCTGTGTGAAGAATTGCATGATGCTCGATGGCTGATGTGATGATGTGCTTTCCTTTTGCGGCATATGCCTCTGCTGTGGCCTTTAATGCCCAGTTGTCGGACTCGCTGCCGCCGCCTGTGAAGTATATCTCATCCTTCTTGGCTCCGATAAGGTCTGCGACCTCTCCTCTGGCATGATCCACTGCTCTTTCTGCCTCATCTGCAAAGCTGTATATAGCTGATGGATTGCCGTAATGCTCTGTAAAGTAAGGAAGCATTGCATCCACAACCTCCGGATATACCTGTGTGGTTGCCGCATTATCCAAATAAATTAATCTACTCATCTATGATAACCTTCTTTCTTTATATGACATAATTTCCATTCTTCTCGTTCTGCCAGTCTACCAGATCCTGCAAGGTGATATTGTCAACCACACCTGAGATTGCATCATTGATCTTCTTGTACACAATAGATGTGACGCACTGCTGCTGTCTGTCGCAGACTATCTCGTCATCCTCTATACATGCTACCGGCGCAAGGCTGCCCTCTGTCTGTCTGAGAATCATGCCGACTGTGTAGTTCTGCGGTTCCATCTTCAGCATGTATCCGCCCTGGGCGCCCTCTGACACTTCTGACGTAGCCCGCCTTGTTTAAAATGGATATAATCTGTTCAAGATATTTATCTGAAATATCCTGTCTCTTCGCTACATCCTTCAGGCTGATGGGTGAACCAGTGTTGTTCTCTGCAAGATCCATCATAAGGCGAAGAGCATAACGTCCTTTTGTTGAAATTTTCATTTATAGCACCTCTGTTTCATTTCCTACTGCTTTACTATACATTCAGAAATCGCCTTTGTCAAGCCGAAAAACAGAAATCATTTCATTTGTCAGGCTTAATTCCTCTAGGGATGCAGGTATTTCTTCTCTTGACACCCATTTTGCCATCGAAAGCTCCTGCATGTCAACCTCAATCTCATCTGTTCCGTCAACTTCACAGAAATATCCCGCTAGTATATTGTCGGTAAAGCCCCACGGCTGCGATTTGTAGTATCTGATGTTTTTCACACGCAGTCCCGTTTCCTCCATGACCTCACGGCGCACGGTCTCCTCAAGCGACTCACCTATCTCGTTAAAGCCTGCCACAAGTGCGTACTTTTTATACTCTCTGCCATTGTATTTTGTCAAAAGCAGCTTATCTCCATTTGTAACTCCCACTATCACTGCCGGATTGATGCGTGGGTAAACCATGTTGCCACAGACCGGACATCTGAGCATGCGCTCCACGTTGTCCTCTACCAGCCTGTTGGCGCATCTGCCGCAGAAATGGTTCTTATCATACCAGCCATCCAGATGAAATCCCGTTATCGCGGCAAGCACGTACTCCTTCGGTGCCACGCTGCGCATATAGTGCCGGTTTATGAATTTGCCACCTGTTACTTCCAGTATATGCATTTTGTCAGCATGTGACAGTGCCACCCTGAAAAATGCAGTATCGTCAAGTGTAAACAGATACTGATATTTAGCGTCGGGACATTCTGCTTTTATATCCTCATATCTTGGAAAGCTTATCTGATGAATATCCTGATTGGATTCGTCAGCAGGCATGTCCGATGCCTGCTGCACAAGAAGCTGTCCCCTGCTAAAAAAAAGGACCCTGCTGTCCGGGTCCGGCTGTATGTTTTTGTATGTTATGTCCCACGTATGTGGTGCAATGTCCTGAATCATTGTATGCCTCGATTTTCCTTATTTCGTGCGTATAAACCGTGCCACTACAACCGAAAATTCGCCTCTTGCGAGGCTTCTCCGCCACTACGTGGCTACAATTTTCGGTTTCCGTTGCACCGTCTGATAACATAGTTAATCAGCCCGGAAATAGAATTTCCGCTGATTAACTATGTTATCATACGATGTTTATACGCTAAAAATCCGAGCGCCTCGCTTCGAACCATCACAACAGACGTTACCTCCACAGTTAACTCCCTCCAGGCTGCCTCGCGTCACATGAAAGCTTCTACTTAGTGCTGCTGTGTTCCCACCCTGACACGGTTCATAGATTTCCATTGCGCAAGACCCAGACGTCAACGCTATGGAGGGGCCAGCTCCACCGCTTAAGCCCTCTACGAAGCATCCACTAACTACTAGCGGTTGTTGGTTCAAGGTACCGCTACCACCCCGGCTGCTCGGAGTCTTAAGTATACGCTATAATGCGGGGTTTTGTCAAGATTTATTGCAACTTCCTTGCCTTACGTTGTGGTTTTAACCACAATTTATTTACTGCCCTTGAAGCTTGCGCTTCTTTCGCAGCTCCTTGAAAAAAGTAGAAAGCATAGTGCTGCATTCGTCACCGCAGATGCCTATATCTGTCTGCACCTGATGATTAAACTGTTGCATCTGCAGTAGATTGATGATCGAGCCTGCACAGCCTGCTTTCGGATTCATGGCACCTATTACCACCCTGGGAATGCGTGCCTGTACTATTGCTCCGGCACACATCTGACAGGGCTCAAGGGTGACATACATGGTGCATTCCTCAAGACGCCAATCTCCGGTCTTTTTGCTGGCTTTACGGATGGCAGAAAGCTCAGCGTGAGCGAGTGGATTTTTGTCGGTATTTCTGCGGTTGTAACCGCGTGCGATGATTTTGTCACCGGCTACAATTACGCAGCCTATCGGCACTTCATCGAGTGCGTATGCTTTTTTTGCCTGTTTTATTGCCTGTTTCATATATTTTTCATCTTGTGTCATATTTGTCTGCTCCATGTGTTATAATCTATTATAATACAATAACTATTCAGAACCACTGGAGTATCGTGCGCTTTTGCGAATGTGCGTGAGGTGGTTTTGAATAATTACATGATACACCAAATGTGAAAGAAGGAAAATATGTTTTTTCAATATGAAACCCCACGCCTGCTTCTTAAGGTATTACGCGCTGATTGTGCCCCGCAGGTTTTGGATTTTTACAATAGGGATAAAGAGCTTTTCGAAATGTATGAAATAGACCGTGTGCCGGACTTTTATACTGTGAAGCACCTGCAGAAGGTGCTCAGATATGAATACAATATGGCTGTCAAATCACAGCTTTTCAGATTTTATGTTTTTCAGAAAGAAAATCCGTGCCGGATTATTGGCACTGTGTGTATACATAATATCGCTCCGGCTTTTTACGGAAGCTGTGAAATTGGCTATAAATTTTCCAGTGAGTTTCACCACATGGGGTATGCCACCGAGGCAGTCGGCTTCTGCACCAAGCTTGCCTTTAATGAGCTTCGCATGCACAAGGTGACAGCGGTTGTCCACCCGGGGAATGTGCCTCGATGAAGCTTCTTAATAGGCTTGGCTTCGTGCAGGAGGGGCTGCTTAGGGATTATCTGATGCTACATGGGAAGTGGTGTAATCACTATATTTACGGGCTTGTTAATAAATAATCCCATTTACACTGCTCACCACAGCAGTGAATCAGTTCTTGTAAACTGCTTTGCCACGCGATCGCGGTTTCCTGCACTTCCTTGTGGTTGAGCTTTTGTCGGATAGTCCTGCTGCAAGGTTGGTGATACATGAGATTCCGCAAACCTCAAGCCCCATATGACGCGCTGCAAGTGCCTCACAGGCTGTACTCATTCCGACGGCATCTCCTCCGAGGATTTTACACATCCTGACCTCGGCCGGGTCTCATACTGCGGGCCTGTGAGCTGTACGTAGACTCCTTCTCTCAGCTTTATGCCTAGCTTATCTGCCTGTTCTTTTACGATTTCCCTCATTCTGCGGCTGTATACCTCGCTCATATCCGGAAAACGCTCGCCCAGCTCATCAATATTGGCTCCGATCAGTGGACTTGGTATGGCTGTCGCAATATGGTCCGAAATCAGCATAAAGTCTCCCGGATTAAAATCAGTATTGAGGCCGCCTGCCGCATTTGTGAGTATCAGCTTTTTTGCGCCCATCATTCCCATGAGGCGTGTCGGTAGCACAACGTCTGTTATAGGATAGCCCTCATAATAATGTACTCTGCCCTGCATGATGACAACAGGCACACTATCCACATATCCAAATACAAACCTGCCCTTGTGTCCGGGAACTGTGGATGTTGGAAAGCCCTTAATATCCTTGTAATCTATGGTTGTCTCTATCTTAATCTGCTCTGCATAGTCTCCAAGTCCCGAGCCCAAAACTATGGCTGTCTCGGGTACAAAATCTGTTTTTTCACGCACACTTGCAAGGCATGTGGTGAGTTTTTCATATATACTGTTCATTTTTTTCTCCATATATTTTCTGTCTAAGTTTAAAAAATTCCTGAGATATTACCCATTAAAGCTCTTCAAGAATAGAATGTCCGATGGTACCCTCCGGCATTTTTACGCCGAAGTTGTCAGTAATTGTGGCTCCAATCACCGCAAAAGGTGGCTTCCTCCTCAATTGCGCCGCCGCCCTTCATGCTCTTCGAATATGCGATAAATGGCACATACTCGCGTGTGTGGTCCGTTCCCTTGTAGGTAGGGTCGTTTCCGTGGTCTGCGGTCAGTATGAGCAGATCATCATCCCTTAGCTTTTCCATTAAAATGCCCAGATTTTTGTCGAATTTCTCAATTTCCTCTCCGTAGCCTGTCACATTTCTGCGATGTCCCCACAGTGCATCGAAATCGACCAGATTCACAAAGCACAGCCCTTTAAAATCCTTCTCACAAATATCAATGGTCTGCTCCATTCCATGAACCGAGCTCTTTGAGCGGAATGCCTCTGTAATGCCCTCTCCGCAGAAAATATCATTGATTTTGCCGACTGAAATGACATCCAGTCCACTGTCCTTTAATGCATTTAATGCAGTAAGACCTGTAGGCTTAAGCGCATAGTCGTGCCTGTTTGAGGTTCGCACGAACTCACCCTTTTTCTTTCCCACATACGGTCTGGCAATGACGCGCCCTACTCTCCACTCGTCCTTGAGTGTTATTTTTCTGGCTATCTCACAGCAGCGGTAGAGATTCTGTAAATCAAAGGTCTCCTCATTACCGCAAATCTGAAGCACCGAATCCGCTGACGTGTATACAATCATCGAACCGTTCTTTATCTCTTCCTCTCCGAGCTCCTCGATTATCTCAGTGCCGCTGGCGCTCTTGTTGCCTATGACCTTTTTTCCGCACTGCTTCTCAAGCTCAGCGATGAGCTCCGGTGGAAATCCGTGCTCTGTGAAGGTCTTAAACGGCTTTTCGGTTTTTATGCCCATCATCTCCCAGTGGCCTGTCATCGTGTCCTTGCCGTTGCTCGCCTCTGCCAGCCGCGTAAATCTGCCGATTGGCTCAGTCGTCGGCTGCATCTGACCGCCGCAATGCAGATTAAGCATCCCAAGCCTTGTAAGATTTGGGATGTCGAGAGTCTGCATCCTCTCAAGTATATGTCCAAAGGTGTCTACATCTATGTCTCCAAACCTTTCCGAGTCCGGCATTGCACCGATTCCCAGAGAGTCCAGGACTATCATAAAAATTCTGTTATATTTCTTCATGGTGTCATACCTCCATTTTCCGGTCCGTAAATTTGCGCTGCGAGGAGATGTTAAATCTCCATAAGCCTCACGGCACTATACCAGCTGTCTGAAAATCCGCTCCTTCACGGCATCATCTGCAAATGCCACATCCAATGCATTTTTCATCATAAGCGGCAGCTCTTCATCGCGTATGCCATATGTTTTTTCTATGAACTCAAGCTCCTTAGATAAAGTTGTGTTGCTTACGGTGCGGTTGTCTGTGTTTATTGTGACCTTTAATCCCGCATCCAAAAACTCCCTGATGGGATATTCGTCTGCAGATGCAACCGCCTTTGTCTGTAGATTGCTTATTGGACAAAGCTCGATGCCTATGCCCTTTGCCGAAAGCTGCCTTTCCAGATCATCGTGACCTCTCATGGCTATTCCATGGCCTATCCTGGCCGCGCCGGCCTCCACAGCGTCTATGATATTCTGTGCATTTCCACACTCTCCCGCATGGATTGTAAAAGGCAGCCCGAGCTGCTTTGCATATTTGAAAAGCTCCATGAAGCCTGACATAGGGTAAGGCACCTCAGCACCTGCAAGGTCTGCCGCGCACACACCCGCGCCTAAAAATTTCCTTGCAGTGTGCAGCATGCGTCTGTTTTGTTCCTCGCTGTGATGCCTCATGGCGCACACAATAAGCCCATATTCTATGCCAAAATTCTTTTTTCCTCTCTCAAGTCCCTTAAGTGCAGCCTCTATCACACGCTCGCAGCTCATCCTCTCATTCTCTGAAAGCAGCGGTGCAAAACGGATTTCCGCATATACGACGTTTTCCCTATGCATGCCCTTAAGCACATCATAGGCGGCTCCCTCAAGCCCCTTTTCATCCTGGATGCACTGCCCCGGCAAGTCAAATTTCTCCAGATACTGTGCCAGACTTGTACAGTCATCCGACACGCTAAGCTCTGCCTCCTGCACCGTCCTGCCAAGCCTTTTCTCGACAAATTCACGGCTTAATGAGCCATCCAGATGGCAGTGAAGCTCGATTTTCGGCATCTTTATTATATTGTCTCTTATATTCTCTTCTCTCTCCATATTTCCCCATTTCCGGTTTCCCACTTCCTGTTGAGGCGGCTAATGTTCACACCACCATATAATCAACAACTATTACAACCCATTATACAGCCCCTTAAAGGTACAGCTACAGGTCGCTCTACTCAAGGTTCGCAGGTCCGAACCCCTGCGGAAGCATATCCTCAAGTGTGTAAATCCTATAGTTTTCCCTGTCAATTGCCAGTATTATTTTAAAGGTCTTCGGATTGCAAAACTCCATCATAACCTGACGGCATACTCCGCATGGCGCTGTATAACCTGTCGCTTTTTGGTTCTTTCCACCCACGATACAGATTGCCTCAAAATCCCGCACGCCTTCACTCACTGCCTTGAAAAATGCTGTCCTTTCCGCACAGTTTGTCGGTGTGTAGGCTGCATTTTCTATATTGCAGCCGGTGTAGACTGCCTGATTTTTTGCTAAAAGAGCCGCACCGACATTGAAGCCTGAGTACGGCGCATATGAAAAGTCAAGCTGTGCAATGGCTGTATCAATCAATTTTTCAATTGTTTTTTTATCCATATATAATTCCCCCGGTTTTTATTGTATACGAAAATTCAGTCCATAGCCTTAATGATCTTCACCACACGGCTTGTCCCAAGCCTGTCAGCGCCAAGCTCAAGAAATCTTTCTGCATCATCTAATGAAGAAATGCCTCCGGCAGCCTTCATCTTCACACCCTCTCCGATATGCTCTGAAAACAGCTTTATATCGTCAAAGGTCGCACCTGCCGTGCCAAAGCCTGTAGATGTCTTGATGTAATCAGCCCCTGCGCTCGTCACGATATCGCACATCCTGATTTTCTCATCATCTGTGAGAAAGCAGGTCTCGATGATGACTTTAAGCACCTTATCCTTGCATATAGACTTGAGCTTCTTTATTTCATCCTCTATCAGCTCATACCTTTTATCCTTGAGCCAGCCGATATTGATGACCATATCTATCTCCTTCGCTCCGTTTGCAAGGGCATCCCCTGTCTCAAAGGCTTTCACCGCAGTGGTCGAATATCCGTTAGGGAAGCCTATCACTGTACAGACCTTTACCCTTTCACCCAGATACTTTGACGCCTGCTTTACATAGCTCGGCGGTATGCAGACCGATGCTGTGTGATATTTTATCGCATCATCGCATATCTGCCTGATTTCGTCCCATGTAGCCTGTGGGGATAAAAGTGTATGGTCAACGTGTTTTAAAATTTCATTTATATCCAATGTCTGTTCTCCGTTTCTGTGTTTTATGTCTGATTTATTCTCCTGCGCAATCCTCACGAATGAGGTTTCGCACTGCCGAAACCGCCACCTGAACCGCCATGTCCGTATCGCGTACCACAGGATTCTCAAGCCCGAGCTTTTCCCTCTCCTGATTTGCGACCACAAGGAAGCATGAGCCTGCCCTGACTCCAAGCTTTGCCGCAACGACAAAAAGCGCGGCTGACTCCATCTCAGACGCAAGACAGCCAAGCATCTTCCATGCATTCCATTTATTGATAAGCTCGTAGCCTGCCGGCATTTTTTCAGGCTCATGCTGTCCGTAAAATGCATCCTTGCACTGCACCACGCCTGTGTGATGCGTAAAGTTTTTCTGCTTTGCTGCCGCAACAAGCGCGTTTGTGACATCTAAATCTGCCACAGCCGGAAACTCTATCGGCGCATACTCCTTTGATGTGCCCTCCATGCGGATGGCGCCTGTCGCAATCACGATGTCACCGCTTTTCACATCTGTCTGCATGCCTCCACAGGTTCCGATCCTCACGAAGGTATCTGCACCGCATCTGTACAGCTCCTCCATCGCTATAGATGCGGATGGTCCGCCAATGCCTGTCGATGTCACACTGACCTTCACTCCATCCAATGTGCCGGTGTATGTGATAAACTCCCTGTTGTCAGCTATCAGGACCGGATTGTCAAGGTACTGAGCTATTTTAACACATCTCTTCGGGTCTCCCGGCATGATAACATACCTGCCGACCTCTCCCTTTGCGACCTGGATATGATACTGTCTGTCAGGATCCTTTGAATAATTTTTCATGTAATGCCACCTCCCACAGTTTTCTTTTGTTAGCTTTAATTATACACAATTTCTGTGGTTTTGTGCAGAGGAAAGGACATTTTCTTACAATCTATAAAAACTACAGCTGGCAGAACCAGTATCCGAACACTCCGCTATCGACATCCACTGCATTTGCCGGGGCGGCCGGCTCAAATTCCGTAAAGCCGAATATCCCTGCCATCATGCGCTCCTGCGGCTCGCTCACGCCCGGCACTCCGAGATATTGCCTGCCATCTGTATCCGTTTTTATGACGAGATGCTTATAGTTTGCGTAACCGTGTGTAAGAAAGCTGTTGTTGACTATGTACCAGTTTTTGGCCGGAAGCGTGCGAAGCTCTGATATGTCTATGCGCCTGATTTTGTCCTGACTGTCATCAACATTTTGACTATGGATTTCTTTCTGGCAGCCCGGTTCAGGCTTAGAAGTCGATACAGGGTTTTTTCTTATTTGATAACTCTGCTTGTACCTTGAGTGGTTTTCCTATAACTGCTTCCGTGTTATCCGTCCAGCAGCTTGCCAGAAATTTTTCATCTGCATTTTCCAGTTCTATTTTTACACCGAGCACCTGCAAAAATGTCTTTCCACTGTCCTTTACGTTTTCGGTATCTACATTATATATCTCTCGCGCTTCACCGTTTTTTACCGTAAGCTCTCCCGCCTCTATGGCCGCTTCCGCTTCATATACCAGGTACACTCTTCCTTTTCCGGAGTATTTTCCGAGATTTTTTATCTGCTGTACGAGAAATGCACTTTTTTCTCCGTTTATTTCTACTTTTATAAAGCCTGCATTATTTTCTTTTATTCTGCCATCATATAAATACAGGTATGTAACGAATCTCTTCATGCTTATTTACCCGCCTGCGCGTTTTGTACTATTCTATGAGTGAAGCAGTGATATTATGCGTGTTATTAATTTATACTTGATTTATAGCTATTCGAGCCATCTTTATAAAAATAAAATAGGAATTATTCTTATTTTTCTCTTGACAATTATAGTACTATCGTGTATATTGATATCAGTAACAATTCCTGATTTCATTTAAGAGGAGATTCATATGATTAAGTATAGTCGTCAAAGAGAGTCGATAGTCAACTTTCTGGCGAGCCGGACCGATCACCCGACTGCTGAAACTATCTATCAGAATATCAAAAAAGAATTTCCCAACATCAGTCTTGGAACTGTTTACAGAAACCTTTCCTTGCTTGAGGAAATTGGTGAGATCATCAAGATTTCGACAGGAGTCGGTCCTGATCATTACGACTACAACACAGCGCCTCATTATCACTTTATATGCAGAGGCTGCGGACGCGTGATGGATATCGATTTGGACTTCGCCGATGAGCTGATGACACAGGTGCAGGAATCCACTGATTTAGCCATTGAGAGCTGCTCAGTTTCGTTTACGGGACTTTGCCCGGATTGCAAGAATGAGCTTTCCTAGAGCCTGACAATTTTTACAACAATTAAACATTTATTTACTATCTTTAAAAGGAGGAACATTATTATGGCAAAATGGGTTTGTACAGTTTGTGGATACGTTTATGAGGGAGAGAATCCACCGGCAGAGTGTCCGGTATGCCACGTTGGCGCAGATAAATTCAAGAAGGTTGAGGGAGATTTAACACTTGCTGCAGAGCATGAGTTTGGAGTATACGCTTCAACTGTTAAGAACAATCCTGAAATCTCTGATGAAGATAAGAAATACATCTTCGAGCAGTTAAAGGCTAACTTCGAGGGCGAGTGCTCTGAGGTAGGTATGTATCTTTGCATGGCTCGTGTAGCTCATCGCGAGGGATATCCTGAGATTGGTCTCTACTGGGAGAAGGCAGCTTACGAAGAGGCTGAGCATGCAGCTAAGTTTGCAGAGATGCTCGGTGAGGACCTTGAGCCTAACATGAAGGCTACTACAAAGGACAACCTCGCTTGGAGAGTTGACTGTGAGTTCGGTGCTACAGCAGGAAAGACTGACCTTGCTAAATGTGCTAAGAAGAATAACCTCGATGCAATCCATGATACAGTTCATGAGATGGCTCGTGACGAGGCTAGACACGGAAGAGCCCTTAAGGGACTTCTTGACAGATATTTTGGTTAATTACAAAATAGATAAATATTATTTGAAAATGCAACGCAAAAACCAGTTCGTAAAAATGTCATCATTTTACGAACTGGTTTTATTTTGGTCATGTTCTGCAAACTTGAATTGACATTTATACAATATCCATTCTTATTTCATCAATAATACTTTTATCTCTTAACTTGTGAATTTCAGCTCGTGTGATAAAAAACACAATTCCTATCAAAACAAATATACCCCCAAATAATGCCACCCACGGAATATGATACAATACCGGGAAAGCCTTCCGAATAGATAAATTAATTAAAAATGGAATGGCAATTCCAAGTATCACTCCCGGAACAAGTGCATTTACAACACAAAAAACACTTTCACTATATAACATCCTGCAAAGTGATTTATTTGTCATTCCAACACTCTTTAACACAGCAAACTCACGGCTTCTGATTCTGATATTTGTTGTCAGCGTACTAATTACACTTGTAAATCCCATGAGAACGAGCAGGATAACAAAACCATACATCACAATTTCAGCAAGAACTATAGCTATATTGAGCATTTTAATCATGGCATCTGTGCGAGCAATTCTCACGGTATATCCCTGCTCTACATAAGAATCCTCTGCCGCAATCGGATAATATTCATCCATGACACTTCTGGCATATTCTGTATAATCATCTTCATCTGATGGCATACTAAACCAGTCAAAACTCCTCGCATCCGCATCAGGTACGACTATTCTGACTGGATATGGTGTCATTTCCCCAAAAAACCATATTCCTTTAAATCGGACTGTTCTAAAATACCACCAATTGTAAGTGTGTTCTTCTCATTGGCTGCGTTTATCAGGGAAATCTGTGTCACATCATCTTTAAAAGGTTTTATCGACACATACTCTCCATTGTCATTATATTGGTAAGTGTTCAGCAGAAGAAGACTTCCATATTCTGCGCCTGCCCTGTCACACAATTTTTTATAGAGTACATCATCAACGGACACGATTTCTGTCCTTGTTTCCCCACTATCATCAGAAAATTCGAAACCTGCAGCATATCCTCTGTTAATGTATTTTTATCTAATAGCGCATTGTAGGTAAAAGTATCTGCTCCAACACCATATACGTCTATCCCGTACTTTTCCAGCTTTTGTGTGATTGCATTATATTGGTCTGATGTAACAGGCCGGCTGATTTTTCTCTCTTCTTTCCCTGTTTTCGCATTTACCCAGGTATCGTAATTGGAAGAATAATCCACCATCATTTCTTTTGATTTTGGTGTCATCCATTCCTGGAATTCCTTTGCCTGACCGGATAATCCTCCGGTTAACAGAAAAAGTAAAATTCCAAGTGACAATGCACGTATCGTTGCCTTATAGCCGTATTTGTTTCTTTTCATGTTTTTATAGGCAATTGCAGACTCACATCCAAATATTTTTTGGATAAAACTGTCTTTTACCTGGATCTCTTTTAAAACTGTACCTGCTCCAATCCCTTTTACACACTGGATAGCAGTAAATTTACCAACCTTTTTTCTGTATGCAGAGAATAACACAATACAAAACGAAAATACACCTGCAAACAAATATGTCCACACAGATATATGAAAGGGCAGGGAAAATGTAAAAGGTCTCATAATAATTTCTTTTGCAGCATCATTGATATCGGAAATAAAATGTCCTGTAAATTTCACACTCATATAACCAAGTATCGTTCCTGCAATGAGTCCAAGCGGGATGGCTGTCAGACTAAGCCATAAACTCTCATAGATAACACTTGCCCTTATCTGCCTGCCTGTTGCACAACACATTTTAAAATACCAAACTCCTGAATCCGCGGCACTGGCAGAAAATATATTGGATATTACAGTAATCGACATTGCCGCAATAAGAAGACCTAAAAGCAGTGCCGGTATTGCAAGCATGAGAGTATGCTCCTCCATATTCTCCATAATCTAAGCCAAGGAAATCCGTAAGCATCTTATTTGCGCTTGTCACAAAGCACATTACAGTTGTAATAAGTGACGTTGCAAGTGCGATTGCAAAAATTCCTGCAATCGTTCTCTTTTTATTCACTTTCATCTGGCTTAAGGCGAGTTGTGCTGTTATTTTCATTACTTCATCACCTCGTCTTTTATGATTTTTCCATCTCCGATCGTGATGATTCGGTTCGCCTTCAGTGCTATTTTCGTCATGTGTGACAAGAAGAATAGTCTGCTTATATTTCTGATTGGTGAACTTCAAAATATCCAGAATCTCTCTGCTTGTTTTACTATCAAGATTTCCCGTCGGCTCATCTGCAAGAATAAATGCTCGTTTATAAGTGCCCTTCCTATGGATACTCTTTGCTGCTGACCTCCAGACATTTGTCCCGGCAGATGTTTTGCCCTTTTCTCGAGACCCAGCATATTCACAATCTCAGAAAGCCGTTCATTATTCTCTTTTCTTCCATCTAATTTCCATGGCAGCGCAATATTTTCCTCCGCAGTAAGAGTGGGTATCAGATTATAAAACTGATAAACAATCCCCAGATTTCTTCTGCGGAAAATCGCAAGTTCATCCTCACTCATTGCTTGTATCTCATTTCCATCAATGATAATAGAACCGCTTGTTGGATAATCAATTCCGCCAATCATATTCATAAGTGTCGATTTCCCGGAACCGGATGCTCCGATGATTGCAACAAATTCTCCTCTTTCTACCGAAAAGACATGATCAAGCGCGCAATCACTTCCGATTCGCCCTTCCACCCATATTTCTTTGTTGAATTCCTTCCTTCTAAACAATACATTGTAGTCCTCCTTTTTCAAATACCATCCTAGCAATGCAAAATGACTGTTCTGTGACAAAAGAATTTATTATTGTGACAATTTTGTCACTTAGAAACAATTCACTTAAAAAATTTCAAAATAAAAATCGTTCCCTCTCCTTTGCCACCAAAATCAACATCAATATCTCCACCCTGTCCTTTCAGAATAGAGAGTGCAAGCGGCATTCCGATTCAAATCCATTTTCATTGGTAGAGTTTTCAAACCTTTTAAAAGCAGGCATACTCTGTTTTGTCCATTCCCATACCGCTGTCCTTAACCGAAATCCAGCTATACATGGGATTTTCTCCGCTGTCGATCTCAATCTCACTTCCATCCGGTGAATATTCGATCGCATTTTTGATAATGTTCGTGAGAGCTTCTGTGGTCCAGCGTTTATCACAATGTATGATGCAATCCTGTTTCAGCTCTATGGTCAGATTGTGGATATCCAAAGGATTGCCACCGATGGTTTTACCGCCTCTAAAAGTTCTGACGTGCGGATGTCATTTTGATAAAATCAATTGCATGGGCATCAAGCTTTAATCTTAAGAAGTGCCCTACAAGCCACTCCATTTTATTTAGAAACCTGAATGTTATGAATGAACTCTTCCTGTTTTTCCGGCTCTGCCTCCTCCAGTAAATCTGCCATAATCATCATAGATGTAATCGGTGTTTTTAACTGATGTGAAATATCTGCCATATAATCAGAGAGACTGTCTCTTTCTGCCTCAACTGCCTTTATCTGTTCATTTTTCGTGTTCACAAGAGCATAAATATCATTTTTAATATGTTAAAAGAGCCTTCCTTATTCTCTCGAATATCCAGTTCCTCGCCGGAACTATAGCCTTTCACAAACTCCGACAACTGTTCTATCTCTTTTTCTTTATTCACGATATCCCATTCCTCTCACAGTCTCAATGTATTGCCTCTCAAGTTTCTCCTGCAGCCGTTTCACAAAACGGTAAGTGTATTATCCTCAACAAAGTTGCCGTCTGCGTCACATATTTTGTCAAGAATCTGCTGCCTTGTCAAAAGGATTCCTTTATTACTCGCAAAATAATAAGCAGCAACCGATATTCCAATGCTGTAAGTTCTATGCTTTTATCATTCACATAAACTTTTGCCTCATCTGTATGGATGGCTGCATGACCATATATATTATGTTGTCCTTCTCTCCATTTTTGATATTGGCAGATAAAATGCGTCGAACTCTCGCCAAAAGTTCTCGAATTCTGAAAGGTTTTACAATATAATCCTGTGCTCCTTCATCAAATGCCCTCACAATTGTATTTTCATCATCCACAACTGTCAGGAAAATCACAGATGTAGCATTATTTTTGAATATCCCACTTACATCAAATCCAGTTCCATCCGGAAGCTGCATATCTATAATTGCCAGGTCAAAATTATAATGTTCAATTAAACTTCCGGCAGCTTTTATACCTGTGGCATGATTTGTTTCATAACCTTCTGTCTCAAGTGCATACAGAATCCCCGAAGCAATCATTGTGTCATCTTCCACCAAAAGTATTCTACTCATGAATTATAGTCCTTTCGTTATCAGTTATAAGATATTATTGTTCAATTATCATAAGGGCAAAAATAAGGGAAAATACATATCATTTCACTAATGAACGGACTGGAAAGCCTGTAAAATAGGGAAAATTAGAAAGATATTTCTACAAACTTGAAGTTGTCAGCATCCTTCTTTTTTATCTTTTATATCGTCTTTTAACGATTTGATTTCTTCCAGAATGAGTTCAGTACAAACAACTATAATACCTGAAAGAAGAATAATTCCACCATAAATCGGATAAATAAAGGATTCTCGGACTCCACCGCCAATGATGCCAGACAAGAGCTGCCACACACCGCTGAACGGCCAAACAACTAAAGCAAATACCACAATCATCATAATAATAGCTTTTTTCATTGTACTTTGCCTCCTTAAATTGCGATTTCTCAGTTTCAAAAACCGGAAGTTATCGAAGAGCATCCCTTAATTGCAACAAGCTACTACGGATACTTTCTCCAGCTCCACCAATAGCCTGTGCTATAATGATTGCGGCAACTATAATTGTCACTGCGACAATAATTTTTCCAATCAAATATTGATATTCTTTCATTTTGATTACCTCCATCTACAAGTATCGATTTTCTCAATTCTCAAAACAGGAAGTTGTCAGTCCTTCTTGTTCTTTTCAATAGCATTAATAGTTACCAAAAAAATGCCAATCATTGAAAGTAGTATTGCTCCACCCATTAGCTTCGTTCATTCCGGCACCAAAGAAACCGACCAACGCTGCAATTACAAGAATGATTGAAATGATTACTCTCATAATATATACCTCCATAAATAAGAAGTTGTTAGTTGTTTGGAATCACTTCTCCATTTTCATCTAAAAGATAGATTGCATAAACCGTTCCTATCTCCGCAATGGATTGGATCACTTTCCATTACATCATTAAATACAACACGGATATTATCATCTACATTCAATTCTGGTACTCCTTCTGCTGATACCACATCTTTTGTAACAGAAAATTCCTCATCAACAGAAATCCCACTATTAAATGCTTCTATACACCTAACATCAACATATTCTTTATTTATTTCCAAAACTTTTGCATTAAAATATGCTTGTCTCTTTTCATTTTCATTTTTGCATCCAGATAACGCTACTATACAGCCAAATACTGCTAAAATAGATAGCCACCTTTTCATACTCAACACCTCCTCAAATCCCGATTTTTCGCTCTCTGCGCCTTCCCAATAAACGGGAAGTTGGTTACTTCTTGTAATTCATTTTCTTACTTAATACCCCAAACAAAGCCAATAAAATGTTCCAATTTCGAGCAATACGCCATTTTCATTCAATTCATTTGTTTTGTATGCTCTCCTTCCGGAAGAATCCCATACTTGTAATAAGAATAACTAACATGGTCTGTGGTATATGCAGCTATGGAATCTCACATTATATTCCGAATATACAAATCCGGTACTTGCATTCGCTTGTGATAATCATTCACTTTTCCATTGTTGTAGTAGAAGAAATAATTCTGAGATATCGTATCAGCCGAGGCATCTTCAGCCCTTTTACCTGTAATCACAATATCCTCCATATAGTAATCTTCTCCGAGTACCATCTCTTCCATTTGTGTATTAAGTGCTTTTAGATGTCAAAGGAGTATATTTATCAGACTGTAGAAACTTTGTACTTAAAATAATGAAACAAATCCAAAACAAAATTTTCTTTGGTTTTAGTTAATATTTCTTTTGGATTCTTTGTATTGCTCCAATGAAGATTTATTACTTTAATTTCCATGGCACCTCTAAATTACTTTTATCTTCCCTTCCATGCGTCCAAAAGTTGTCTCACTCAAAGAACTGAGGTCAATCCCCGGTTTCTCAGTTTTAAAAATTGGCAACATCGTCTTTATTCCCATTCTTATCAAAATTCTTTTTTTAATGCTATTTCTGTTGGGAGAAGACCCAATTAAAGGACAAGTTGAACTTTTGAAGATAATTCCTCCTATACTCCCCAACACAATCTTCATTTTCCAATCACTAAGCTTTCGTATTACTGTTATCGGCTTAACAACGACCACAGACAGACCGAGCTTTACCACAATATTTATAGGCAAAGTTCTACCATTAAGTTTCTTCGCGGGCATCGAAGTCCGATATCAAATGCTAGATTTTTTCCTTTGAGGCCTTTTCATTAAAATATCTTTTAAAACCAATCATCGTAAATGGAAGAAGTCCAATCAACATAAAAGTCCAAAACCCCATTGTATGAGTACCATTTTACTACAACTTCCGATTTTTCGTTCTCTGCTTTAATAAATAAAGGGTTTTAAGGTTCTCTGGTATTTCAAAATAAGCTTCAATATCCGGAAGTTCCACCACAGGTATCAAAACCAATAAAATACCGGTATCAATTAAACCATCGCCCCATCAAAACATTTATCAGCAATAGAGTTATTTTTTTCTTTATAGATTCTATTTTACATTAGTTCTATATTTCTCTTCCATGCGAAGTAGTCAGGCGCTGTCCACCATCACATCTATAGAAAATGGATCTTTTACAAATTGGCATTATCACTATTGAGAATAAATACAGGTATGCTGATATCTTTATCGTTTGCTGTTTATATAACTAATTTTAAATCTGTATCCTGTTCTTCCAGGTGAAATGCCATCTCCGTTGGAAATACCTTGGATATTCGCCGCTATATATTCGATATCTTCCACAGATCAGTGATAGCGTGTAGTTCCTGTATTTCCATCGACACATTTATATGGTCACCTCAGAAGGATTTACATTCAATTTCTTTGGCATGAAATGGTAACCTACTGTTCCTACCAATAACACAGCAATTAAAATAACCAGAATACGCAGTTCCTTTTTCATACACTCTTTACCTCCACAAATATCGATTTTTCGTTCTCTGTGACTTCCCAATAAACGGAAGTTAAACAACTTCCCACAAATAATCAGCTTTAGGATAATACATACGACCACCACAGCAGCCACCAAGGCCACCCAATAGCAACTCTGTACCACGGTGCAGACTGTATGGCATATAAATTTGGATAGGTATTAAAGTGCCAGAACTTATAAATTCCAGACCCATGAAAACTCCTATGAATGAAGACCAACGATGATGTTAAAAGGAATTCAACTTTTTCAGCATAGCAGTGCACCCCTTTCCAACTTCCGATTTATCCAGTTAAGAAAACTGGAATTTATATAATTATCTCTCTAACTTTCCCCATTTTATAGGCTTTCCCGCCTGTCCATTAGTGAAATGATATGTAGTTTCCCTTATTTTTGCCCTTATGAGATAATTACAAGGGAAATAAGGGAATTTCTTTAATCATTGCCTACCACTTTATCAAGAAGCCTAACCGATTTTCGTTTAGCATCTCTTGTGGAGTGAGCATAGACATTCATTGTGGTACTGACATCTGAGTGTCCTAACAATTCCTGCACATTCTTTTGGGGCTGCTCCATTTGCTAAAAGGTTGCTGATAGGTGTGACACAAGAAGTGGCGAACCGGTCTGCGTTCACGCTTACCCCGGGCGCTCGTTCCGTCGGCAGGGGCTCCAGCCCAGACCTGCTCATGCCACCGCAGGCACTCCACTTCGCCAGAGAGGCGCATTCCATGCAGGCTGCTATGCGCAGGGCACTCTTACGCAGAGGGCGTTCCGGCAATGCTGCTTTTCCTAAAACCGAAAGCAATGTTGCCGGAAATCTATGCCGGATGTGCAGAAAGGAGGCATCCAGACATGGCGATTTTTCATTACACAGTCAAAATAGTCGGACGTAGTAAAGGGAAATCTGTTATCTCCGCTTCCGCATATCTCAATGGGGATGTGATGAAAAATAAGGAAACCGGGCGAATCAGTTATATACACTTGTAAAAGTGGTCTACACCAGTCTGATGATGTGCGAAGCACCTCCTGAATGGCAGATAGTACCAGAGGAAAATATAAAAAACGCCAATCTGTCCGATACAAAAAGTCAGCAGATAAAGAAGCTGCTTTAGAAAAATTTAAAATCACATTTCAGAAACAGAGGTTATGGAATGAGGTATTGAAGATTGAAAAAAATGCGGATGCCCAATTTGGCAGGTCATTTGAATTTGCCCTTCCCAAAGAATGGAACAGACAGGAACAAATTCAATATACAACCGACTATATCCAAAAAACTTTTGTAGATAGAGGAATGTGCGCTGATTGGAGTATCCACGACAAAGGGGATGGCAACCCCCATGTCCATCTGCTTCTAACTATGCGTCCTTTTAACCCGGATCATTCTTGGGGAAAGAAAGAAGTCAAGGATTGGGATTTTGTCAGAGATAAAAACGGAAATATCGTGATTGATGAATCCCATCCGAACTGGTGGCAGGATAAGAAAAACCCTGACCGTCATGGAATCCGTATCCCTGTATTAGACGAAAACGGAATTCAGAAGATTGGAGCAAGAAACCGCCTGCAATGGAAACGGGTGCTGACCGATGCTACTGGATGGAACAATCCAAAAAATTGTGAACTATGGCGGAGTGAGTGGGCAAAGGTGTGTAATGAACATCTTTCTTTGCATAATCAGGTCGATCACCGTTCTTATGAAAAACAGGGAAAACTCCAGATTCCTACCATCCATGAAGGTGCTGACGCAAGAAAGATTGAACAAAAGTTTTTTGCCGGGCAGGAAATAAAAGGTTCGTGGAAAGTAGCGGAAAATCAAATCATAAAACAACAAAACACGTTATTGCAAAAGATACTGGACACCTTTGGAAAAGTATCGGGTGCATTATCATTATGGAAGGAGCGATTAAATGACATTAGAAGAAAGCCGGGAAATTATACCCTTAATGGAGTCCATGATTGGGCAAATCGAAGAACAGCAGACCTTAATGACAGAAATGATTCTGGAAATGCAGAACCGGGACACCCAACTCTCTCTTATGCAAAAACAGAATCAGAAATTACAAAAATTAAACAACGAGTTATCCGAGCTGCTCAACATTTTGCCAAATACCGAGGAACTGCTTTCCAAGATGGAAGAACAGAAAACGAAGATAGAGCTTTTGGAAAACGAAAATCAGCAATGGCAGAAATTGGCACAGAATCTGAACAGCGAAAACAGTTTATTGCTGAAACAGAACACCGAATTGCTGAACTGGAACAGCAAATAAGGAAAGGACGTGATATAGATGAACGAATCCAGAGAATCAAAGAACGCCGAACAGTTGGAAGAACTTCTGCTCTTGACCGAGGAGATACAAGAAGAACTAGAACAGAAAGAACAGCTTATCGTGGAACTGAAGACGCAGCTCAGCGAATCTCTGACCTTGAACGAGAAATTAAACAAAGAGAACAGAGCCGGGAATATTCAAGCATTAAAGAACGACTTGAAGCTGGCAGACAGAGCATTGCAGATCGAGAAAGAGAAGCTGCGAAGCGCAAACGTCACGATAGGGGAATGTCAAGATAAAATACGATGCTTAACACAACAACGGGATTATGCCCGGACACATCAGAAAATCGTAGAGATACCGGTAGAAAAGCCGGTGCTCTATGAAAAATGTGAAGCCTGTGACCGGACAGCCTATCAGAATGAAAAAGCGAAATACGAAACACAAAAAGAGCGACTTGCAGGACAGTATAAAGCAAAAACGGTAATATTCCAAACAACCTTGTTCCTTCTTGCATGGTATTCGCTGACAACCACTCTTTTTCAGGCAGTACAGTCAGATGTGTTCCTTTCCGATTGTAAATCATTCTTCCATGATGCAGCGTCATTCATACAAACTTTTATCGGATGGACGATTGCTGCCGGACATTCTGCGGCACAGATTAGTACCAAAATTCCAAATGCGTTTATAGCCGGAATCATATATTGGTTATTGCTGATATTGGTTGTCGGAATATGCGTAGCAGGAACAGGGATACTGGTGATACTGATAGAAATAAAGGTTATAGAATTATATAAGAAAAACTGTTGGGATTTTATTACTCTACTGATGATACTGACAAGTGCTGCTGTCATCATTTATTTTGGAGAATCCATCAAAAAAACACTGTCAGTAAATCTTCTATTGCTTTTTGTACTTTCGCAAGGAGTATATGTTGGACTTAGATGTTATTTGAAAAATCAGTTAAATACCAAGCTATATTGATCAAAATATGATAAAAAACGTATAAAAGCAGGGGATAAAAACACACATCGTCCCCTGCTATTATATTATCCTTTTCCAATTTCTAGTAGGATATGCCTGTTTCATTATGCTTTTTTAAAAGCCTTAGTTTGAATGCTTTACTGTATTTCTTCCTAGACATAAATATGCTCCACATGGTACATAAAAAAGGACATGGCAATACCTCCTTGATACCACCGTATCCTTGAAAAAGGGCGACTTTAACACACCCTCCGTATTCTCATTTTTACAAAAGAAAACGGCGGTTTTGATTGTTATTTCAAAACCGCCGTTAAAATGGCATGAGAACTTTCTACTTCATAAGCGGTTTTTTTTCATGCTTATGAAGTAGAGAATTTTTACCTTATCGTAAATTCGCAAGATAAATTATATGTATCGTAATCCCAATCTCTTTCACTTTCAAAGAACGCAAATTGTTTAATCAAACGATAGTGTCCAGCAGGCAATTCTCCATAAAAACTTTTAACATCAATTTCTAATGTTAATCGTTCGTTAGGCTTAATAAAGCAATCCTTTTCATTGCTCTTTGAGGGGTCATCAAGCTGTTTAAGTTGATACCAAGTGCCGGATTGTTCAGCTTCTATTTCAAAATAATCTGGTGAATATTGGTATTCTTTATCAGAAGTATTTTCTATTAGAAATGAAAGGTGCTTTAAGTCTAAATCCTTTTCTGTACTCATTGAAATCTTCAAATCGCCCAAAGTGTCAAGCGCTTCTTCACTTCCATAAGGAGAAACCTCATATTCTTCGGAATAATCTTGTACTACATGATTATCACTGTCCTTTGCTTGACTACACCCAACAATACACACCAATAACAATAAGGTTAGAAACATACATATTATTTTTTTCATTTGTCCTTATCTCCTTTCTTTTAAATTTATAATAGCAATAAAATGTCTATTTTCAATCAACTTTCATTGCAATTTATTTTCACTGTAACACATGCTCCCCCTGCTTTATTATTAGCAATTTGGATATTTCCGCCATGTCTTTCACTTAAAATCTTACTAATATTCAGCCCTAACCCCAAATGTTCAGTAGCTATATCTTTCGATGATTTATAAAATGGTAATGTCGCCTTTTCAATATCAATATTTTTAAACCCGCAACCATCGTCTGAAACAGATATAACTAAATTATCATTCTCTATTACTACGCTAATAGCAATATCACTTTTTGCGTATCTAATACTATTAGAGAGTAAGTTTTCATAAATCTGCATGACTGTATCTAAATTGATAAACAAGGTTATATTATTACCGCTTGTAGTAATTGAAAAATGTTTGTCATAACAAAGTGCTTCTGCTGTGTTATTAAAATTATCAATAAGTGAATGAAATGTAATCTGTTGTCGTGGAATATCAATATCCTCTAACCTGTATAAGTTCGTCATAGCATTTACATATTTTTCAAGACGTGAAATATTTTTTGACATTACTGATATTTCATCTAATATTTCTTGTTGTGATACTAAGCCTTTGGGAATAAAGGAAAGCAGCATAGTAGCATGACCCTTTAGTAAAGTCAAAGGAGTGCGTAAGTCATGCGAAAAAGCAGCATTTAGACGGCGCTGTTCAGCAAATTGTCGAAACATAGTTTCATTATTTTTCGACAAACAGTCTTTCATTTTTTCAAAGGCATGACAAAGTTTCCCCATTTCATCATTTAATGGATATGATAACGTAAAATCTAAGTCATTTGCTTCAATTTTATGATACGCATTAGTTAATAGCTTAATAGGTTTCGATAATTTTTTTTTATAAAAAAATGTTACACAACATATCATACTAATAGATAATACGATAGGAATAATTGCAATATTTAATGAACCTAAAGCACTGTCAATAAGCCTATCCCGGTTTGTAAAATTAGGTAAAACTTCGATATATGAAACATGGTTCGGATAGACATATTCGTGTACTGGGCGTTCTTTTTGATAATCAACATTGAACTTGCATATCTCGTTTCCTTTCGTGTCAAATATTGTGTATTTTGTTTGGTCATTACTATAAGTGGCGGTAAATGAGCCATTTTCCGGTATATCATACCTCGTTGACAGATTTTCATACTTATAGTTTAAATTTATTCTGTATCTGTCAACCATTGAAATTAAAAGTATACAAATAATTATTCCAATCAACAACGAAAACAAAGCATAAAGAACAAAGGTCATTCTAATACTCATGCTATTTAACCGATTGAACAATCTGCTTCTCTTTAATTTTTCCATCTATATCCGCACCCCCAAACAGTTTCAATGTAAGGTCTATCGCCTAAAGATAAAAATTTTGCCCTAATACGTCTGATATGTTCTGTAACAACTGTATTATCACCAATGCCGTCTAATCCCCAAACTTTTTCATAAATAGTTTCCCGGTCAAAAACAATTCCTTTGTTTTGCGAAAGGAAAGATATTATATCAAATTCCTTTTTGGTAAAAGCCATATCCTTATTATGATAAAACACAATACGTGAGGAATAATCTATAACCATATCTTCATCAAATTGCACCTTTGAAGATATATTGTGTCTTTTTTCTCTGCGAAGATGTGCTGCAATGCGAGCTTCTAATTCATCAACAGAAAATGGTTTTATTACATAGTCGTCTGCGCCAATAGAAAATCCTTTTATTTTATCACTATCTTCAATGCGTGCTGTTAAAAAAATTATAGGGCATGAAACATAATCCCGTATCCTTTCGCAAACAGTAAATCCATCTATATCTGGCATATTGACATCTAACAAAATAATGTCAGGTTTTTTTTCTACTTCTTTTAATGCAGCATTTCCTGCTGTTGCAGTATATACCGTATATCCAAGTTTGCTGAAATAGCAATACAGCATTGATACAATTTCTTTTTCATCGTCTACAATTAAAATACTCTGCGCCATAAATATGCCTCCATTGTGAATATCTGATTTAAGATTATCAAACAAAAATCTATTTCTAATCAATTTCTTTAATTTTCGATGTCATTAGTTATTATATATGGCAATATGAGTTGTAGCAACCTTACTCTACATGTTTTATGCTCTATTACTATCCACACTATGATGTGTGTAATCATATCCCGAAAGCCATACCAAACAAAGCAGTCTATGGCAGATTTAGAAATAAGTCCTATGATTATTGAAAAATAAGAAAATATAAAAATTAGAGTGAAGTAATTATATTACAAAAATGAAAAACGGGAGATACACAGATATTGTGCTATCTCCCATATTGTTTTTAGTGTCATATCAAGGCTCATTTATTAGTGGTAAAATTAGCGTTTTTCTATATTTCTCAAAATGCTTGAAAGTAAAGTGTTCATATGGATAATCGAAAATCAGATATAAACTTTTGTTTAAATTGCCTATAATTCAAGTGAATCTTCTGCATCCACCCACATCTGTAAATTGCCATCAAGATATAATCTTGCATATTCCAAAGGCTCATCCACAGCCAATGAAGTAAGCGCACATTCTGATCCATATGTGGTTTTTAAATTTTTTTCAGCTTCCCAACAATTAATGCGAAGCATATATCCGGCACTTGTGTAAACATCAATACTATCGTGGTTTATGTTGTATTCTGCATAAATTGTTCTCATTGTATCTTATCTCCATTTTTTAATAATCATTTACAGAGTTAAATATCGAAAACATTTCATTCAGTTCACCATGTCGTTATTGTTATATGTTATACTATGTACGAATTTTTCTTTCCCTTAATTTTTCCCATATTAAGGTTCATGAAAACCAATGAGAGAATATAATACAAGGGAAAGAGTAAGGGAAAGTTCACTTGCTACAAACTTAGTATTTTCAAGGGTTTGTGAGGAATTTGATAATCAACTATAACAGTTATTAAATTTCCTAAAATAAGTGAAATATCAACTGGAATTTGACTAATTATTGTGTTTTAATGATTCTATAAACTACCCCCAATTGAGCAGGGTATGTTTCTTGAATCATTCCATTAAACCATATTGTAACGATATCTCCCACCTGAACATCTTCCGCTAAATTTTCTGCCGATACATAATACTCTCCATCATTCATCTGACAAAAGCCTTCAGCTGTACTCACATGCGTTACAAGAAGTTCTCCATCATCGGTAATTTCTTTTACTTTTGCATTAAAATTGATAACCTCTATTGGAATAGACGTATCATCTTTTTCAATATCTCTAAATATGATTCGTTCGTCATCAATGACTACTATGAGCTGACCTTCAGAACTCCTTTGATAATGATATCCGCTTCCGAAATTTGATTGATTATTTTCAGATGGTAACTCTGTCCCTGCCACTGTTGACACAATTTCTCCATCCATTGTTCCGCAACCAGGCATTGACGCTACATATCCTGTGTCTTTATATATAACACCATCAACCATAACACATGGAGGATATGAGCCAGTATCTGCTGTTTGCTCATTTTGTACTACATCATCATTTTCTTTATTTTCTATTTCTACGGACACATTTCCAGACACAGGTCCTTTATTTTCTTGATTCGTTCCACATCCAGCCATTCCTAGCACCATACATAATACAAGCAGATAGATTACTTTTTTCATAATACATGCCTCCTTCACTTATATTTTTTAACTCTATAAACCGGAAGTTATCTTTTTCTTAATGGCAATGCTATTAAATTTCCCAATAATGCAATAACAGCATATCCAACTACATAAACCCATGCACTTGAGTTATAAAATATAAATATGGATGGCGCAAACATTATTGCTACAATCAAAATATACCAGAAGTTAAAACCATTCCTAATCCCATAAAAAACAGAGGTTATTAAACATATTAGAGGAATAATTACTAACATAACAATCATTGCACTTCCTGTGTTTTTTATAAACCAAGGAACGATATAAAAATCTATCAGCAACAGTAGGTAGAAAACCATGTTCTTTTTTAATTTATCCATCATATCATCATCCTTTTAAATTCCGATTTCTCAGTTTCAAAAACTGGGAGTTGTTTAACTGATTCTATAATGTCCTATGATATCATCACGATGTTCCAGTATATCCTCTTCATAATATATTTGATATGGGTTTGCATGATGAATAACAAAACATATACCTTTTCGATTTCTCTTGTCAGATATAATGCCGATATGTTTTTTAAATACAACAATATCTCCACCTTGCCATTCTTCTATTTCATTTATATCTGTAGTAAGACTTATTGCATTATTATCGAAATATACTTTTAAGTTTTTAACTCTTCTAAAATCTATATTTTTATCAACGGCATCTATATCATATAATTCTTTATTGTTTTTTATATCCTCATTTACTAATTCCATCAAATCATATCCTGCATCTTTTAAAGCAAAAGCTACTACATCAGTACAAACCCCATATTCATCATTTGGATAACCTGTGTTGTAATATTTGCTTTTATATTTTGGATTAGTTTTTATGTAATTATTTGCATTATTTAATATATCTGTTTGGTCATCTATACCATCATTGTCTTTATCAATATTGCTCTTGTAAGCTTCTATATTAAAATCTGCATTTGTATATTTTTTATGTGGAATATAATTAAAACAATACAACACATATAAAGCAGCAATTATTAGCACCGAAAAAACAATAAGCGTTATTCTCTTCTTCATACATTCTCCATTAAACAACTTGCGAGTTGTTATTCTTTATTATTTTTGAAAACCATTATAAGTCCAACAATTCCAACAATTATCCCGATAAGAGCAAATGGGAAATCGCTAAAACTTGCCAATACAGTTCTATTCATTTCTTCACCACTTGCACTTAAGAGTATTCCAAATAGAATAACTGCTATACCCTTTAACCTGTTATCATTCATTTTGTTTACCTCCCAATTTGTCAATTTCATTAAATAAAAAGTTATCATCATGTAATATGTTTCTTATACGTTCCAAAAGGAAATCTGCTCATTTCGAGAAAATGCATTTCTCATTAAACGACATATATCTTTGTATTCATTCAATTTTCCGGAAAAAGTTTTATCAACAAGCATCTCTGCATCAATCCTCACGGATTTTTGTTTGTATACTTTAGGATTTTTGACCCAATATCAACATGTTACACAGTCAACTTTCTTGGTTAAACCTTGTTTTTTTTACATTGATCATTTCAATTTATCCAAGAAAAACCTTGTTTTTAAAGGCTTTTTTCGCATCAACTTGGATAAATCTTGGATAAAATTTGTTTCTTACTTGTTTAAATCCTTGACAAGTATCCAAGATGACCTCTGCTGATTCTCGGAATCTGTTGTTATTATTTCCGTTCTTCTCATCTGCGCTAAAAAATTCTTTACTTTACTCTCTTTCTGCTTATCATCCATTACTTCTGGCAGTTTATCCCACAGCAGTTCTCTAATATCTTTTTTTTGGCAGAACCGTATTGCTCCAAATACTTTACAATAAGATTTCTATAATACTGGTCATTAAATGCCTTATTTTTTACATATTGACTCTGTTCACCGATGTTCTCTGATACAGACGCAGATAAGAATATATTTGGTGACTTCCCTTCTATCACTTTTAATTTTCGCAAATGTTTAATCGCTTCTCTATCAATTTTTATGCGCTTCTGAACACAGTCAATCAAGAACACGGTCTCCAGATCCAAATCGGGATTAGCAAACAGTATCTGAGAGTAGTTCTCATCCAACACCTTTCCATACACGCAAACTTTAACCTGCTGTCTGTTGAATAAATCATAACTTGTACATCTACTTATTAATTGATACGATCCTAACTGCTGAAGCCATTCCACCGTCGCCATACGAGGGATTTTTAATAAAATCATTGGCTGAATCACTCAACTCTTGATTGTTTTTTATCGAATGAATAATTTCATTTTCCCATCCGAATAATCTTGAATTAGATATAGCTTCAATATCCAGCAACACGTTTGTAATATTATCACGATAACTATTGTTATGCTTTTCTATAATATAACGCATTAGTTCAAGTCGTTTATTCATACTTTTTATGTTTGTAGAAGCAGAAGCAGTCCTATAGTTAATCAGTGGTTTTTCAACAATTCCAGCAAGAGCTTCCGTTGTGGTTTCTAACATACTTAAGAAAAAATCCCAGTCTTCAAAACCTGAACGCATAGATTCATCATAGCCCCCACATTGTTCATAAAATTTCCTTCGAAGGATATGTGTTGCAGGGCAACAATTGTGAGATAAAAAAGATACTATATTTCCACCAGTTGGACGAATAATCGCATCAAGAACCCCAAATGTGCGCATCCAAGATGAAGCTATAACCATTTGAGGATTATCGTAAAGTAATCTACCGACATTCTCAATAAACTTTGCCTCAAGCTTATCATCACCATCAAGGATTAGAACCAATGATGATTGAGCCTGATTAATCCCAGTATTCCTAGCTGCCGACACTCCTTTATTTTCCTGAAAAACCATCTTTACAGGAACAGATAATTCCGAATCATTACCAATAGCATTTAATATCTCAATAGAATATGTATCAGTTGTGCCATCATCAACAATTATTATTCTTTTAGGCAATACTGTTTGATTACACAAAGACTGAACCGCTTCTAAAATCATAGTTCCTTGATTATAACTTGTAATAACAGCATCCACATCTAAATTAAAGCAATTATTATTTATATTCATAAATTTCTCCAATATCTTAAACCAATTCCGATCTGTCAATTTCATTAAATAATAAATTAGCTACTTTTTCCTCTAATGACAGATATACATCTCCACCAAACAGACTCTGATAAACTGCTGCCAAATTACCTTCAACATTGGTCTAAAAGCATCTTTGTTTGAATATCATCAACATCTAATCCACCGTATAGTCCCATATATCCGGCATTTTGAAAAATCGCAAATTCCTCATTCGTAATAACTCCTGCATTATGTGCTGTCTCTGCCAACATTTGATTCCACTGTTTGATGTCTCCCCTGACAACAAGTCTTCTGTTATCTTCGTCCAGTTCATTAAAATGGTCAGCAACCTCATGCCTGTATGTCTGGATTGCAAAATATGTCTGTCCTAATGCAATGACCTCTTTTCTTGGATCTCCATTCTGAACAATCAGATAACATGCATATCTTGACAGTTCATAATCTTTTTTGGGTTTCGTGGTGACTCCAGCTTCAACGATTTTCCTGACCTCAGGAAAATCGTCTGGAATACTGTGCCCGCTGTTTTCACATGCGATCATTGCTCTTTTAATTACTTTTGCAAAGTTCTCCCATTTTGCATAATCAATTGCCTCATTTTTATAGCTTTTATTGTGTGCAAAATAATATCGACCACAAATAAAAATAACAACAGTTATAGATACTATTATGAAAAACCAAAAAGTGTTCAGAAATTGAATACATTAAGTCCTGTTTCTTCATCATAAACTCTGTCAACTTTTCCATCAATTACCGTAATAACGAGCTCGCAAGTTGCACTTACAACAGCTCTGTTCAGATGTCCTCCAAACACTTCACCTTTTTCATTACCGGCACTCAAATGAAGATGTGCATAATATTCTCCATCCATTGTATTGATTGTACCTGTCAGCGATGTTATTTCATAATAGCCTTTAAAACTGTTTGAGTAATATTTCTTCTCATCTGTCTTGTATACTCCGACTGTGAAATCATTGATAGCTCCAAGAGCATTAATACTGGCAAGCTTTATATTCTCAGTTATGGCAATTGCTTTCAGTTGCTCCAAAATCTCCTCCCCTTTGTCAATTCTCGCTATTATTATATTATCAAATTTTCTGTATTCCATTATGTTTCCTCCGTAACTTTCGAATTGTTATTCTTTATTATTTTTGAAAACCATTATAAGTCCAACTATTCCAAATAGAATAACTGAAATACTTTATTCGTGAATTTCCAAGGGTAGATTGTCCGGGTCATGAAAGAATGTCATTTTTTTGCCTGTGTAAGTATCGAGTCTAATCGGCTCAGTTATGATGCCCCTTTTATTCAATTCTCTTACAGTATCATCGACCGAGTCTACAGCAAAGGCAAGATGCCTGAGACCGTAAGCCTCCGGATAACTTGGACGCTTCGGACAATTTTTAATGATAAAAAGTTCTAATTCTATCTCATCAAGTTGAAGATCAATTTTATAATCATCACGTTCCGGTCTGTAATTTTCTCGAATAATAGAAAAACCTAACAGATCCACATAAAAGTGCTTTGATTTCTCATAGTCGCTCCCAATAATGGCAATATGATGAACTTTTTTTAAATTCATGGTGTATTTACCTCTCTGCTACTTTGTTTGAATACATGAAATAATGTATCACAATGATGCTATTTTGTAATATATTTTTCTCAAAAGCTTATATGTATTCTCCACGCCATCCATGTGTGAGCGCTCATAGTTATGCGATGCATAAACTCCTGCACCGATAAGCCCATGACGGATATCATATCCGCTGTGCAGTGTTGCCTCAACATCAGAGCCGTAGTGCGGATAAACATCGATTGCATAGTCAAGCCCCTCGCTCTTTGCCAGGTTTGAAAGCTCTGTGACAAGCTCGTAGTTGTAAGGTCCGCCTGAGTCCTTCGCACAGATTGAAACCATATGCTCCGTACAGCCGAGGTCGGCTCCAACGCAGCCCATGTCTACGGAAATCATCTCCTCCGTATCAGCCGGTACAAAGCTTCCGCCATGGCCTACCTCCTCATAAACCGTAAAAAGCAGTGTGACCTTGCGGTTTATCTTCCAGCCCTCCTCCTTTACGGCATGAGCCACACCGAGTAAGATGGCGGCTGACAGCTTATCATCAAGGAAACGGCTCTTGATATAGCCACTCTCCGTGATGACCGTACGTGGATCCATGGCGATAATATCCCCTGTCTGGATGCCAAGTGCCGCTACGCCCTGCTTGTCATTTACATTTTCATCAAGCAGGATTTCCATATTCTCTTCCTTTGTCTCAACCTTTTCGTCTGCCACATGTGCCGATGGCTCTGTATTTAGCACCACGCCTGTATACATTCTGCCATCACGCGTAAAAACCATGCAGTTTTCTCCATCTGCTGTGCTCCACTGATGACCACCGATAGTTGTCGGGCGCAAACGTCCGTTATCCTTTATTGAGCGAACCATGGCTCCAAGCGTGTCCACATGCGCTGCCAATACCAAAGGTGCTCCCAACTCCACCGATTTCCACGCTGACATTTCCTTTATTTGAAAGCTGTGGCGCATATCCCATAGCCTCAAGCTGCTTCATCAGATAGTCTGTGGCATTTTTTGTGAAACCTGTAGGGCTTGCTATTGATGTGAGTGCTTTGAGCTGTGTTCCGATATATTCTTTAATCTTTTCTGTTGACATAATTGTTATCTCCCATTTTGTTGTCTTTATTAATTCAATTGCATTATAACATCTCATATTTGCGCATGCAATCCGTATTAACCGTTATTTGTAGTACTCTATTCGCAAGCCAGCAATTTATGGTCAATCCACTTGCGATCAACCTGCAACAATGCTATTCTTAGGATATGAATACACAGAATATATATAATAATAAAGATATAAATACAAAAATAAATTTAGATACAAATTCCAGCACCAAAATAAAAATCTGCGGTCTGACTTCACCTGCTGAAGCACGGTATCTCAACGAAAATCACGTTGATTTTGCGGGTATGGTGTTATTTTTTCCAAAGAGTAAGAGGAATATATCCATCGAACAGGCAAAGGATATTATGGCAGCCCTTGATGCTTCCATCAAAAGGGTTGCGGTTGTCGTTTCGCCATCCATAGAGCAGATAAGGCAGATTGAGGCTGCAGGCTTTGACTATGTCCAGATACATGGGGAAATTCCGGAGACAGAGGCGGAGGCAGCAAAAGCTATCCCGATTCTTAAAGCCTTCAATGTCTCTGATATGGACAGCTATGAAAAGTATCACAACGATTCACGCATCGCAGGCTATGTGTTTGATGCCATCGAACCCGGCAGTGGAAAAACCTTTGACTGGAAGCTGGTTGACAATATCCCCCGCGATGAAAAGCTGTTGCTGCTCGCAGGTGGCTTAAATCCAGACAATGTGCACATGGCAATTGAAGCCGTGCATCCTGACGGAGTCGATGTATCATCAGGTGTGGAAAATGATGACAAAGCGGGGAAGAATCCGGAAAAGATACATGATTTTGTTGCGGCAGTAAAATCATAAAAAAATCCACATACATCTCTTTCAACATGATGTATGTGGATTTTTTTATGAAATTATGTAACTATTATTTTTCTTTGCCAATCTTGAAAAACAGATTTGCCTTGATGAGCACCGGTCTCAGTGCCACATACACGATTGTTGCAGCAATCACCGATATCACTGCATTGACTCCTGTTGTGGTCACGCTCCATGCGATTTTGAGCTGTGCCATCGGCTTTCCGAGGATAAGCATATCGTAGAAATAGCTTATAATCGGGTCAAAAATAAAGTTGAAGAGCATTCCTGCACATGCTGCAAGGACTGTCCATTTAAATACATGCTTCTTGTCGGTTGAATATGTAATCTTTCCAAGCTTGTGTGCTACAAGACCGGTGATAACACCAATCATAAGCTTGAGGAAAAATGTCTTTGGTGCTCCGGTGATATATATCGGGTCAAGTAAATCACCGATTGTCATTCCGATTGCTCCACCGATTCCTCCATATACTCCGCCTAAGAGCAAAGCTGCAAGTACTACGACTGCGTTGCCAAGGTGAAAGGATGTGGCGCTGCCACCCGGTAATGTGACCTTAATCTGTAAAATGTGATAACGACATTGGCTACCATAGGAATTACTGCAAGGAGGTGTGAGTTTTTGAACTTTTTCGTTTCTCATAAAATGCCTCCTAAATATTACAATTAAACTATATAATACTCTTATGTGGCATCAAGTATATATCCAATTTTATATAAATTTATATATCCAGTTTATCTAAAGTCCATTTACACCTATGGTTTAATTCCGCTATAGTGTTTTTTCAGCATTTCTATTATCACCTGCTGGCTCTGCTTCGAGTGGGTGATAGCGTAATAGCTTCCACCAA
>SCPN01000488.1_pt1 | contig 33861 bp, 34 predicted proteins | sample 6106831 | NCBI WGS metagenome assembly SCPN01 (sample SAMN10720447, study PRJNA508395) | human gut metagenome | isolation source: Participant 1, 0 month
GCTTGCTCCTCCGTTGTTGCCCTGTTGCCAGTCTATCCACCAGAAATCAACTCCAGCATTTTCATGTGGATGATGTACAACTTAAAATACGCCTCAACAAACTCTTTGTTAGTCATATCAAACTCTATAGTTTTTTTACTTCGTCAGGATTAATTCCTAGATACTCTGCCATATCTTTATACATTTTTTCAAAATTACGGATACCTGATGCCGGATGGACATTAAGTGTTACATGATAATTATGTTCATGCAGCCATGACAAAAATCTTTCCGGATTCGGAAATAAATCATTATTCCATGTATATCCTGTCCAGCCACCACCCGATTCCATCGGCACATCGACTATATGCCAGTCCATATCCATAACAGCAACGGAAAATGGTATATTTCTTTTTTCAAATTCCGTCAGCAGCTCCATGTAGCTTTCTTCACTGTATTTCCAATACCTGCTCCACCAGTTTCCAAGAGCGTATCTTGGAAGAAGCGGAACAGCCCCTGATAATTTATAAAAATCACGCAGACACGCAAAATAATCACGCCCATATGCAAGATAATAAACATCAATCTCTTCATGTTTCCTTTTTGATGGCATATTTTCTTCATCAAACACGAACGATTTGCTGTCATCAAAAAACGTCCTTCCACTCTTATCCATAAGCCCGTATTCAAGTTCAACTTCCCCGTCAGCCCTGTCAAGAGTTCTCATTGTGCCTTTGAGATTATGCTCCCGAGGCGGAAAACTATACGTCTTTGCACCAAAATACCACCTTCCACCGTAATTGGTAAAATCATATTTTACATCTATAAAAAGTCCTTCTTCACTAAATTTCTTTTTATCGTATATCATATGAAATGCTTCTGTCTCTATCTCAACTACGGTCGTCACTTTGTGTCACTGTATATTCCGGTACCGGAAATTCCCTGTTAAGCACAGTCTGTGTCTGTAAATCTTCAAACACACCAGTCTCTGAATATTCCATTCTCATCATAAACGGCGTAAGCACCGAAAAACGATATTTTTCCCCCTGAACAATACATGCTTTGTTACAACAACTTTCAGCCATTTTTTTCCTCCGTTATTAAGATAATCTTTACTTAAAGATTAACACAGTCAGTTATCTTTGTCTCTGTAAATAAAAATCAAAAATGCAAATAATACAGAAAAAAAGTTCCAAAACCCTATCAATTTTAAAATCATTTCAGGGTTCTGGAACTCTCTTCTATAAATTATTTGTATTCTACATAATCAACAGTAACATATCCTGCTTCTGTTTTTTTGCTGCTATCATGGCATGCAAACATACCGCTCTTTACGCCAACCCAGCGTCCTGCTTTTGCCTCTGTTTCAATCGCCTTTGTATAATTTACACCGTCAAAACTGTACTCAAGTATAAGTTCTTCCAGCGGTGCATCTTTTACAGGAAGTCCAAGCTCATAATGTGTTATGTGCTCTTTTACGTTCACTTTGTATCTGAACCATATTGTCTTATTTGCATCTGTAAAATCAGAATCTTTAAGAGTTGTTGTCTTTTCAGCTTTTTCGTCTGTATATGCCGCATCGCAGTCAAAATCCTGTAAACCACGCACAAATTTCATTTCAAGATTTCCATTATTATTTGTAACAGAAATTGCAATATATTTCATTCCAAGTGAAATATAACCAGCTGTATCGCCGTCTTTTAATTCTGCAAGATTCATCTTTGTCTCTGCACAAAATTCCGGTGCCGGCCACTTCTGTAAAACAAAAGATTGCGTAAATCGCCAAGAGGTCTTAAAGGTGAAGCTGCAACTGCATTTAACTTTAACTGATTATTTTCAAGTGAATACCACGAATCTTCAAAATTGGCATTCCACTGCCACTGCATTCCAAGCTTATCACCTGTGAAATCGTCGCTTGTATCAGGCTCGCATACCGGATACAGATTCTTATCTGCAAGTTCTGCTTCACTCTTTCCTATATCAGGCTTCTTATATTCCATAACCGGTTCGCCATAGTCGTTACCCGGCTTGTTTACACCGATTACAGGCCAGTCATTCTCCCAGTGCATAGGCTGGAGATGAACTATTCTTCCGCCTGCATATACATCCTGAAAATGTAAGAACCAGTCCTCGCCGGTCTGTGTATCTACCCAGGCACCCTGATGAGGACCATTTACAGGTGAGTCACCCTGACGCATAACAACCTTGTACTCATAAGGTCCAAATACATTCTTTGAACGAAGAACTGTCTGCCATCCAGTCTTAACACCTCCGGCAGGTGCAAATATATAATACCAGCCATTTCTTTTATACATCTTAGGTCCTTCAATTGTAACCTGGTCATTCTCGTTACCGTCAAAAATCTTGACTTCATCGCCGATAAGTCCCATGCCGTCAGGCTGCATCTCAACCATATGAAGCACACTCTTATAACCTATACGGCTCTTTGCCACACCTGCTACAAGATATGCTTTTCCATCATCGTCCCAGAAAGGACATGGATCAATCCAGCCCGCACCCGGTCTTATATTAACAGGTTCGCTCCATTTTCCAAACGGATCTTTTGTCGTAGTCATATAAATCACCCTCATCAGTGGGAACATACTATGGCCACATAAAACCCCGCTGATAACGGATTGAAGGTGCCCACACACCACAGCCATGAATAGGATTTCTGTATCTGAATTCAGGAATCTTGTCCAAAACATAATTAACTACTTTCCAATTTACCAGATCTTTTGAGTGAAGAACCGGAAGTGCCGGTGCATTACAAAAAGATGATGAAATCATAAAATAATCATCTCCGACTCTTATTGCATCAGGGTCTGAATAATCGGCATAAAGAACCGGATTGCGATAGTTACCATTTTTTAAATCTGCAAGCCACATAAAAAACCTCCAAATAACTGTAAAATAATTTTCTGTAATTTATACTTAGATATTACCGCATTTCCGTAAAGATTTCCATATGTTTTGCCAAATTCTTTTATAAAAGTTTTGTGTTAATTTTTAGGAACTATGAATGTCATAGCCTTACCCCATGCCTTAATGATATAAAATAATGAACTATATAAAAAGCTGCCGCCAACGGATATCTGACATTTCCCTTGACGACAGCTTTTATTTTACGGTTATATATTTAAAACATTATTAATTACATTCTTTTGATTCTTTCAATAGCCTCGACTGTATTCTCATATGAACCAAATGCAGTCAGTCTGAAGTATCCTTCACCGCTTGGACCGAAACCTGAACCAGGTGTACCAAGTACATTAGCTTTTTCAAGAAGATAATCAAAGAAATCCCATGATGACATATTATTAGGTGTCTTTAACCAGATATATGGTGCGTTTACACCGCCTGATACAGAATATCCTGCCTCTTTAAGACCTTCCTTGATAACCTTTGCATTCTTCATATAGTAAGCAATCTGTTCTTTTGTCTGATTTTTGCCGGCTTCTGAATATACAGCCTCACCTGCACGCTGAACGATATAAGGAGCACCATTAAACTTAGTTCCGTGTCTTCTTGCCCAAAGGCTGTGGAGTGTTGTCTCACCACTCTTTAAATCTCTAGGAATTACAGTAAATCCAAGTCTTAAACCTGTAAATCCTGCGTTCTTAGAAAAGCTTCTAAGCTCGATGGCACATGTTCTTGCACCTTTACACTCATAGATTGAATGTGGAACATCATCTTCTGAAATATATGCTTCATAAGCCGCATCATATATGATAACCGCACCTACTTTATTAGCATAATCAACCCATTCCTGAAGCTGTGATTTTGTGATAGTTGAACCTGTAGGATTGTTAGGAAAACAAAGGTAAATGATATCAGGTGTTTCCTTTGGAATCTCAGGTGCAAAGTCAGTTGCTTCTGTACATGGCATATAGATTACATTGCTCCACTTCTGCTGGTCAGCAAGATAATCTCCTGTTCTTCCTGACATTGCATTAGTATCAACATATACCGGATATACAGGGTCACAAACTGCAATTTTATTATCTACGGAGAAAATATCCCCAATGTTACCTGAATCAGACTTGGCACCATCACTTACAAAAATTTCATCTGCAGAAATATCACATCCACGGCTCTTGTAATCATTTTCAGCAATTGTGCTTCTTAAAAATTCATATCCCAAATCAGGTGCATAACCACGGAATGTCTCTGCGTGAGCCATCTCATCAACTGATTTATGCAATGCATCGATTATTGCAGGTGCAAGAGGCTGTGTTACATCGCCAATACTTAACTTGATAACTTTCTTGTCAGGATTGGCAGCCGTGAATGCGGCAGCTTTCTTTGCAACTGTTGAAAAAAGATAACTTCCCGGCAATTTGAGATAATTGTCATTAATCTTAAACATTTTATTTCTCCTTTTCAATCATTCAATTTGTGATTTATTATACATCAACAAAAGTCATGCCACAACTTTTTTATTTTAGTTATTTTGCGTCAGATGATAAAATTCCTCATCTTAATACATTCTTAAATGCCACTGTGAAACCAGAATACTTTTACAGGAGTACATCCTTCTTTCGTTCTTAATGTGTGTTTTACTCCCGCAAGTGCAACAAATGAATCTCCCGCCTTTATCGGAAATACCAAATCATCAAGCTTAAGTAACCTTCACCTTCAAGCACATAAAACCTTCCTATGGTCATCATGTGCACCCGGATGGTCTGAAATTCCGTATTTGCATAAATTGTTTGTTCCTGAAGCACATCCGTTTTACACAACCATTTTCTGTTGTAAGAAACGATATGTTCTCTGATTCTCTCCTGCTTTCTATTACTTCTTCCTGTTATATATGAGGCTTCATATTTTTCCTTTTGCTTATTTAAAATGACTTTATTTTATTAATCAAATAACCTTCTGTATAACAAATGTGGAACACAGATTTAAAAATGTACATAATTCTTATGCACGTCCCCATCATTTTACTTATTCTGATATCTTAATAATTCTGTATATAAGGGGAATGGTCCAACACCCTTTTGCATCATCTTCAACGATTGGTTCTGACATGTAATAATCATATGTTCTTCTGTCTTTTACCGCCAAGTCCGGCAACAAGACAAATTCCTCCAAGTGACATCTCGCCTTTTGTCTTTAAAATACTTGTCACAGATACCATCAATAGCTTTCTTAGCATATTCTACATATGATTCAGGAAGAATGCCAAGTCTTACACCTTTAAGCAATGCATATGCCAATTGAGCTCCGCTTGTCTCAAGATAATTCTTGTCCATTCCGCCATAATTAACTATCTGATACCACATACCGCTCTCATCCTGATATTTAATCATTGAATTAATCAAATCAACAAATGCATCCTGTAACATCTTAACTTCTGCATCAAACTTATGGTCTGAATTGTCTACAATTTCGAGGCTGTCAAGAAGTGCCATTGAATACCAGCCAATTGCACGAAGCCAGCTGAGCTGTGAAAGACCTGTTACCTTATCACACCAGAATGCTTCTCTGCTTGTATCCATTGCATGGAAATATAATCCGTTAAGTGGATTTCTCATATTTTCAATTACAAACTTAAACTGTGAGAAAATATCATCATAGTTCTTTCTGTTATTAAATCTTGTCTCATATTCAAGATAAAATGGCTGTCCCATATACATGCCATCAAGCCATACCTGATTTGGATATATATCTTTATGCCAGAAATTGCCAGATTTACATCTTGGCATAATCTCTATCTGCGAATAAACAAGGTCAATTGCTTTTCTGTACTTTTCTTTTCCTGTGAGGTCATAAAGTTCAAAAAGTGTCTTACCCGCATTAACATTATCGATATTTTTCTCACCAACATTATATCCGTCAATTGTTCCATCCTCAAATACACGATAATCAATAAAATCATCTGCAAATTTAAGATATTTTTCGTCTTTTGAAATTGCATACATCTGAAGTACGGCCTTAATCATACATCCATCAATATAATTCCATTTAGATTTAAGTCCCTGCTTAATCTTTTCAATATTCCACATTGGTGCTTCAGGTGTGCTTTTCTCTAAAAGCTCGTCAATATACTTAACAATAATATCCATTTTCCTTCTCCTTAAAAATTACATTGCTAATTTTGTTCATTATACTACATTTGCAAAAATTTTACAATCAATTTAACCAATTATATCACTTATATTATGTCTGATTATTTTACTTTACAGGTTTTGCATCATTAGTTTTATCATTTTCCGTATAAGACAGTTTTATGACATCACCCACATTATATTTTATTATCTCAGGATTTTCTATCACATTGACATCAAATATTGCATCCGAAAAGTCAATTGTTATATAAAAATGAGAATTGCCATCAACTACTGTCTGTATTATTTTTGTTATTGTTCCGGAAATGTTTTTCTCTTCCTGCTTTTCCTGCGTTATGACACCACTCTGTGACATCATTTTAATATAATTAGCTTCACATTCACTCACTGTTTCGCCGATTGCAACATTCTGATATTTTTCAATATTAAGCATAGCATAAGATTTTACAAGTCCGGCACTGTCCTTTAAAGCCATGAAATATGTCGGCTCACCTCCTACATTAAGAAGCAGCGGAAATGTTGCCGTATAATTAAGATGCTGCACTTTTCCCTCAGCCGAACTCATCGCAGAATTCTCTTCTGCACCGGAAATCTCATAATAACGTGTCTCCATGGTTCTCTGGTTCATAAGAACAAAACCTACGTTGGATTTATCCTGTCCTACTGATGTTATACCGGTATAAACCCATACATCATCATCAAGAGCTATATAATTATAGCCGTCAGTAGTTTTCACACAATCTTTCTGACGCAGTACACTGTTCAAAAATCCGTGTTTGAGTGTTCCATAATAATCATATAGATTTATAAGCATATCAGCCGAATAAACCTTGTCTACCCACTGTGGAACTTCACTTACGTCATAATCCTGCATCTGTCCCGTAACAGCATTGCATAAAACAACAGCCTACTGTAACACCACCGAAAAGTCCTACATTATATTTCTTTGCCGGACATATCCAGTACGGTGTTCCGTCATCATCAATCTCAAATCTTATATCATCAAACATATATGTCGGATACGCAAATCTTAAATGTCTGTATATATTTCTACCAAAATGGTCACTTGTCGAATATCTGATGCCTTTTTCAAGACGCACAACTTCAGCCTGCTGTGTTGTCATGTCAATTCTTATATATCCCGGTATTCCGTCTGATTTGTTAGTAAGCCACTTTATCAGGCTTCCATATTGTAAAGGTGAAACTCTCACAGGTTTGTTCTTATAATTAATCTGTGTATACATGTCATTTACTTCAAACTGCGATACAAGGTCAACCATTGTTCCCATAACACGATTACCGATTGTCTCTGCCGAATCCTTGTCAAGAATTGGAATCTGATCATACGAAACTTCTTTTATATCATCTTTAAAACTTCTTGTCTCAACATCAAGAAGCTTCTGATATTTTGAAGCATTTATAATCTTTGAAGATAATAGGCTTCCAATGGCAAAAACAGCAGCGACCACAATACATACTGCTGCCATTATCTTAAATATCTTTGCAGACTGCGGTGTCTTAAATTCTATACCAAATCTGTCTGCCGAAAAATACCCGCTCCCCGCACTCTGCGTAAAACGAGTCTGAAACAGCAGATATATAATCATTGCGGCAACAAGCACAACTATTATAAACTTCCAGAATCCCGGCGAATGAATATTAATTGCCGGAAGTGCTATATAATAATAAACCGATGCTACAATAAGAAGCAGTATTGTTCCTGCTATAATTGTTTTTGCTTTCCAGTTCTTCATACTATCCCCTTTCTATTTGCAAGAATATTGTTAAAAATCTCATCTGCCACATCTTCCTTACTCATAATCGGAAGCTCTTTTATCTCATCTTTTGTTATCAGTGTGACAACATTCGTATCCGTCCCGAAGCCTGCACCTTTGACTTTCACATTATTGGCAATTATCATATCAAGATTTTTCTTTTCAAGCTTTGCTTTTGAATTCTCAAGCATATGCTCCGTCTCCATTGAAAATCCGCAAAGGAACAGATTATCACGTTTCGTTTTACCAAGTGTGCCTATTATGTCATCCGTTCTTTCAAGTGCAATTGACATATCGCCGTCTTTTTTCTTGATCTTTTCATCTGCCACAACCGCCGGTCTGTAATCAGCAACCGCTGCAGCTTTCACTATTATATCTGCCGTTTCTGCCTCTTTTGTCACCGCTTCAAACATCTGTCTTGCCGATTCAACGTGAACCATTTTTACAAATGGTACATCCTTTAATTCTACAGGTCCCGATACAAGCGTTACATCAGCACCTCTTTCCATGGCATTTTTAGCAAGTGCAAAGCCCATCTTTCCTGTTGAACGGTTAGATATAAATCTCACAGGGTCAATCGTTTCTCTTGTCGGTCCTGCTGTGACACATACTTTAAGCCCTTTCATATCTTTCTCATGTGCAAGTTCTCTTAAAATATATGAAAGAAGCACCTCCGGTTCAGGCATCTTGCCCTCTCCTATATCACCACATGCAAGATATCCGCTTGCTGGATTTATAACATCAATACCATAACTTTCAAGTTTTTTCATATTGTCTTTGACAACCGGATTGTTAAACATCCTCGTATTCATAGCCGGTGAAACTATTTTTTTACACTCACATGCCATAAATGTTGTCGTAAGCATATCATCAGCTATACCGTTTGCTGCTTTGCCGATAAAATTCGCCGATGCAGGAGCGACAAGAAATAAATCTGCTTTCTTTGCAAGTGAAACATGTTCTACGCTGTACTGAAAATTTCTGTCAAATGTATCTACAAGGCATTTATTTCCCGTAAGTGTCTCAAATGTAATCGGATTAATAAAATTACATGCATTTTCTGTCATAATTACATCAACATTACACGAAAGCTTTTTTAACGCACTTGCAAGACTTGCTATTTTGTATGCTGCAATACTTCCTGTGACTCCAAGAATCACATTTTTACCTTTTAACATATCTTTTCTCTCCCTTATCATGCGGCTGATACCGGAATTCATACCGTCACATATCTACCTGGCCTGCCGCATAAATACAAATCATTCTACATTTTTATCATATATTATCTTCAGACCCTTTAATAACAATGCATGGTCAACTATTATATCATGTCTGCACTCCGGCACAATCACCCTCGACAGTCCACCTGTTGCAACCACCTTGATTCCATGCGGATTTTCCTTTGATGCAAGCGGAATTCCGATTTCATCTGCCATTCTGTCTATCATTCCGTCTATACATGACGCATTGCCATAAACCACACCGCTCTTCATGCAGTCAAGCGTATTCTTGCCGATTACATGTCCGGGAGCTTCAAGGCTTATACGCGGGAGCTGTGCTGTTCTTGATGCAAGTGCATCAACCGATACACGTATTCCCGGAAGAATGACTCCTCCGGCATAGCTGCCTTTATCATCAACAATCGAAATTGTTGTCGCTGTACCCATATCAATAATCATTACCGGTGCACCATATTCTTTTATTGCTGCAACTGCATCAACAATCAGGTCACTTCCGACACGTCTTGGCTCATCCATATGTATATTAAGTCCTGTCTTCACTCCCGGTCCAACAACCATCGGTGTTATATCAATAAGCTTCTCGACTGCTTCACGGATTATATTTACAAGCTGTGGCACAACCGATGAAATTATGGCACCGCTTATCTGGCTGCTGTCTATTCCATAAAGTTCAAGCACTGTCTTTATAAGAACTACATACTCAAGTTCTGTCTTTTTCAGATCTGTTGCCAGTCTCTCTTCAAAATAAACTTTATCATCATCTATACAACCGATAACTATATTAGTATTTCCCATGTCAATCGCAAGAACCATTCCGCGTTTATTTGCTCTGTGAATATTATTATCTGTCATTTACCAATTCCTCTATTCCAAAAACTATTGTAACTTCAATTTTATTATAAAGTAAGATTGTCAAAATGTCTATTGACATTAAATCATTTTAAGACGAAAATAGTTTTATCAAAAATAAGGAGAATCTTGATTTATGAAAACTGGAATCGTATTTGAAGGCGGTGCTTTCAGGACTATATTTTCATGCGGCGTAATGGATGCTTTTCTTGAAAAAAATATTATGCCTGACTACATAATAGGTGTTTCCGCAGGTGCTGCATATGGCGTTTCATACGCCTCAAGACAGCCTGGCCGGAATTTGAAAATCATCCTTGATTACTGCGATGATAAGCGTTATATGGGTATCAATAATCTTCTTAATCCCAAAAATAAATGTTATTACGGACTCGATTTTGCATATGACACAATCCCTAATAAACTTGTTCCATTCGATTATGACGAATTTGACAAATACCATGGCGAATTTTATGCTGTTGTGACAAATGTTTTAACAGGTGAACCTGAATATATGAAATACACAACAGCCGACCGCAACAATCTTATCCTTAAAGCGACATGTGCCCTTCCAATTCTTTTTCCTAATATATATATTAATGACACACCTTACCTTGATGGTGGTCTGAGTGACTCAATTCCATATGAAAAAGCATTTGAAGACGGCTGTGACAGAGTTGTTGTAGTCCTGACAAGAGAATCAGGATATAAAAAATCAACAACATCATCTACAAAAGCTATGGCAAGAGCTTATCACCGCTATCCTAATATCGCGATAGACCTTGTGAAACGTGCCGGAAGATACAATCACAGCCTGAAAAAATTAAGACGTCTTGAAAAAGAGGGCAAAGTTATTGTCATACGACCTGACTCAACAGAAGGTTTTTCAAGACTTGAAAGAGACAAAGAAAAAATTCTTAATATGTATGATGAAGGATATGCCAAAGGAATTGACATATCCGGCAAAGTAGCTGAATTTTTTGCAAAATAAGGTGCAAATATTCATATACGCACCTTTTTCCATCTAAAAATTATGGCAGATAAAATCCTTTAATATTCCTATAGCTTCTCTTACCATATAATTAGTTATAAGAACTTTATCGCTGCCTGCGGCAATTCCATAAGTATTTGTTATGCCTTTTGCCGCAGCCAGCTTTTTTGCCCGGTATACATGAAAATTACTTGTGACAATGGCTGTCTTTGCTGTTGTATCATCCATCAGTTTTGCACTGTATCTCATATTCTGGTCTGTATTGTAAGATTTATCTTCCTGTATGATTCTTTCAGGGCTGATTCCTTTTTCAACGAGATAGTTAAACATAGCTTCTGCTTCTGTCGTATTTTCGCCGTTGCCTTTACCACCTGATACAATTATAACCGCATCTTCATGTTTTTTGCCGTAATCATAAGCTTTGTCAAGCCTTTTCCTTAATGACCTTGTTATTCTGTCACCTCTTATCTGACATCCGAGAACTATTACATAACGGCAGTCCTCATCTGTATTTTCCGTCATCCCCGAAATAACGAGGCACTCCAATATAATAAATAATATGACACCAATTATCATAACTGCCGCAAAAGCAGTTGAAATTTTATGTGATACAGATATAATTCCCCTTACATGTGCGAATCTTACTCCGAATACCACTGAAAAAAATATACCTCCTATAAGCCATATAAATATAAACGACGAGCCTATACCTGCATATGATGCACAAAGTATATAATATGCAAAACATATCAATGCTGCTGCCAGCCACAAAAAATACATAAAATTCCTCCAAAAAGCAATAAATCTGTTTTTTAAATATATCGTACCATATTTTTATTGTTATTTCACCCTTTTTGTTTTATAGTGGTTACAGTATAAATAATCAGTTTGCAGTTGTAATGCAAAACTGCAGAACTGACACTTAGAAAGGAGAATTTTTATGTTCAGATTTAATAAAGACGTAATTCCTACAGACTGCGAACCGGGAGTTACAAGAAAAATTTTATGTTATTCAGACGACCTTATGATGTGCGAGATTTCTTTTAAGAAAGGTTCTAAGGGAAATTTTCACAAACATGAGCATTTACAGATTACTTACATTGCTGAGGGAAGTTTTGAATTCACAATCGGCGGTGAGACTAAGATTGTAAATAAAGGCGACAGCGTTTACATGCCATCTAACGTAGAACATGGTGTTACCTGTCTTGAAGAAGGAAAACTTGTAGACGTATTTAATCCTATGCGTCAGGATTTCCTCAAGTAATCAGGCACAGACATAAATATACCGGAATGTATTCACAGCCTTACAAAGTCTGTGATAATTCCGGTTATTTTTTTTTAATATAAATTGCCAAAATTTATTTAAGTATCTTTTTCATAAGTGCTGTTCTCATAAAATAGCTGATACCGAGACAGTTGATTATTATGCCTGAAGCTCCAAGCTCATCCATAAGCGATACAAGTTCATCAAACTTATAGAGCATATTCTCATGATGTCCTTCATAACACTTGTCCATCTCAAAACCATCTGTGAATACAGGGATGGCAATCACATGCTCACCCTCTTCTTTTTCTGTAACACGGTCTGTTATGTCTATAAAATGATGCGAAATCTCAACCTCTTCTTCAGTCTCTTCCTTAACACAAGGAACCATATATTCAGCATTGAGCATCATATCAATCATAATCTGCTCGCGGCGTTTTAATATATCACCTCTGTTTTCAAGCGGAGCCTGCTTTCTGAATTCCTGAAAATAATTGAGCATTGCAGCCTGAAGTCCCGGATTAGTTATATAATCATCTTTGAAAAATTCTTCATACGGATATAACTCTTCTCTTTCTACAACAAAAGGTTCCATCTTTCCATCCATAAAACGGATTTTCTTATAACCGTTTCTGTACATATGTGCAATCTCTGTTTTGAAAGCATCCTTGTCAACATTGCCGAATGTAACTCTGTATCCTGCTTTATTGAGGTCTGCTTCAATCTGCTTTGCTGCCGCAAAATCATAGATAACAATCATGTCACCATCAATCATATACGGATATCCTGTCAAATCTGTATATGCAATCCATAAAAGATTTTCTTCCTTTATCTTGTCAATTATAAGTGCTCTGTAATTTTCTGTCATCTTTGAAAAAAAGCCCGCATCATTATCATTGCCGTCTTCATATGCCTTTTTCTGGCATTCAGGAAGAACATTATTAACCATTGATATACATTCTGCAAGTGATGCCTTCTGCATAGCCTTTAAGCCATAATCTTCATCCTGTGTAATATGTTTTAATAAATCCTGTGCTCTTCTAGCGTCCATACTGTTCTCCAATCATGTTAAATTGTATTTATTTTAACACATCAAAGCATGTTTTTCAACTTTTTATACCTTGTCTTAGGCATGCCTCAATCGTGAGATAAATTATATTTTCACTGTCTTTATCCACTTGGTTTTCAAGCACTGCATTAAAATATCCACAGCCTCTTGCCTCGACATCTTTATCTTCAAACGGAACATATTTTCCGTACTGTGCCCTGCCTGTTTTCTTTATCATAACCGGTTCATCATCATATGAAATATAACAGTCAAGCATCGCATATTCCGATTCGTCCGGAATATTAAATTCTTCCGTTTTACAAAAACTTATTTCGCGGTAAAATCTTGTATTTTTAATTATCTCTTCACGGCATTCATCGAATTTTTCAAGACATCTGTATACATATTTTTCACCGTCTTTTTCAATGTAAATACATGTTTCTACTGCATAAATATCAGAAATTTTTACAATTCCCATCAAAGCACCATCAAATTTTATAACATTTCCTTCTGTAAATACATTTTCAAACAACTCATGATTTCTTTGTGCCAGCATATCTATGCCGAATTTATCCATAAACTGCGGCCTGAAAACCATTGTAAGATTTTTAGTTGATAAAAGCACCATATAATTGTCATCACCCTCACCATTAAGCCATGCAAAATATTCACAGCCTGACACATTATCTCCCGGAAATGCACCATCATAATCATCCTGCTCACGTCTTCTTGTAAGCTTCGTAAGTGCTGTCTCTTCTTTTCCCTCAGGCGGAAGATAATAAATTATCTGGTTCTTTCTTGTTTCTGCCGGAAATTCATAATTTTGTATTTCTTCACATATTATTTTTTTGTCAAGCGATACATTTTTTTGTGCATCGCAGTGATTATATGTTATAAACTGATATTTTTTACCGTCTTTTTCAAGATAAATATATGTATTTACCTGTATTTCCTGCCCCTCATACCTCATAAGTTCAAGTGCTGCACCATTAAACCTAACTATATTTTTTTCCTGCAAAATATCGCAATTTATATTCAGATTAAGCATCTTTTCTCCTTTATTCCCGTCTTAACAGGATTATCTTATAACTTCAAAAGGCTGCCTTCCTATGAAAGCAGCCTCTTTTAAGCTTTACACGCCACCTATGTTACGTGCCTGCAATGTAATTTTTATATTTCTGCAATATCAACAATTGAAAGATCCTTATTGTTAAATGCATGCTCAAGACTTGAAATAAGTGCATGAGCTGTATCAAGACTAGTAAGGCAGTGAACGCCTGTCTCAATAGCATAACGTCTGATAAGGAAACCGTCTCTTGCTCTCTCAATACCATTTTCAGGTGTATCAATAACAAGGTCAATCTTATGTTCAAGAATTAAATCAAGAAGTGTTGGTGCTTCCTGTCCAATCTTATTTACCTGAATTGCATGGACACCATGTTCCTTCAATACTTTAGCTGTTCCTCTTGAAGCATAAATTTTATATCCAAGTGCCTCAAATCTCTGTGCTATATCTACACCATCTTCCTTATCTGCATCGCAGAGAGTCATAATAATCTGCTTATGCTTTGGAAGACATATTCCTGCACCCTGGAATGCTTTGTAAAGTGCCTCATCGAAATCTTTTGAAATACCAAGGCACTCACCTGTAGACTTCATCTCAGGTCCTAAGCTGATATCTGCACCACGGATTTTCTCAAATGAGAATACAGGCATCTTGATTGCATAGTAGTCTGATTTCTTCTGTAAGCCCGGTTCGTAACCCATATCTGTAATCTTGCTTCCCGTAATTACCTTTGTTGCAAGTTTTACAATAGGAATACCTGTAACCTTGCTGATATAAGGTACTGTACGGCTTGAACGAGGATTTACCTCAATTACATATACCTGGTCGTTGTATACAATAAACTGGATATTGATTAAGCCCTTTACGTGAAGTGAACGTGCAAGTTTTGCAGTGTAATCAACAATCATGTCTGTAATTAGGTGTAAGTGACTTTTGGGATATAACTGAAATACTGTCACCTGAGTGAATTCCGGCTCTCTCGATATGCTCCATGATACCAGGAATGAGAATATTTTCACCGTCACATACAGCATCTACTTCTATTTCCTTACCCATGAGATACTTATCTACAAGAATTGGATGATCCTGTTTAATTCTATTAATGATGTTCATGAATTCAACTACATCTTCATCTGATACAGCAATCTGCATACCCTGTCCGCCAAGTACGTATGAAGGTCTTACGAGTACAGGATAGCCAAGTTCGTTGGCTGCCTTTAAAGCCTCTTCTACAGTAAATACTGTCTGACCTTTAGCTCTTGGAATCTCACATTTTTCAAGAATTTCATCAAATAACTCTCTATCCTCGGCAGCATCTACATCTTCCGCACTTGTACCAAGAATAGGTACACCCATCTTCATAAGTGCTTCCGTAAGCTTGATAGCTGTCTGTCCACCAAACTGTACTACTGCTCCGTCAGGTTTTTCAAAATCAACTACATTCTGTACATCTTCCGGTGTCAATGGCTCAAAATAAAGCTTGTCGGCAATATCAAAGTCAGTTGATACTGTCTCAGGGTTATTATTAATAATAATTGTCTCATATCCCTGCTCTTTGAACGACCATGTACAATGAACTGAACAGAAGTCAAATTCGATACCCTGTCCGATTCTTATAGGACCTGAACCAAGTACAAGAACTTTCTTCTTGTCATTAGTCTTTACAGCTTCATTTTCACTGCCGAATACTGAATAATAATAAGGTGTTGTTGCCTCAAACTCAGCAGCACATGTATCAACCATCTTAAAAGCAGCATGAATATCATACTTATCTCTTAATTCTTTGATTTCTTTTTCTGTCTTTCCTGTAAGCTGTGCTATTACATTATCAGGAAATTCAATTCTCTTTGCTTCTTTTAAAAGTTCTTCTGTGAGCGGTTCATTCTTTAATGAATTCTCCATCTCTACAATAATCTTGAGTTTATCAATAAACCAAAGGTCTATCTTTGTAATATCATGCATCTTTTCAGCAGGAATATTTCTTCTTAAACCTTCAGCTATCTTCCAGATTCTTCTGTCATCTACAATTGCAAGTTCTTCGAGAAGTTCTTCATCTGTAAGCTTTGTAAAATCATATGACATCAGACTGTCAACATGCTGTTCAAGTGAACGGATAGCCTTCATAAGACCGCCCTCAAAGTTGTTGGCGATACTCATTACTTCACCGGTTGCTTTCATCTGTGTTGTAAGTGTTCTCTTTGCAGAGATGAACTTATCAAACGGAAGTCGTGGTATCTTAACTACTACATAGTCAAGTGCAGGCTCAAAACTTGCATATGTCTTTCCTGTAATTGCATTCTTGATTTCATCAAGTGTATAACCGAGTGCAATCTTTGCTGCAACCTTGGCAATCGGATAACCTGTTGCCTTAGAAGCAAGTGCTGATGAACGGCTGACACGAGGATTTACTTCGATTACGCAGTATTCAAAGCTGTCAGGATTAAGTGCATACTGCACATTACATCCACCTGTTATTCCGAGTTCATCAATAATATTTAATGCAGATGTACGAAGCATCTGATATTCCTTGTCTGAAAGTGTCTGTGAAGGTGCAACTACGATACTGTCACCTGTATGTACACCTACAGGGTCGATATTTTCCATGTTGCAGACTGTAATGCAGTTACCGTTGCTGTCACGCATAACTTCGTACTCGATTTCCTTCCAGCCTGCGATACAGCGTTCTACTAAAACTTCACCAACTCTTGAAAGACGTAGACCATTTTCAAGAATTTCTCTTAATTCTGTTACATTATGTGCGAGAGTGTGTATGCAGGACGTAAACTACAGGATAACCGATTTTGGCTGCAAATGTCTCACCTGATTCAACATCATTAACAACAAGCGAAGCAGCACAAGGCACCAATTTTTTCCATTGTCTCTTTAAACATAAGACGGTCTTCTGCTTTCTTAATTGTAAGTGCAGTTGTACCGATAAGTTTTACGTTATGTTCCTCAAGGAAACCTGTCTCTGCAATTTCCATTGCAAGATTAAGTCCGGCCTGTCCACCGAGTGTAGGAAGAATACTGTCAGGCTTTTCCTTTAAAATAATCTGCTCTAATGCTTTTACTGTAAGAGGTTCAATATATACCTCATCAGCAATATCTTTATCTGTCATGATTGTAGCAGGATTGGAATTGACTAAGACTACCTCTATGCCCTCTTCCTTTAATGAACGACAAGCCTGTGTTCCGGCATAGTCGAACTCTGCTGCCTGTCCGATTACAATAGGACCTGAACCGATTACTAATACTTTTTTAATATTGGGATTCTTTGGCATCTTACTGTTCCTCCTTCTTCATCTTCATCATGTCAATAAATCTGTCAAAAAGATATGCTGTATCCTGAGGACCTGCACATGCTTCCGGATGGAACTGAACCGTAAATATATTCTTACCTACATATTCAAGACCCTCATTAGTCTTATCATTAACATTTTCAAATGCAGGCTTAGCCACATTCGGATCAAGTGTTGTCTCGTCTACAACATATCCATGGTTCTGTGATGAAATGTATACACGGCCTGTCTTCTAGATCTTTTACAGGATGGTTTGCACCACGATGTCCATATTTGAGCTTGTGAGTATCTGCACCTGTTGCAAGAGCCATAAGCTGATGTCCGAGACATATTGCAAACATAGGCACATCACTTGCATAAAGCTTCTTTAATTCTTCAATAATTTCCGTACATTCCTTAGGATCTCCAGGACCGTTGGAAAGCATAATTCCGTCAGGATTTGAAGCAAGAATCTCTTCTGCCTTAGTCTCGGCAGGATAGATAGTAACCTCGCAGCCTCTGTTATTTAATGAACGAGCAATATTTTTCTTTGCACCAAAATCCAAAAGAGCAACTTTAAATCCATCACCATTAAGTACACTCTTCTCTTTACATGTAACCTTTTTGACAACTCCTGAAACTGTATATTCTTTAATCTTAGGAAGAACCTCTTCAAGATTATAATTTTCATTTGTTGTAATCATTCCGTTCATCGTACCCTTTTCGCGAAGAATCTTAGCAAGTGCTCTTGTGTCGATTCCTGCTATACCCGGAATATTATTATCAACAAGGAATTTCTGTATAGTATCTTCACATCTGAAGTTACTTGGCATTCTGGAAAGTTCTCTCACAATAAATCCATCCGGCCATGCCTTTAAAGACTCCATATCTTTATAGCAGATACCGTAATTACCAATTAATGGATATGTCATTGTTACTGCCTGTCCTGCATATGATGGGTCAGTAAGAACCTCCAAATATCCTGTCATCGACGTATTGAAGACAATCTCACTTATAACTTCACGTTCAGCACCAATGCTGGTTCCGCTAAACACTGTTCCGTCTTCAAGTATTAAAAATGCTTTCATGAATGCCACCTGTTCCTTTCGTATTTTGGACAAAAAAAAAGACAAAAAATTGCCTTTTTTCTCGAATTTTATAAATTTTACCACACTATCGTGTTTTTTTCAAGTATGAAATCAATCAAGTTTTATGCAATTTCAGGTATTTTTATAAATTTTTTCCTATAATGATTATTGCTAATTATTCTTGTTGATTTCATACTGTCCAATATATTTGAATGTTGTGCCCTTATCTGTTGACTGATACATGGCTGCCGTTTTTCCGTTATTATAAACGCCGCCGGCCCCCTGCGTAAGGTATACCGTTATTGTTCCGTCGCTTCCATATACAGGCACAAGAGCCTCCTTATATACATCAGACCACTTCAGCTTATTATCAGCAGATGACGACTGACCGGATGAAACGGCATCAAGTGCTGTACTGTCAAGTTCCTGCGGTTCAAGGATTATCTTTGAAAAGGTCTTTCCTGAATCAGATGTCATGTAAAGATTGCTGTCCATTCCGTCAACATAATCATAGCAGAAAAATCCAATCTTTTCGTCAATATACTTAATACCTTTTATTATATTAGTCGCAGGTCCGGCACCGACCGTGTTCCATGTCTCTCCACCGTCTGTTGTCGAATAAATCCGCGATGACTGCTGCTGCTCATTTTTATCATATCCAACTGCCATGACACCTGAATTTTCATCAAAAAATTCCACATAATAATATGTAGATGTGTATATTTTATCAATTTCACATGTAATCCAGTTAGCACCCATGTCATTTGTATATACAAGAGTTACAGGAACCTTATTATTTCCCGATACTTTTCCTCCATATACAAATGCAGTCTTTGTCGTACTTATATAATAACTTCCCTTTTTAAGTTCAGTCGTTGAATCGCCTGAGAAAAGCAGATTTGAAGTATCAACCGGAACATTAATATACTTTTCACCGCCATCATATGTAACTGACAACGTATTATTTTTTATCTCATAATTTGTAAGTGACTTTTTCTGTGTCTCGTCAACTTTATCAACATTATTTTTCTTATTCTGATTATATTGGGCAATTCCATAATCTTCAGGTGTATCAATTGATTTTACATAAATAGTAGCTGTTCCGTCGTAATGATTATCTATGTAAAATGACACAACCCACTCACAGCTTATTCTTCCATCATCAAGTACACCATTCCATGAAGCAAAATTTTCCGAATCATGTTCATTCATTCCGGCTGAAAAACTTATTAAAACGGTATTTTCGCTCTCATTTAAAATCTGGGTTTTATTGAGTGTTATCTTTTTAAGCTGCTTTGACCATGCAAGATATTTCTGTGTATACTGTGCAGTAAACTCTCTTATCCATACATCACCGATTTCATCAATCTTCAGATTGCCGAATGCATCCGCAAGTGTATGGTCAACCGAATCACTGTCCTCCTCGCCATTTACTACATTTCCGTTAGAATCTATGCGGACGCTGAACGTATAACGCGACTTCAAAACTATCTGTCCAGCTTTATCTTCACGGTAATGATAATACCATATAAACCAGAAAACAAGGATAAATCCGGCTGCTATCGCTGCTTTAAGGATTATATTATAAATCTTTTTCTTATCTGACATATCAGCCACCTCTTTCTCCCTGCTCTATTTTTATAAATAACTATTTCCAGTCAAAAACCGCTTACATTTCGCGTTTTATATACATAGCTTCTCTCATTATCTTTCTGTAATGTTTGTACCACCACAGGAAAAATGATGCCCCGGCACCAATCAGTACCATAAATATTACAAATCCCGGATGAACTACTGACATCCACTCTGATGAAAGCTTTCTCTGGAATACCGGCACTCCATATGCAATAATAACGCATAATGCCATTACTAATCCATTGTAAATACCTCTGTTATTATAAATCGCTTTTATTTTATCAAACATAATAATAGCAATCATCTCACCAACCGGACGAAGTGATGCCGTAACTATACTCAGTGCAAGACTATGTCCGAATGGAATACCGAATATCGTAAGTATAATTGTAAAATAAACCAGATCTGTCGCAATCTTGTATACAATCTTTCCGAGAAAATTCATGTACGGACTTATTAACATTATTCTTATCATAAGATAATCCCTGTCACCCATCGACATAAGCGTGGTATTTGCCAGACTTCCACATATTGTTGAAAGCATAAAAAAAAATATCATTGTCAGCTCTCTGTGTGATGCAATGAGCGGACAAAATGTGCTATAATTCTGTATGGCAGATACACAAAAAATCCGACATATAAAAATTTGCGTAAAAGTTCAAATAAAACAATGCCAATCTGGGCAATCACGCCAAATGTCATCTTTAATCTGTAATTATCATTCTCTTCTATCTGATTTCTTATCTTGTCACCAAGATGCGGCATACGCATAAGCAGCTCTGAGAATCTGTTCATTGCTTCATGGAATCTCAGAATCTTCTCGGCAAACATTTTCTTGAAAATAATCATTCTTCTAATTCTCCCAATATATCAAATATCGCTTTTTTAATTTCAGGAATATCTATCATCTCATAAGTAACTTCATTTATCTCGCCATTACTTAAAACAAGCACATCTTTAGCAATCCTTTTTGCCATTGCAAATATACCTGTTGTAACAATTACAATATGACCTTCCGCTTCTTCATTAAGAACACGAAGAAACATATCTATATATTCATCACTGCAATAATCAAAAGGTTCGTCAAACATAATAACATATGGTTTCTGAACAAGATATGCCGCAAGCTGGATTCTTTTCTTTTCTTCAAATGTATATTCACATATCATTCTGCTGCGGATTTTTTCATCAAGACCAACGCGTTCAAGATAATACTCAGGCTCTCTTGCCTGTTTCTGAAGTTCACAAAGATAATGTATAAATTCATTACCTGATATATACATAGGAAGAATACTCTGTTTTGAAGCAAGAAATATATCCTCTTTTTCTTTTGTGACAATAGTTCCGTCATCTATAGACAAATCACCGCATATACACTCAAGCAATGTGGTTCTTCCTGCACCTGCACCACCAAGAAGAGAATATACTTTTCCCTCTTCAAATGTATATGTGACATCCGTAAGGACTTCTTTTTTGTCATACGACTTTTTTACATGCTCAAGCTGTAACATAACATTCTCCATTTGTTTTTTATCGTTCTTATTATTATATTACATTGATATATAATTTGTAAAGTTTCAGCTTTTGATTGCATAAAAACAGCATCAATGATATAATGAAATATCTTTGTTTTCGGAAAGGTTATTTTATTATGGGTTATAAAGAAAATAAAAAATATATCAAACGTTGCCTTTATGGTCTGTATGTATTCATATATATGCCATGGTTTTTTACGCTTGAGCATTTTATCCAGCCGGATATGCCCGGAATTCATATTTTAAATACACCCCTCGACGATAAAATTCCATTTTGTGAATATTTTATAATTCCATATATTTTATGGTTTTTCTATGTTGTAGGCTCATGTATTTTTATGATTTATAAAGCATCCGATAAAGAATTTGTACAATTTGCCCTCTCTCTTATAATAGGAATGAGCCTTGCACTTACGATATGCATGATTTATCCAAATGGATTAACACTTCGCCCTTTATATATTCCTGATAATATATGTGGTAAAATCGTAAAAGGACTTTACAAAACAGATACATCCACTAATGTATTTCCGAGTATTCATGTATACAATTCGCTTGCTGTACACATTGCACTTGCAAAATGTGAAGCACTTAAAAATAAACCGGCAGTCAGATATGCATCTCTTGTTCTTTGCATTTTAATCTGCATGTCAACTATATTCTTAAAGCAGCACTCTGTCTTAGATGTTATCGGCGGATTTGCTCTAATGGCTGTTATGTATGTATTTATTTATGTTATAGACTATAAAAAAATAATAAAAGATAAATAGCTGTGGCTTTAACGACAAACCGTTAAGCCACAGCATTTTTGTAATAAAAGATTAGCAATTTCCTTTCGAATTTAGTACTTCTTTATTAAATCGCCATATTTTACTCCACCGTCACGCTCTTCGCCAGATTTCTAGGCTTATCAACATCGAGTCCTCTTGCAACTGATACATAATAGCCAAGCAGCTGAAGCGGCACTACTGCAAGACTTGCTGCAAAATGTGGGTCTGTCTTAGGAACGTATACAACAAAATCCGCTGTATCCTCAATTGAATAATTGCCAAATGTTGTAAGCCCCATAAGTGATGCACCGCGGCTCTTACACTCAACCATATTACTTACTGTCTTCTCAAATAAATCCGGCTGTGTAAGTGAGCCGATAACAAGTATATTGTCCTCAATAAGACTTATCGTTCCGTGTTTCAACTCCCCGGCTGCATATGCTTCAGAGTGAATATAACTTATTTCTTTTAATTTGAGACTTCCTTCAAGGCATACCGCATAATCAATTCCTCTACCGACAAAGAAAATATCCTTTGCATTTGCCTGTTTTGCCGCAAACCACTGTATACGTTCTTTATCTTCAATAATTCTATTAATCTTTTCCGGAATAGATTTAAGTTCTTCTATATATTCAAAATACTGTTTTTCTGTAATCTGTTCTCTCACTTTTGCAAATTCTATTGACAATAAATATCCCGCTATAAGCTGTGCACTGTATGCCTTTGTAGTAGCAACCGATATTTCAGGACCTGCCAATGTGTAAAATACATTATCCGCTTCTCTTGCTATTGATGAACCAACAACGTTGACAATTCCAAGTGTTTTTACTCCCTGTTCTTTTGCAAGTCTTAAACCTGCCAGCGTATCAGCAGTCTCACCCGATTGGCTTACAACTATCACCAAATCATCTTTATCAAGAATAGGTCTTCTATATCTGAATTCAGATGCCAGTTCCACACGTACAGGAACTCTTGCCAAATCTTCCATTACATATTGGGTAACGACCCCTGTATGATATGCAGATCCGCACGCAACAATATAGATGTGAGAAATTCTTTTTATATCTTCATCACTAAGTCCTACATCCGACAAATCAATCTTTCCATCTTTTAACTTTGAATTCAATGTATCAAGGATTGCTCTAGGCTGTTCATGTATTTCTTTCATCATAAAATGTTCAAAGCCACCCTTTTCAGCTGCCTGTGCATCCCACTTGATTTCAACAAGTTCTTTCTCAATCTCATCACCATCAAGATTATAAAATACTGCTTTACCATCACCCAGCTTAGCAATCTCCATATTTCCAATATAATAAACATTTCTTGTATATTTCAAAATTGCAGGCACATCAGAAGCTACATAACAATTGCCATCTGATACGCCTATAATCATAGGACTATCTTTTCTAGCAACAAATATCTCATCCGGATAATCCTTAAAAATAAATGCAAACGCATATGAACCTCGAATACGAACCATAGCATGATTAATGGCATCTACAGGTGTATGCTCATATTTTTTGTAATAATAATCCACCAGTTTTATTGCAACTTCTGTATCTGTAGATGAATAAAATGAATAACCTTTCTTTAAAAGTTTCTCTTTTAATTCCTGATAATTCTCAATTATTCCATTGTGCACGCCAACAACATTTCCATCATCACTCATATGCGGATGTGCATTTGTCTCTGATGGTTCACCATGTGTAGCCCATCTCGTATGCCCGATGCCACATGTTCCAGGAACTGCATTACCACTGTCAGTTTTTTTTTTTTTCAATCAATCCCTTTAATCTGCCCTTTGCCTTGACAATATTAATATTTCCATCACTGTCTCTTACTGCTATTCCTGCTGAATCATATCCTCTATATTCAAGTTTTGATAATCCGTCAAGCAAAATCGGTGCTGCCTGTTCATTTCCTATGTAACCTACTATTCCACACATGATTTTCTCCCTTATAATATAAGCTATTATATAATAAATATATTATTTACTAAATTTTATTTTATCAATCTTTTCTAAAAAAACTTTCTCTAATGTCATACGCCTTAAAATATCTATATTCTGTTTTATATTAAGATTCTTAAATAACATAAATAAACATACAGATGTTATCAATGCAAGTATTTTATTTGAATCTGCAACTTCAAAATAAACTAATCCATTTCGACCAATAACTCTTTCTAGATATGCAAATACTATTACACTCAACCATGATATTGCTAATGAAGCGATTGATAAATAACACCACAATTTTTTATTTTCAAAATATTTATTAGGATATTTCCTTATATATGAAGCTATAAAATACAATATAATAAACCATGTTATATAATTAAATTGCACTTTCGCTTTAAAAAACGATGGTAATATAGTATAAATCGCAATACACAGGACAAGCAATTTTCTATGTTCTATTTCATTCATTGAATTAATCAATTTATTTATAAACGGAATAAACAAATAAAATAATAAATAACAACTGGTAAATCCTCCGCCAATATTAAAAAACGGAAATATAACATTTAAGAACTCTTTAATTGAAAAACTGCTATATCCCGTAACAAGAAATATTACTCATATCACTATTGTATAAAAATAATATTCTCCTATTAATTTACAATATTTTTTACTGTAATATCAGAGGTACACATAAAATATCCTGTAATTAATTCCGGTCTTTCCAACCAAACAAAAGTATAAATATATCTTGTGCATTAAGATATGATTTTGCCTCTATAATATTAATCAGATTCGAATTAACAACATAATGATAAGCTACTATAATTATCATTGTAATTATTCTAAATAATTCTATATTGCTGCTTCTTTCATTCTTTAACATTTGCATAAAAATTTCCTTTGTATAACAAAAATCCAGCCACATAATATATGTTACTTCATAAATATATATTATGCAACTGGATTTATTTATTTATAATTTTACTTTTTGTATAAAACAGAAAGTGTCTTTATTCCGGCTTCTCCATATGCATAAAGACCATTTACACTCTGGAATTTTTTTACTAAAATGTTACAACTTTTGCAATCCTGATCAGGATTTAGAGTATAATGCTCCAACTGTCCTAAACCTTACGCCTGAATTTGAAATATTACACTACGGTGGATTATGTAATGCTTACGCTGAATCTGCTTCTGTTTCGCCCTTTATATAGACGTTATACGACTTTACCCCGTCTACAGGCTGCCATTCAACATAGGCACTATCGTACCATCCGCTGCATTCTCTGCTGCTCACAGTTACCTGTGACTGTGATGTCACAAAACCGTCTTTTGCATATGCAGAACTCTGCTTTGAGATATGAAAGTCATTGCAAACGCCATCACTACAGCCGCAGTCTTCCTGCATCTGAATAAAATACCCTTCTTCATAAATTTACTCACTTATCTAATGAATTTACACCATTGGGTTCATATATCCATTATAAGGTTTTAAACATGAAGAGATTTCCTTTTTGGCGGAACCATGATTTCTTGCAAAACGGAATAGTGATTTCCAAGCACCGGACAGGTGATGGATTTCAACTCGGATTATTCAATTTTATATTATAAGTTCTTAAAGCATGTCATTTTTGTGCATCTTTCATATATTTTTTTATTTTTTATATTTTATATATAAACACCAAACATAAATCAAATCCGGTCAAAAGAATATATTAATAATACATTCTTCGACCGGATTTACATTATAAATTATTTCATATACAATTTAGAAAGGGTATTAATACCTGCTACTCCATCTACTTCAAGGTTATTATCTCTCTGAAATCTTATTAATGCTGCTTCTGTTGCTGCACCAAATTTTCCATCTGCCACATCTTCAGATAATTCTAACTTTATAAGATATGTCTGCATTACTTTTACCGCATTTCCATTATTCCCTTTTTTCAATGCACTAAATTTCCTATCTGTCTGCTGAAGTGCTTTATAAGATTCATTTCCTATCTTTCCGTCAACATCAAGTCCCTCATATGATTGAAATATCATTGCTGTCGCTTTGGTCTCATTCCCATATTTCCCATCCACGGCTCCATTAAGATATCCCAGTTTCTTTAATAACTGCTGTACTTCTTTTACATCTTCTCCGCTCATTCCAACATTAAGTGTTCTGTCCAATACTTTTATATCTGTATTGCTCTTCGGTGATTCCCCGTATAATGTCTTGAGCGTCATAATTCCGGCAACTCCGTCCACATCAAGATTATTTGCTTTCTGGAATTTTATTAATGCTGCTTCTGTTGCTGTACCGAATTTTCCATCCGCTACATCTTTCAAATATCCTAACTTTATAAGATATGTCTGCATTACTTTTACTGCATTTCCATTCATTCCCTTTTTCAATGCACTAAACTTTCTATCTGTCTGCTGAAGTGCTTTATATGATTCATTTCCTATTTTACCGTCAACATCAAGTCCCTCATATGACTGGAATATTCTTGCTGTTGCTTTAGTCTCATTTCCATATTTACCATCCGCAGATCCATTAAGATAGCCAAGTTTCTTTAATAACTGCTGTACTTCTTTTACATCTTCTCCGCTCATTCCAACATTAAGCGTCCTATTTAAAACTTTCACCTCGTCCTGCTTATCTGGTGTTGGCTCTGGAGCTGGTATCTCAACTTTTTCAAATGAGCATCCAATCTTTGAACCGTTTACTCCTGCTTCATAAATCCTGCTGTCGCTCTTTAATTCATAAAGCTGGTTTACGTTAATGCTTCCGTCTGCATTTCTGAATATCTCATGGTAATCTGCTGCATATGCTCCCTTTGATGCATTGTATCCAGGAATAGTTGTATTCACAAAATCACTAAGTGCAACTGTATAATCTTTTGCCTCAGAACCTGTGTACTTTGTCTTTGCTCCATCCGTGCAGTTCCATTCATTTACCCAGTATGTTCCCACGCCCTTGTAATTATAAAGCACATGGCTTAACTTACCCTTAAACTGGTCTGTCGCTGCATTCTTTGATGCTGCTGCCGATACGATATTCGTATATTCTGCATCTTCTGATGTCCTGTAGCACATGAAATTTGCCTTAGTTGTATCATACATGCCATTGTTTACGGCAATACAGTTGCTCATCTTTATGGCTCCGCCGTTGCCGTTGTCCGTAAATCCTGTCGCACCGTTATTGAATGCAAGACAGTTCTCAACAACGTGCGGTGTAGGGCATTTCCCATTGCTTCCGCCAAGCTTGAAACCGTTCATGTCGCCGTTTGCTGAACCTGAACCGTCCGTAAGCTTGCCGTTGCCGAATGCTATACAGTTCTTTATTGTTACTACCCCGATTAGGGCCTGTTGCAGGCTTTGCATACAGATCCCATCCGTCATCACTGTTGCAGTATGAAATACATCCGTCAAATACATTTCCCTCGCCGCATGTAAGCTTTGCTGCGAATCCGTCCGCATTCTCACATGTTTTGATATCCTTGTTGTCATATGCCGTACAGTTAAGGATTGTATTGTATGACGGCCACTGTTCTATTGAATTATATGATGTATTGTATCTGCTTATCTGCAGACCTGAATCATGGTTTGCATAGAACTTGCAGAGTTCAATCACATTATGGTCACCTGAAAGAAGCATTCCGTTGTCACCTGCGTTACAGATGTCAATGTCATAAAAATGCCAGTATGAACCGTCAAGTGTTATTCCCCTGTTGGAACCTTCTTCTGTCATTCCGTCAAAGTTGATTGTTACAGGCTTTCCGTTGATGCTGCTTACTGTCTTGTAAGCATCTGCCGTACCGCTGTTATCCTCTGAAATGATAATCGGTGCCTTATACATGTCATATACATAATATGTTGCAGAAAACATCCAGATTGTATTTCCCGGCTTTACCGTGTTAAGGGCTGTTACAAAATCCATCGGTTTCTCATATGAACCGTCACCCTCACTGCTTCCCTTTGCAGATACATATATATCTCCATCCTTGAAGCCCGGTGCCTGTTCACGCACTTCATTGTCAACCCTTTCACCGGGTTTGTCACCTTTGTCTGTATCACCGCCTGTTGACGGTTTGTCTTCGCCTGTTCCCGGTTTGTCTTCGCCCGTTCCCGGCTTATCTTCGCCTGTTCCCGGTGTCTGGCTGCCGTCGCCTGTGAATGAAATATAGAAAAGAATTGTTGAATCTTTCTTTGCTATCGTATGTTCACCTGCTACAACATCCATTGAAATGACACCGTTTGCGTCTGCCTGGACATTTTTTCCGTCAATCTTGATCTTCTTTGACGCTTCTGTTACAAGCACAAGCTTTCCTTTTGATGCCGCCTTAAATGTGACTGATGTTGAACTTTCCATTTTAAGGCACTTTGTAAGGCTGAGTCCGTTATATTTATTTGTTCCCTTCTTATCTGCAAGATTTCCTGAAATAGTAAAGAAACTGTCTGCTGTTGTGTAATCTGTTGTAAAGTTATGTACAGCTGAAGCTGCTGTCTCCCCCGTTGACGGCTTATCTTCACCTGTTCCCGGTTTGTCTTCGCCCGTTCCCGGCTTATCTTCGCCTGTTCCCGGCTTGTCTTCGCCCGTTCCCGGCTTATCTTCGCCCGTTCCCGGCTTATCTTCGCCCGTTCCCGGTGTCTCTCCTGTGCCGGGCCTGTCTGTGCCTGAAACACTGCCGCCTACAGATACAAGTGTTGTCTTGTATGACATAAGTTTTGCTTTTAATGGTTCATTAACCGCATATGATTCGTCATCAACTGAATTGTCGAATGTCCACTTGAAATCCCCGCCGTTCATGCGTCCTGCATATTTTACGACTGTATCTTTCGCATCCTCTGCTGACTGTACACTGTATTTGTAAAAATCAGCTGCCGTATCGAAATTGCTGTACTTTGAACCGCCCTTTAATGCAGAACAGTCAATAACTTCGTCTCTTGATGATGCCTCATAGAAATCAAATCCTGTTGCATCCTTCTGATATGTGACCGCCGCCTTTGCTCCCTCGATGTGGTTGCCGTATGCTTTGATCACGCCGCCGTTTTCACCTGAAAAGATTCCATCTGAAGACTCGGCATACTTTATGTCTGAGCCCTGTCCTGCCATAAGCATAGGGAACTTGCAGTTTCTGTAATAATTATTTTCTGAAAAAACGGAGCTTCCCATTGTTGCACCGATTCCGTACTTTGAATTACCATCATAATAGTTGTTGTATACATGCACCGTACATGTCCTGATTCTCGGACATCTTGAATCTGCATGGTCATACCAGTTGTGGTGGTATGTTATGTAATTTGATGTTGTCTCACTCTTCATTCCCTGAAGATTGCTCTTTCCTGTATCATAGAAATGATTATATGAGTGTGTGACATATGTTGATTTCTTTGTATCAAGTGCTCCGTCACCCTTCTTCTGGTCTGCGTCTGAACCTGCATGTCCATAGAAGAAATCACAGTTATGTACCCATACATGGTCATTGTCCTGCTGGAGGCCTACATCATCACCCTCGTTACTGTCGCAGTTCATGTATGCAAGGTTTCTTATTTCAACATTTGAAGATCCTTTAACGCGGAGTCCCCAGCCGTTTGCCGTTGCATCTTCGCCGATACCTTCAAATGTGATACCGTTTTTGCATCCGTCTATTACAATATCACCCTTATCCATGCTTTTTAAATCAGTGATATTGCCGACAAGTCTTACATCAAGCGGTCTGCTGTCCTTGCCTTTTCTTGAATCCGTAAAGTATTGCCTGAAGTCCTGTGTATGAAGTAACTTCTCCTTTTGAGCCTGTCACAACATCAAGGGACACTGTATCCTTTGTATTCTCTGTAATATATAAAACAACTGCGTTGTCTTTTAATGTTCCGTCCTCGTTATATGCACCTGATGATGTTCCGTTGACAAATCCGTAACCGCTTCTGTCATATGACATTACTTCAACAGCAGACGTAACAATGCTTGCTGTTGTGCTGTCAGTAACAGCTTCAACCTTGAACATATATTTTCCCGCTTTAAGGCCGGGTGCATCAGCTCTCCAGTAATCCGGATACTGTCTTATAAGCTCATCGTCAAGCTTTTGTAAGCTGAATCTGCTTCTGTTTCGCCCTTGATATAGACGTTATAAGACTTTGCCCCATCTACAGGCTGCCATTCAACATAGGCACTCTCGTACCATCCGCTGCATTCTCTGCTGCTCACAGTTACCTGTGACTGTGATGCCGCAGAACCGTCTTTTGCATATGCAGAAATCCCCTGCTGTGGCAGATATGAAAGCGTCATTGCAAACGCCATCACTACAGCCGCAGTCTTCCTGCATCTGAATAAAATACCCTTCTTCATAAATTTACTCCCTTTTACATGTTTATAGTTTTGCAAACCTTGTTTTGTATTTTATCACATTTATAAAATTAGTCAATATTTTATAGTATAAGTTCTTAAAACATGGCATTTTTATGCATCTTTCATATATTTTTTCATTTTTGTATTTTATATATAAACACCAAACATAAATCAAATTCGGTCAAAAGAATATATTAATAATACATTCTCCGACCGAATTTACATTATAAATTATTTCATATACAATTTAGAAAGGGTATTAATACCTGCTACTCCATCTACTTCAAGGTTATTATCTCTCTGAAATCTTATTAATGCTGCTTCTGTTGCTGCACCAAATTTTCCATCTGCCACATCTTTCAGATACCCTAACTTTATAAGATATGTCTGCATTACTTTTACCGCATTTCCATTATTCCCTTTTTTCAATGCACTAAATTTCCTATCTGTCTTCTGAAGTGCTTTATAAGATTCATTTCCTATCTTTCCGTCAACATCAAGTCCCTCATATGATTGAAATATCATTGCTGTCGCTTTGGTCTCATTCCCATATTTCCCATCCACGGCTCCATTAAGATATCCCAGTTTCTTTAATAACTGCTGTACTTCTTTTACATCTTCTCCGCTCATTCCGACATTAAGTGTTCTGTCCAATACTTTTATATCTGTATTGCTCTTCGGTGATTCCCCGTATAATGTCTTGAGCGTCATAATTCCGGCAACTCCGTCCACATCAAGATTATTTGCTTTCTGGAATTTTATTAATGCTGCTTCTGTTGCTGTACCGAATTTTCCATCCGCTACATCTTTCAGATATCCTAACTTTATAAGATATGTCTGCATTACTTTTACTGCATTTCCATTCATTCCCTTTTTCAATGCACTAAACTTTCTTTCTGTCTGCTGAAGTACTTTATATGATTCGTTTCCTATCTTTCCGTCAACATCAAGACCCTCGTATGACTGGAATATTCTTGCTGTTGCCTTGGTCTCATTTCCATATTTTCCATCCGCAGCTCCATTAAGATAGCCAAGTTTCTTTAATAACTGCTGTACTTCTTTTACATCTTCTCCGCTCATTCCAACATTAAGTGTTCTGTCCAATACTTTTATATCTGTATTGCTCTTCGGTGATTCCCCGTATAATGTCTTGAATGTCATGATTCCGGCAACTCCGTCTGCATCAAGATTATTTGCTCTCTGAAATTTTATTAATGCTGTTTCTGTTGCTGTACCGAATTTTCCATCCGCTACATCTTTCAGATATCCTAACTTTATAAGATATGTCTGCATTACTTTTACGGCATTTCCGTTCATTCCTTTTTGCAATACACTAAATTTTCTATCTGTCTGCTGCATCTTAATATAGGTATCATTATCTACATCGCCGCTTACATCCAATTCTTCATTTGCCTGAAACATTATTACAGCGGCTTTTGTTGCATTTACGTAACTTCCGTCTACTACACTATCAAGATAACCAAGATTTTTTAAATACTGCTGTACTTTTTTTACATCATCACCAGTACTTCCAACAGTAAGAACTCTATCCAATTTATCATACTGTACTTCACCTGAATCTGTCTTTTTAATATCTGTTGTATATACTGTATAATCATTACAACAATAATTCAGATAACCATTCTCAAATCCTATTGCATGTATTTCTTTATCCACAGTTGCAACCAGCTTTGAATTCGCTCCGGTAAAATCACATGAATATATTTTATTTGTTCCAAGAGAAGCGTAATATATAGTATCTTTATCTACTGCATATGTACAAAAATATGTTAAATTATCCAAATATTGATATGTTTTACTTTCAAACGTATTCATATTAAGTTCTGTAAGCCTGCTTCTAAAAGCATCAACTGTATGCCATACGCCATCATAGTAACCACCTGTTCCGTAAAAAACAAAATCATAATCATGCAATGACATATTGTCATAATAAGTATTATCGCACTTTATTCCTATATCTTCCCAGCCATAATGAGGATTTGACATACTTGTGATAGCCTCATCGCTCAATAGAAAATATCTATATCCAACATTATAATATATAATTCCACTATCTGCATGCATCGTTCCATCATCCCATGTCAAATCAACATGATAATAACTGTCGCCGATTTTTATAAGATTCCATGCATGCGACATCTGGGAACTTGTTACCACAACTGTATCAATATTATATATGCCTTTCATTATATATCTATAAGCAAGTGCATATCCATCACATACACCTGTATGAAAGTCTACTAATATGCTGCTTTGAATGGTCAATCTCTGTCAATGTTCCCGCATTGTATGCATCTGTATTATACTTTGCATGTGATGCTATATAATTATGTACCTCTAATGCCTTATCTACATCTGTTAATCCTTCATCAATTTCTTTTGTCAATTTATCAACAGATTCATCAAATTTAACTTTCATTGCTTTAATCTCATCTTTTGAATCTGATATGTAATATGGTATAAGACTATCAATATATCCAGATGTTGTATAATAATATGAATATCCTCCTGAAACAAAAAACAATTCTGGATTTTCATTTATAACTTCCTGATATATAGCTCTGATATCAGCTTTAGGAACCTGATATTCCTTTATATCAATACTATCTGAAACATCGAGAAGCCCTTTTTTGATTACAGCCTTTACTTCTGTATAATCAGTTGAGCTGTAAAATTCAACTGTCTCTTTACCTTCATCTGTACCGTAATTTCCTTCTTGTATTAAATCTACATAATCATCTGTATAATTCAAATATTCCTGTGCATTTACAAATGACTTAACACATATAATATATATAAAACAAGATATACCAATTATAAACAATTTAAATTTACCGATTTTCATAATTAATACCTCCTAATTGAATATAAAAATATTTTACATTTCTGTAATATATATTTCTTTGTATCCTGTAACTCCAATTCTCGCTGAAATCATTTCTTTATCAACTT
>SCPN01000086.1_pt1 | contig 33855 bp, 64 predicted proteins | sample 6106831 | NCBI WGS metagenome assembly SCPN01 (sample SAMN10720447, study PRJNA508395) | human gut metagenome | isolation source: Participant 1, 0 month
AACCCTTTCGACCAGCTATTCAGATAAAAATTTCGCTGGAATTTAATCGTTTAATAATGTAACCATTATTTTTGAAGTATCAATAATGTGTTTGATGTGTTCTTCACCATTTTGTTTCTACCGTCGTACTTGCAATTCCACTTCATGGAAACGGTCAAGGTTTTGAACTGATTATGGTCAAGTTTAATAACATTTGCATCTGCATCCGCCAGCATTTGAGATACCGCAACCAATTGACCTGGTTTATCAGGAAGATTAACGGAGAAGGTAAAGATACGACCACGCAATACGAGGACCTTTATTGATCATAGAAGAAATGGTAAGTACGTCGATATTACCACCACTAACAATGGCTACTGCCTTTTTGTACCTGTCTAATTTTTTAGACCTGCTAGTAGTAAAATACCAGAGTTTTCTGCTACTAACTTATGTTTTTCAACAAGCAATAAAAATGCTTCCATCAATTCATAATCAGAAACGGTAATAATTTCATCTACATATTGCTTAATATATTTTAATGTAGTTTCGCCGATTTGACGTAGCTGTACCATCTGCGATAGTTGCCACCTCACTAAGTGGTACAGGATGATCTACTTTTAACGCGGCTATTGCACTAAATGCGCCTTCTGGTTTCACCAATAATTTTAATGCTAGGATTTTTTAATTTCGCGCTGCGATACCAGAAACAATACCGCCACCACCAACAGGAACGAGCAAAATATTCGCATCAGGCAATTCATCAAGAACTTCTAATGCAAAGTTACCTTGTCCTTCAATAACATCTTCGTCATCAAAGGATGGACCACATATGCTCTTGTTGTAATTCCATCGCTTTTTGGTAAGCTTCATCATAAATCTCACCATGTAGAACGACTTCGGCACCATATTGTTTTGTAGCATTCACCTTGATAAGAGGCGTGTGTTTCGGCATGACAATAGTCGCTTTAATGCCTAGACGTTTTGCAGCAAGCGCTACACCTTGCGCATGGTTACCAACGAACTGCGCAATAACGCGCGCCGCCTTTCTTCTTCTGTTAATTTTGCAGATTTTATTATATGCACCACGAACCTTAAAGGAACCTGTTATTTGCAAGTTTTCTGTGATATATACATCATTGCCACTTTCATCGGAGAACACATCACTGTGAAGCAATTTTGTTTTCACCGTGATTGTGCTTAATCGCTCACGAGCCTCCATAAAATCATACAACTTATGCATGTCCTATCTCCTCTAGTTAGTTTTAATGAAAGTCGAGTATTAGTCTTCAAATACTTCGATAGCACCTTGTGCTGCAGAGGATACATGAAGAGCGTTAAGGTATCCAGTTACATTGGATTTGAATGGTTTCAATGCAGCTTTACGACGAGCGATTTCTTCATCAGATACAGCTAATTCCAATTTACCGTTTGGAATATCGATGTTGATAATGTCACCATCTTCAACAACGGCGATTGTGCCACCAATGCGACTTCTGGAGATACGTGACCAATGGATTGCCCACGTGTAGCCAGAGAAACGACCATCAGTCAACAAGGCTACGTCTTTATCAAGACCCGGACCTGCGATCATAGATGTTGGTGTTAACATTTCGCGCATGCCAGAGTATGCTTGGGACCTTCGTAACGGATAACTACACATCACCTTTACGATTTTACCGCCTGTAATAGCTGGCAGCTTCTTCTTCGCTGTTGAGATTTCTTCTGGACCAGAGTGAACAAGCATATCTGCATCTACGGCACCGGCTTTTACAACGGAACCATCTACAGCAAGGTTACCTTTAAGAACGGCAATACCACCTGTTTCATGAACAGGATTATTCCAAGGATGAATAACGTCTTCATCAGTTACATGAGCTACCAGCTGCAATTTCACCTTGTGTTTTAAGAGCTACAGTTTGCAATCTGTATGCAAACGACCATTTTCGGCTAAACGTTTCAACACAGCAGATACGCCACCGGCAGCATACAAGTCTTCGATGAAGTATTTACCAGATGGAGAAAGTTTAGACAATTGAGGTGTGTTTTGTGCAATGCGATCAAAGTCATCTAAAGACAATGGAACGCCTGCTTCGTGAGCGATAGCTGGCAAATGAAGTGCTGTATTAGAGGAGCCACCCAAAGCCATATCTAGAGCTACTGCATTTTCAAAGGCTTCGCGTGTCATAATGTCTTTAGGACGAAGATTTGCTTTCAATACCTCTACTGCTTGCATACCTGCTAATTTAGCAAGACGTAAACGTTCAGAGTATACTGCTGGAATTGTACCATTACCAGGAAGGCCCATACCAAGAGCTTCTGTTAAGCAGTTCATTGTATTAGCTGTATACATACCAGAGCAAGAACCACATGTAGGACATGCTGTATTTTCGATTTCAGATAATTCAGCATCATCCATTTCACCAGTTTGATGTTTACCTACTGCTTCGAATACATCAGACAAACCGATTTTTTTGCCATTATGTACGCCTGCAAGCATAGCGCCACCAGACACGAATACGGATGGGATGTTTAGACGAGCTGCAGCTATCAACATACCAGGTACTACTTTATCGCAGTTTGGAATGAATACCATAGCATCAAAAGGTGTTGCCATAGCTGTTGCTTCGATGGAATCAGCGATGATATTACGAGTTACCAAGGAGTATTTCATACCGATGTGGTTCATCGCCAAGCCGTCACAAATACCAATTGTATTGAACTCGATTGGCACACCACCTGCGTTGCGAATGCCGTCTTTTACGGCTTGTACAATATTTTTCAAGCCCACGTGACCAGGGATAATTTCGTTGAAAGAGTTCGCAATACCAATGACTGGTCTGCCCATTTCTTCATCAACAAAACCAAGAGCTTTTAGCAAAGATCGGTGTGGTGCACGTGCTACGCCTGTTTTTAAATTGTCACTTCTACAACTCATGTTAATCTCCTCACTTTTCTTGAAAGCATCCACTTGGATACTTTTCAACTTAATAAAAAAAGACGATTCTTATGAATCGTCTTAAAAGACCTAAAATGATATTCCTTTTGTTTACAGAATCCTATGTACATAAACGACCTATGTATCCCTTGGAATAAATACACATAAGAAACAAACCGTATAGTCAAATCTTATTGATTGTATATTAAACCATTCGTGGAACTTTTAAGACAAAAACGTGTTAAGTTGTTGTTCATAATTCGAATGTTCTTTAATAATCACGACGAGCGCGATAATCAACAAGCTAATGACTAAACCCAACATGTTTCCTCCTAAAGTAATCTGTAATCATAAAATAATAATAACACTTTATATAATGTCGTGCAATAAATATTCTATAGATTTATCATATAAATTTTTAAAGTTTACCATATATAAAAACTATAGCAATAACAATAATACACTACCTATCTAATACACATAGAAAATAAAACGATAACAAACTACTAAACAGATAGCGCAAACAAAAAATCCCCCACTACCGTGAGGGATTTTTGAATATTATAGAATACCGAATAGCCACAAGGGTACCGCCCCAGAAGTGAATTAAAAAGCTAACCACAGAAATAGCAAGGCCTACACGCCACCATGTTCCTTGCGGCACATAGCCTGCACCAAAGAAGATTGGTGTTACACCAGAGCTGTAATGCGTTAATGTACAGCCAGGGCTGTTCATCAAACCAAAGAGCAAGATGGTAAATGGAATTGGTGCGCCAATACTACCAAGATATAAATTTGCAAAGGCGGAGAATAACGCTATACGCGCTGTACCACTGGCAAAGAAATATTATTGAGTATACAAAGGTTGCAGAGATAATAAAGGATGCCCAGAACCAATCAATACCACCTGAGATGTTGACTTACAAAATCAGCAAATACTGCGCTTAACGCCGAGTTTGCCAAGTAAACCAATACCATACCAACGGTGCCATCCAGATTAGAATATCCCAACCTGTGCACGTTCACCTGAGATATCTTCCCAAGTAGGGATCATAACTTCACCACAAGCAAGTACGCCCATCACTTACAACTTCTAGTAGGATGTAACTTCGTCCAAATCGCTGTGGACCACAGCAAAATACAAAACAAAGTAAAAATAATAGCCACTGAAATTTCAGCCTTTGTAATAGGACCTAGTATATCCAGCTCCTTTTGGGCCATTACGCTGCTTGAGGTGTCTCCTTAATTTCAGGCGGATAGATTTTATAAATAAACCAAGGCATCAAGATCATACAAATTACACCAGGGATTACACCTGCTTGGAACCATTCCCACCATGAAATATCATAGCCAAATAATTTTGCACCTAAGGATGTAATCAATAAGTTACCACTACAAGCAGTTAAGAAGATTGTTACAGTAATGGTGTTTATCGTATGAGCCGTGGTCATAGGTACGCTAATACGACGTACTACCATTTGGCTCAGAATCAAGGCTAACGAAATGTTTTGAACAATGGGAGGAAAATAATACCGCCCCACGAGCCGTATTAGATGGCGTGGCAGAATCATCCGTACAAGCTAATGCATAAGCTAACTGCTAGTACCAAAGGAGCAGATCAAGAGAGGAAGTATACGCGATACGCTTACCAAGGCCAAATTAATAATGCCTCTAGAAAATTACAGGTACCTTTGATAAGCCATACATTGGCTTCAGCGTAACCACACCTAATGCTTGCACCATGGTAATAGAATTTGTTGCTACTCGCAACAATACCAAAAGAGTGCCATAATACCTGTTGGCCAAGGTCGTAAAATAAAACCTACAATTGTAGCCGTGAAAATAGCTAATAAATGCCAGCCTTCAGGCTTAACTAATCGCCTCCGTGTGAGGCAAGAACCAAATTACAAGTCCTACCAGTACCGTCAGTGCGGCGCTGGTGTAAAGGTATTCATAGAACCTCCCTATCAAACTACACATATCAACAGTTACTGTTGATTATAAAAAACTATATGGCGGTCATTACACATAACCGCCATATAAATTAGCAACTTTCCAAAAATTCTTTAATCTTTGGATTAGAGCGCAATGTATCCATCTCTTCAGGGGTTAATAATTTTACCACCTTATCCCGATCTTGGTTAACTAAGCAAAGGAACCGATATAATCCTTAGCTATTAGCCCGAAGAATTGATGTATCGTTTTACCTGGAATTTCAATAAAATCACCAGCTTCTACATCATGGATTTCATCGCCTAATAAGACTTGACCCTTCCCGCGGAATATCATAACCATATGTGTATGTTCATGATATTCAAGCGTAGAATACCACCTGGCAAGCATTCAAAATAAAACGCGGAATTGGCGCATGGAATATCAAAGGCCCATCGGCTGCTCGACTTGACGTGTTATTACATCTTTAAGGGCTACCATCTTGTTTATATTCCAAGGTATCGACGCCATCCCACTTGAAATTTTTAGCATCAAACTTGCGTATCATTTTATTACCTCTTGCCTGAAAAATTTTGCATCGAAACAATTATTACAGCCCTATGGGTTCGATTATTTGGAAACGTTTCAATGTTCCTAGTAAACCATGACTATGTTCTTGTACACCATCTGCAACGCTTTCTACTTCAAAGCCTGTACGTTCAATAGCTTTTGTAATAACTTCAACAGATGCTTTTGCTGGATCAAAAGAAACAGTCGCTGTTTTCTCTGGCAAATTTACCTCTGCGCTCAAACCAGGTAAACCAAGGGATGCACCTTCAACAGTTTCTTTACAGTTATTTGCATCAGGCTGAGTAAATACCTTTGTTACAACACCATTATCTTTATTTCCGCAACCACAATCTTTACACGCAATTACCTCCATATTAATCATTAGATTCTTTATGTTTGCGTAGTCGTTTTTAGCCCTGCTGTTACGTCGCTAGTAGTCCCTTTTTAACGGCTTCTTTCGTTTCATCAACAGCTTTTTTAGGGCCGGAAATAGCATCTTTAAACTCATTGATGCCCTTACCAATAGCACGCCTACTTCCAGGCAACTTACCAGGTCCGAAGAAGATAATAACTAAAGCGATCACTAATATAACTATTAATTCAGGTGTTCCTATAGATCCCATATGTATCTCTTTATATTTTACTAAAACTTACATCTTTTAGTGTGTACATCATTATAAGTACCTTGCCCGGCTGTCCACATACCAGGTCACAGCTTCTTGTAAGCTTACAGCGCCAGGCCAATGTACGGCCAATGCGTTTTGATTAAATCCTCGTAATCTTCGCGTTGATACAATACCTTTGTCAATGCAATTCGCTTACTTTCCTGATCACATAAACCAGACAGCATCGATTTTGCTGCGGAAAAGAAATGTCATAGAAATACGTTTCCCATACCTTGCCATCTTCCAGCGGCCACTGCATCGCATTGGCCCGCAGTGCGGGGAAAGAACCTGCAAATAATCCTGCCGTATGACCATCCTCGCCTAAATCAAGCAACGCTAAATCAAGATAGATTTTTACGTGCCTTTTGGGACATTGCGAACCTCTTTTCATATTCTTCAGTAGCTTCATGTACGGTTTTAGAATCCGTATTAATTGGCAAAATAAGGCGACCCTTTGCGCTTGCGCAAATGAGGTTTTACGCGATTGAGTAATTATCCTCATGCGCTTGTGGTAAGAAACGCTCATCAGTCCACAGAAGAATATACGTTTGTTCCCAATTAGGCGCTCAATATTCGGAGAGTTAAGTAATTCTAACAAACCATTTATAACGGTACCCCAGTAATACCAACGATGCGTTTCGAGTACGGCTAATTTCATCATTGGTAAACTCAATAAAATCCTCCGCAATGCTTGGACTACCTACTAGGACCGTCATAACATTTAATTGTATCTTGAGCCATGTAATAATGACCTCCTAAAACTATTATAATAGTACTATTATATACACTTTTGCTTTTATGAAGCAAAACCGATGTAACTCAATATATAGAATACATCGGTTCGAATTATATTAGTAACTGCTTATAAAATACATGCGATATTTCAAAAATTACAGAGAATAATTATTATTTTTGACCAAATTTAGGGCGACGACGTTCTGTAAGCTCGTACACCTTCCTTAAAGTCTTCAGAAAGACCTAAGGAGCATTGATTTTCTACTTCAAACTTCTTGTACTCTTCCCAGCCAGATAAGAAGCTATTCCACATCATTTCCTTCATAACGCGGTAGGATTGTGCAGGACCTTTAGCTAATTTCTCAACAAGACGTCTTGTAGCAGTTTCTAAATCTTCTAATTCACAAACTTTATACACAAAGCCAAGTTCCTTACCCTTTTCAGCGAAACATACACCCAGTCATAACGATATGCATAGCACGGTTCATGCCAATGGATCGAGTCAACAAGAACAAACCACCTGCATCTGGAGCAAGACCTACGTTTACGACTTGGATAAAGCGTACATTGTTAGTACTACAACAAAGTCTGACTAACGCCATGTTGAACCAATAGCACACCTCTTTAGGCGCCTTGAAGGCTCATGATAACAGGTTTAGGTAATCGTTTCATAGCCATAGAAATTTGAGCTACTAACCAACAATTTCAAATAAAGACTCTGTATCCCCTTCGTTTACAGCCGCTCCATCTCTGTTAAATCGCCACCCGCCGAGAACACCTTCCCCTCTGCATTGATAAGCAATGCACGAACACTTTCATCATTATGTGCGTTCTCTCTAAAACCTCAAGGATCTCTTGCATCTCGATATTAAAACCATTCGCCACCTGTAGGCCGATTAAATGTCAACGTACCAATGCCGTTGTCCACTACGTACTGAATTGTATTATAAATCATATGAGTTCTCCTATATGAAAATCCATTTTCGAAAAAATTCGATTATATATTTCTATTATAGGGGAATTAAATATAGATGTAAATGTAATCTTATAATCACAAAACAATACTATGTACCCTTTAGCAACCCACGTTAGTATAACAAACCTTTGGTGCGTAAGTATCGCTCAGCAACATCATGAGGTTTCTGTCCTTCCGATTCCACCTCATAGTTCATATATGACATATCCTGATCCGTAATCGTATGTGTCAATTTTAGTAATACCGCTTCTAGCTCAGGATGCTTCTTTAACACATCCATTCTAACGACATTACCACAAAGATACGACGGATATAAATGTTTATCGTCCTCAAGAACAACAATAGACGCATGGCTCAACTGACCGTCAGTAGTAAATATAGGCATAGCATCCACATGTCCGCTTTCAATAGCCTGATATTTCAAACCTATATCCATATCCTTCGTATCTTTAAAGTCCATGCCATATACTCGCTGTAATCCCAAATACCCATCTTGGCGCCCGAAAAATCATATTCCCCACCTAAAATCAACTGTGACGAAACCCTCGCTAAGTCTGATATGTTTTAAATTATATTTGTTAGCAATATCCTTACGTACAGCCATTCCATATGTATTATTGAAACCATACATACCGACCCATTTAAATTGATATGTATCCTCGTAAGCGCGCTGTAATTCATCAAATAAATTTTCACTATATTGCGTGTCTCGTTTTAGTACTGCATTCCAACCGGTGCCTGTATATTCAGGATAGATATCGAATTGACCGGACTCCATGGCCGGTTGAATATTTGAGGTTCCTCCGCCTACTCCGGCTGTTACTTCAACAGTTAAATCTGTATCTTGTTCAATAAGAAGTTTCAGCATATCGCCCAAAATCAACTGTTCTGTCATCGGTTTTGTAGCTACATGAATTACATTGGATTGTTTGCGACGGCCACATAAACCTTTTACAATGCCACCAATTATCACAATTGAGGCTACAATACCAATACGTTTAAAAGTACGTTTGCAATGCCCTCTATATAGTATGATTTTCTCAAAAGCCCAATACACCATCCATAATCAATGCTAAAAAGCAATTAGTAAACTGCCGGCTACAGTCATAGTCGTATTATTTGTAGTAATACCTCGATAAATAGCTACACCAAGACCTCCGGCACCAATAAATGATGCTACCCCAGTAAGCGCTATAGTCATAACTAGCATATTTCGTATACCGACCATGATTACTGGAAGGCTAAAGTCAATTCAATATATCGTAAACGTTGTACACGAGATAACCCCAGTGATGTAGCCGCTTCAATCATTTCCTTGTCAATACTGCTTAACCCAGTATATGTATTTCTCACCATCGGCAATAATGCATATATCGCAGAGCAATCACTGCCGTTGCGTTACCAATTCCTGAAAGGGAATCAAAATCCAAGCATGGATATGGATGGTATAGTATACAAGAAATTAATAACCATCATGGTCGGATTAACTGCTCGACGATACTCGTTAAGTAAAATACCCAACTACTCCTAGAATAATAGCAATTATACTAGAAAGCAAAGCTATGCCGATATGTTCCCATAATAGACCTGAGAGAAAAAGCTCCAATTCTCCACTAGTAAATGATATATATTTTGTATCATACAGCCCCTATACACAGGTAAATATATTATGAAAACTACCTTTTTACCATTTTTACCAGAATCAACATCACTGAATCCATCATAGAAATATCGCTCAAAGCATCATGATTTCATACCTTCAATCTCTTGTTTCTCGACCAAGAGCGGATACACTATAAATACGCTTTCTTTTATCATTATAATCATCATAACAGATAATTATTAGTGTCACCATAATCTAAGCAACCAAAAACACCTGCAGACATTGTCTGCAGGTGTAATACTCCCTATTGTCAAATATTAACGTTTGGAGAATTGAAGCTGCTTTGCGGGCTTTTAAGACCGTATTTTTACGTTCTTCTTTCATACGTGGGTCACGAGTCAAGAAAGCTTTTTCAAAGATTGACGAAGCTCGCCATCTACGTCCAATAACGCACGGGAGATACCGTGACGAATTGCACCAGCTTGACCGGAAGGACCGCCACCAGCTACAGTTGCGATTACATCGTATTGTTCAACTGTGTTAGTCAAGTTCAAAGGTTGTTTTACGATCAATTCCAAAGTTTGGCGACCGAAATATTCATTAAGTTCACGTTTATTAACAGTGATTTTACCTGTGCCCGGTACCAGACGAACTCTAGCAACGGAAGATTTTCTACGACCAGTGCCGTAATATTGTGCTACTGCCATTATATGTTCCTCCCTCTAGATTATCGTACGGAAATTTCTAACACTTCTGGTTTTGCTGCATGTGGATGCTCAGGACCAGCGTATACGTTTAATTTACGGTATTATTTGTCACACAATTTATTTTTGGAAGCGCTATACGAACTGCCATTTCAACAACACGTTCAGGTTGTTTTCAAGCATCATGGACAATTTAGTGAAACGGGAACCACCTGGGTAACCAGAGTGACGGAAGTATTCCTTTTGTTCCAATTTTTTACCAGTTACGCGAATTTTTTCTGCGTTTACAACGATCACATGGTCACCAGTGTCTACGTGTGGTGTGAAAGTTGGTTTATTTTGCCCCGAATAACTTTTGCAACTTCGGCGCAAGGCGTCCTAAAGTTTTACCTTCAGCGTCAACAACATACCATTTCCGTTCGATTGTGTTCGGATTGGCCATATATGTAGTTTTCATTGCATATCCTCCTAATAACGTCATAATTCTACAAAATCAGCTTGTCAGCACAGCTTCGGGGCTAATGGAAACGACTAAAGCTTACTCAAAATAGTATACAGATTTTATAGGTTTGTGTCAATTAAAATTTAGCAGTTATATGCTATCATCAAATTAATTTTTTAATATAGAATTACATTGCTGTATTACCTCATTCAATACGGTCTGATCAGTATTAAGAACAAGTTTAACCCAATTATCCGCCAACTACCTCCCCTTAATTGAGCGTCTACTTATATGTCCATATGATTTGCATATAATATGGACATAATCATCGAATCAGCATAAACAATACGAACTTCTCCATCTAATGTTATATATATTAATTTGGGTTATTTGATTAATTCTCTAAATTCATTTACGAGTATAAAAGGTTACCTCGACCAGAAAAGTCTCCACTTTTGATATATACACTAAAGGCAATACACTCTTCTCGCGGCTCAGCATAAGCGATATATTTTTCTTCTAACTCAACACAGATAATATCCATTAATATCTCCTCTAAACAATAAAATGAACAGTCCCCTTTATTATCTTTCATTGCAGAGACCTACTTATATTACATTACTTTATGGCCGTACAGGAGTTTAAATATTTATATAGAATTATGAATGTATAACATCAAAATTGGTAAAAGTTTAATTGAGATTTTGTAAAATAATACATATTATATCAGTACATCTATTATCTAGGAGATGAGTATGAATCTAGAAAACAAAAACTCATTTCTCTTAAATAGTGCTCTATTCTTTTCAACAATGGGAAGCACTGCAACAACACTAGGTTTTATAACATATATATTTAATACCACAGTCCTTTATTACAGGGCAGTTACGATAATACATTATTAGTTGGAATGTTATTAGGCCCATTTTAGGGATACTTGTAAAAAAAAGGCTTGATGTGGTCTATGTAGTTCCTGAAATAGTTTCGAGTTTCATATTATTAATTTTTGTTTTTATAGATAACCTTTATCTAGTATATATCATAGCTTTTCTTATCGGTTTTAATAATAAGATCTTAGGAATCGCTAGACTTTCATTTGTACCTAATATTACAAATGATTTAATCAAATTCAATGCACTGCTCCGATCTATTAATCGTCTTGCTTGATAAGTGGTTCCTTATTATTTAGCGTTATAATTAATTACTCTTTAACGATGGTATTCGTTATTGATGCAATTACTTATATTATTTCAGCCTACCTACTTTATCAATTAAATAAGAAATGTGAAAATACAATCATACTCAACTATTTCCAAAAAAAACATTAGAGAAAGCATATATGATCGCATTCAACTTTTAATAAAAGGATATAAATTATTATTCCTAAACAAAAAAATTAATTTTATAGTTTATTTGGGTATATTAGCTAGAATATTTTATATGTGTATTCCGATTCTACTATTAATATTTATTAAAGATATCTTACATTTAACTGATAGTCAGTATGGATATACACAAACAATCTAGGCTGGCATCATTCATTATTTTTGGACTTCTTGCTAAATATTTTACTATTAACTTAGCAACGAGTTTTAAAAAAGTTTTGTTCCCTCTTTTTTTACTATATGGGGGAAGTATTTTTTGCATAGGTTATATAAAAACAATAGAACAACTTTATATTCTATATAGTATATCTGAAATATTATTATTTACAGCCGTTGTTTTAGTTCATGCATATATACAATCTATTTTTCACAAGAAGAGTTAACATTGGCTAGCGGTTCTGTAAGTACAGGTTTCTCTATTGGATCAATATTATCAATAACTATATTTACACTAACTTAGAAATATATTACCGCTACATGATATATTTTTTTATATGTGGACTGGGGATGATTATAAGCACAGTTATTATAATAGGCTATACTCGATTAAACCAGAAAGATAGATTTTATGATAATTATTTGATTTACCCTTTTATAAATAATACACACATAATATATAAAAAATCCGCAGTGCGTTGCACTGCGGATTTTGCGCAATTATTTGGAGTACAATTCGACGATAAGTGTTTCGTTAACTTCGATAGGAAGTTCTTCACGTTGAGGAAGACGAGTGAATGTAGCTTTGAAGTCTTTTCAATGTAAGGAAGTTCGAAAGAACGAAGTTCTTGGAAGTTAGTTTTGAACATTTCGTTATCACGAGATGCTTCGCGCAATTCGATTACATCGCCTGGTTTGCAGGAGAAGGAAGGAATGTCTACGCGACGACCGTTTACCAAGATGTGGCCATGGTTTACCATTTGACGAGCTTGACGAATGGAGTTACCGAAGCCGATGCGATATACAAGGTTATCAAGACGTTGTTCCAAAGGATCAACATGTTTTGACCTGTAACACTTGCATTTTTTCGCTTTATCATAATAGCGTACGAACTGGCGTTCTAGCAAGTTGTAGTAAGCTTTAACTTTTTGTTTTTCTAATAATTGTGTGCCATACTCAGACATTTTTTTCTGACGTTGGTCTTTTTTGACGCGATTCAAGGCTTTTGCGTGACCGAATACGTTCACACCAAAGCGACGACAAAGTTTGAATCGAGCCTCTCTTCTCGTTGCCATGTGATTATCACCTCATAAGATTAATATAAACTTGTACCTACACATAATGGTACCCAAGTATAATATCATTTTCATCTAGTTATGTCAATTATCGATACTTGTGAAAGTCATTGAAATAAGTGCATAATAGCGAAATTATATTACACTTTTTTGCGATAATATTGCTCACTATATCGATTGTGCATGCTTCATCATATTTTATAGATTTAGATGAAAAAACAATTATAGTATGCTACAATATTAGTAAGAAAGGTAATAGGTATCATTGGAGTTTTATGTCTAATATTGGGGGAATACTATGAAAGAGTTACCTACAATGCAAGAGCTACAAAGTTTTATTACCTATAATAAAACAGGAAGCTTTATTATGCACAAATCTATGAACATCACACAATCAGCTTTCAGCGCTCAAATGAAAAAATTAGAGCGTCTAGTTGGTGTGAAATTAATTTCCCGCTCTACACGAGGTAGCCGTTTGACACAGAAGGTGAATTATTCCTACCAGAAGCAGAACAAGTTCTCGACACATTGGAACGTGCTATTCAATCGATTCGTTTAGCCAGCAAGGTAGAACGTCCAATCTTAAATATTGGTGTATTGCGTAGTTTAGGGGACATTCGCCTTAACGGATATGTATCTCACTTCTTCCAAAATCACCCTGAGTTCTCTGTCAGCATTTACGATATGGAAGAAGAAGAGTTGATGCTCGACTTACGCGAAAATCGTATCGACATTGCTTGCCTCCTCTACTTACCAAATAACAAGGATATGTCAGCATATGAATCTACAGCCCTTCGCGAGGACGAATTCGTATACTATGCACCAAACATCATCGATGGTATGGAAGTTGCTAGCTTGAAAGCGATTCAGCAACAACCATTACTATATGTATCCACCTAAGTACTTTATGTATCGTACATTGAAAATTATGTTGGTAACGGTCAACAAAATCTACACATTAGAGGTAGCCGCTTATCTAATCCATATACAATGATCGACTACTGTCAAAAAAATAAATCAGGCTGCATCGTAGCACGCCAAATTCTAAATTCTTTAAATATCAATGATGGCTATGTACCTTTAGAAAAACCATTCAAACTACAAGTGTGCTTCGCATTTAAGAAAAACAATTCTAAATCAGAAACAATGCATACCTTCATGGATTATGTACAAAGCAGAATCACCACCACGTTTATAAGAACGAAACAAAACCCGTACACATATATGTGTACGGGTTTTTAATTTTATTATATACTCTATTAATGTCTATATTTAACATTTTTATCTTTTAATATCTTTGTCTTTTAATATCTTTGTCTTTTAACATTCTTTTCTTTACCACTAGTAACTATTCACCTTGGTCATTAAATAATTGCTCTCTACGCTAACAAGTTGTACAATAGAGAATAGATTTCAATTAATACTGTGAGGTTATTATGCTCTTATCTATTTTCTTCTTTATATTAGCCGGTTTAGCCGAAATCGGTGGCGGCTATTTAGTATGGCTCTATATGCGCGACGATAAAGGCCCTGTATATTTACTGGCTGGTGCCATCATCTTATTTTTATATGGTCTTATCCCTACCTTCCAACCAGAAGCAAGCTTTGGTAAGGTTTATGCGCGGCCTACGGCGGCGTATTTATTGCCCTTTCCATCCTATGGTTGGCTCGTCGATGGTTTGCGACCAGACACATATGATATCATCGGTGGTCTCGTATGCCTTGTAGGCGTTTATATCATCATGTACGCGCCGCGTTAAATACAAAGAGTACAACTGCTACAGTTGTACTCTTTTTTTTTTCTATGTCTATTTCTATGCCTATTTTTATGTCTATAACGAATATTTTCTAAATAAATAACTATTTTTATATAAATAGAAATAACTATTGATATATATGAATAGCTATTGTGTTATATAACAAAAGCGGTTATCCGAAGATAACCGCTTACGTTGGTGGACGATGACAGGATCGAACTGCCGACATCCTGCTTGTAAGGCAGGCGCTCTCCCAGCTGAGCTAATCGTCCATGTGGTGACCCGTCCGGGAATCGAACCCGGGATACCGCCGTGAAAGGGCGGTGTCTTAACCGCTTGACCAACGGGCCATATGAAATTGGCTCCTCGAGTAGGACTCGAACCTACGACCGATCGGTTAACAGCCGATTGCTCTACCAACTGAGCTATCGAGGAATATTAATGGAGCGGAAGCGAGATTCGAACTCGCGACCCCGCCTTGGCAGGCGGTGCTCTACCGCTGAGCTATTCCCGCATGTGGTGGACGATGACAGGATCGAACTGCCGACATCCTGCTTGTAAGGCAGGCGCTCTCCCAGCTGAGCTAATCGTCCATATGTGGTGACCCGTCGGGAATCGAACCCAGGATACCGCCGTGAAAGGGCGGTGTCTTAACTTCCGCTTGACCAACGGGCCAGAATGGTGACTCACCCGCGACTCGAACGCGGGACACCCTGATTAAAAGTCAGGTGCTCTGCCAACTGAGCTGAGTGAGTCATAAATGGCTCCTCGAGTAGGACTCGAACCTACGACCGATCGGTTAACAGCCGATTGCTCTACCAACTGAGCTATCGAGGAATGTATGGAGCGGGAAACGAGATTCGAACTCGCGACCCCCTTAGCAGGCGGTGCTCTACCGCTGAGCTATTCCCGCATACAGAACCGATAATTAATATAACATAATCATCAATCTGTCGTCAAAGAAGAATTTAAGTCTGTCCTGACTGCCCTATAATAATATCAATTTACACATATAGTGTCAATGGTTTTCCATGAAATTCTCAGTTAATTTCGGATAATTGAGCATAAAACATACAAAGAGGGATTTAATACTCCTCTTTTATATAGATTACTCTTTATTCTTTTGTCTACCTTTACCGGCACCATCTTCAGTACTTTAACCTCAGCTTCAACGAAGGTTTTCATATCATTTAACATATGCATGGATGCATCGATAATGGATAGTCCCATTGTGGAACCCAATGCTTCATCAATTTGTAAATTGTAGTGTAAACATGGTTTTATTCCAAGGAATCGACATTGTTCCTTGTGAATTGGTTCCTCATAAATGACTGATGGGAATACATAGTCCTTAACTAATGGCTCAATAGTAAGGCTGCAGCCAATACATTTGCGCCTGTTACGGCATTATCAAATACTACTGCCATACGGTGACTTGCGGCACCTAGGATAAAACCTGTTAAGAATGCAATATCTAAGCCTCCTGCAATGTAAGAAGTGTGTAATACCGCATCACGGCGCTCCTTTCACTCAAAGCAGACCAATCATCCACAGCGATATTATAACGATCTACAAAGGAATGAATATGGTAGCTCGCTGTTCAATAGTAGGTACATTCAGTATGAACGAGAATATCCTTTAAACTCACATCCTGTGATAGTTGCAGTCGTTACGAGAGAATCAAAGGAATGCTCGTTCACCAATATTACCAATAGCAACGACTTGCAATCCATCGTTGTGTAATTTATCAGCATAGGTGAATCTAACTCTAAAGCGCTCTCTAGTTCCTCTTGAGAAATAGCCGGTTCTATACCAAAGAAATGAGATCCTTTACGAATGACTTGTTGATCAATATATTCTAGATTACTAGTATCTTGCTCAAGACCTACATTTACAACATGTACGTCTGCATTTAACTTAAATGCCGCCTGCGTAGCCGCTCTACCTTCATTGGAACCTTGATAAGCGGCGTAGCTTTCACTACCATGCTGACTATTTTGACCATCTACCAAGTGGTCCGACGCTTCTAAAGTACGCCATATCGCAAATGATTTGGTTGAGGTTCTGCCAGAATGCCTGCAAAAACGCTCAGCTATTAACTCTAATGTTGCAAGGCTATAAATAGGTTTTGTTAAATTATCGATACGTAATCGGCATGCTTCCATGGATGGTGCATGTAATGGTTCAATTGTAAAAGTTCTCATGCCTTACCTCCTGTAACAGCCAAATACATATGAACAGCAAGATCTAGCATTCCCATTTGAATGGAGCCACCAGAGGCCTCACCGAGACATAGACCTAAATCAACATAGGCTTCAAGGCCTAAATTTTCTAAAGAGGATTTAGTGCTTTTCAGCAGATAAATGAGATGCCATTACATAATCCATTGCCTGTGGAACTAATGTTTTAGCAACCAATGCACAAGCGGATGTATTAAAACCATCAATAATAACAAGTGCATTATTCGCTGCAGCACCTAAAATAACACCTACGATACAGGTAAATTCAAAGCCGCCCACAGAGGATAAAATTCCGATTGCATCATGCTTTCGGAATATTTTTATATTTTTCTAATACATCATGCACAATGCGTTGCTTTAATTTTAGACGCTCATCAGAAATATTAGTGCCTCGCCCTGTGGCTTCCTCTGCAGTGAGTCCTGCAAACTTGGCAGTCATAAGAGCACTAGCAGTAGTATTGGAAATGCCCATTTCCCCTACTAAGAAGACATTAAAGCCTTCGTCGATTTTCTCTTTTACAAGGCGGATACCTGTTTCAATGCCTTCAATGGCTTGTTCACGTGTCATGGCCGGTTCTTCTACAAAGTTTTTTGTCCCCATACCAAGTTTATGACTACGTAGTCCTGGTACCCAGCTCATATCTGCATCAATGCCCATATCGATGACTTCCATTTGAGCACCACAGTAATTAGCTAAGGAATTGGCACCCGCCCCTTTAGGAATTAAGTAGTTTTGTGTCATCCCTACAGTTGTTTCCTTTGGGTACGCACTTACGCCCATATCGGCCACGCCATGATCGGCAGAGGCAATAATCATACAAGGTTTTGGAACCGTTAAGTGTTCTGATTTGTAAGCCGCACCATATTGAGCCACCACGTTTACAAGTCGCCCATATTGTTCTACAGGTGACCCTGCATTCCAATTATCGATTATATGTTGTTCAATTTCATGACTGCGACCTCTAATAGCGTCACAAGTTTCTTGTAACAAACTCATGGTATCTCCTTAACTAAATAATATGTTAAATGTATATTCTTTACGAACCCTAGTATACACATTATACTGCATAAACCGCGTTGCTTCAGCTACATAAATATACATCAAGTTCAAATGAATGTTAATTATTCATTATTAGTACTCTATGAATGCTAACCAATGTATAGCCTTAGCTAATAATTATTTATCATTAGCTATTCTTTATTTGACCGGTTAAATATGGTAATTTACCACGGATTTCTCTTCCTCGTTCAAGATAGGATTCTAAAGCTTGACCTTCATCTTCTTGTGAAAGTATCTCTTTTACCCGTTTGATTTCATTCAATCTGAAAGACCTTCAATTACATTGTGTCTATTACCGTAAATGATTTCCGCCACATAGATGGTAACCCACCGGCAACACGTGTACAATCTCTAAAGCCCCCTGCAGATAGTTTCATGCGCAACTCGCCTAGTTCATCACCACCGGAAACTTGAGTTAAAATGGATGCCAATAAATGTGGCATATGACTCACCATAGCTAAATACGCGTCGTGAGCATAGATATCGACGAATTCAATACGTGATCCTACAGCGCGTCCCATTTCAGCTAGTTCTTGAGCAACCTCTTCACTATATACTTCAGAGGCCTTATCCTCTAGTACAATCCACCCCATACCTTTGAATAGGTTTTTATGAGATACTTCGTAGCCACCCTTTTCAGAGCCAGCCATAGGATGAACAGACACAAAAATTGTCCCTTTCGGAATAGAATCATATACAGCTCGTACAAAGTTTTCCTTTGCACTAGATACATCAGTCACCACTTGTCCTAGTCTAAAAAGATGTGCCATTTCTGTAAATAGTCTTGCATTTGTATCTGGAGGCAATGAAAATACAACTATATCTGAACTTTCAATCAATGGTTCTACCTTAGTCCAAGCAGCTTTTACAACCCCATCTTGAATGGCCGCATCACAAACCTCTTGGCGACGTGCATAACCCACTACCTCATAATCGGTATAGGCCTTTAAAGCCTTCGCCAACGAACCACCTAATAAACCTAAGCCAATAATGCCTACTGTCTTACTCATATAAACCTACTTTCACAAATAATTAGCCTTACACTCTCAATGTAAGGCTAACTACTACAAACTACTAAATATATATTGAAATCGTGTAAATATAAGACTATGCCTCTATGAGGCGTCTATTTCCACTCCCCACTATACCATCGATTTACAAATAATAAACCTCGTAAAATTTCATCTACCGCCATGGCAATCAAATGCCTACGAGCCCCCATTCCCAGTAAATTCCAAATAGATAGGACAATGGTACAGCACATAACCACATGCCAAAAATGCCTACGAGCATCGGTGTTCCTAATATCCCCTCTTGTATGGCGATAACCATAACAATATTAACGGCACGACCTAACTCAAGAAAAATCTCAATCAGTAATACATTATATGCTAACGATAGGTTTCTGGATCCGTAGTAAATATGGATGAGTACAATATCACTGGTAATATAAAGAACGTAGCAAGTCCTACACTAATGGCAATGGCTAACAACATAGAATGCCATACGCGATTTGTCACCTCAGCTTGTCGTTTAGCCCCCATCAGGTAACCCACAATGGCGAGATGCATTTGCTAATGCTATGGTATATACATAGCAAAGCATGGCAATAACTGATACATACACCTTTGTATTAATAACAGCTAGCCCTAGGATATTGACCATTTTCATAATCGTTGTCTGAGATAACTGATAACTTAAGGTTTCACCACCAGAGGAACACTGATATTCAGTAAAGACTTAACCGTATGCCACGGGAATGGTTTTAAAAATTTGAAGCTCACCTCTAAAGTAAGCAACTTCTTAAAGGTATAGCCAATAATTACGAGGCCTACCACCTTAGATAACCAGGTAGAAATTGATACCCCTAGTACACAAGGCTTGGTATGGGACCATGACCAAATATTAATACATAGTTAGTTGTGATATGGATAACATTCATAACTAACGCGATATACATAGTAACACGCGTTAATGAATGGCCTCTAAATACGGCAACCAGCGCATAATACATAGCCTGAATCGGTAATCCTCGTACAATGGTCGTATATATCGACGTATCACTCATCGTTTCGGAGGTATACCTAGCCATGTAAAAATCCATTCATGACAGGTGATAAAGAATACGGCCGCAACAGATGAAAACAAAAAGTTCAACACCAAACTGACCGTACATACCTCAGATAGCTTAGACTGATTCTTAGCCCCTAAATACTGGGCAATCAAAATCGTCGTAGCTACTCATAACAATGATGAGCATAATAAAGATATTTAAAATTTGATTGGCATTAGCCACAGTTGCTACCGCTTGGGGAGGTAGTGACTCATCATCACTTGGTCTATATTACCTACTAACAGCTGTAGGAACACTTCGATAAATATAGGCAACTCAAAGTCCAGATAGACAAGCTAATCCCTTTTTCATAAGAATTCATAGTATCCCCTTATATACTAATGTCAGATTTTATAGTATGCCCTTTATATACTAACGTCCAATTGCCTATCCCTTAAAAACGCCTTTAGCTTTTCTTTAGTTTCTTGATCTGCAATAAATGGAATTCTAGTAGTTTCTACCTTCTTTGCGGCTACAATCTTTTTAAATGGAATTCAAAGATTTCTCTATTCCAAGTATTTACAGCATCATTATACAACGTTCTAGCTGCAGTAATTTCTTTTTGTAAGTAAGAATTTTGTTGCATTGCATCACGAATTGTATCTTGGCTTTGTAATTCAGGATAATTTTCTATAGCTACGTTGAGGGCTCTTGTAGCCTTGTTAAGTTGTGCATTCACATCACTTCTAGATTCTTCAGAAAAATTACCACTTCTATACTTAGCAATGTCTACAAGGATATCCTTATCAACTTCAATAGATTTTTCCACAAGTTTAGTAGCATTAGAAAGAATCACAACACGTTGCTCCATATAGTTATCAATTTCAGATCAGACATTTTGAATTCTTTGTTCCATCATATTAAACTCTGAGCTAATTTGTTTTAATCGCCACCATGGATAAATCAATACAATGGCACCAATAATAGATACTAGATACTTGTCTATAACTATGCAAAAACGATACCGATAACACCAACTGCCATAGGATCGTTGGAAGAAGTTTTCAAAGCCACTAGTTTCAACAGGGATTACCTTAGCGATAACATGCACATCTCTGCCTTCAGACATAATTTCCGGATTCATTTCGTCGAGTTGGTTAGCCATTTTGGGTACCTCCAAATTCTTTGTAAATAGTATTTAATAAATCGTCGAGACTGATTTTGTCGATATAGTTTACCTGCCATAAAGTGATCATATGCAAAAGACCTATCTCTATTATTTTCAGATTTTTGATACTGATCTAGACCTTTAATATGAGTTAAAATCCTCTCCAGCAGATTTAATTTCTGAAACCTCTATAAATTCGTGTTTTGTAACAGGAACATACTCGTCCCAGCGGACTGGAACATAATAGGTTCTACCATTACCAGCTCGTACAGGTACCGATCTACGTGTTCGATGGCCCTATAAGAATAGGCATCTACCTTAATTACCTCAGAGTCACCTTCATTTTTATGGTGGCTAGTCTTAAGAATTGTTTTACATTATTTCGCTGAGTAGCATCAGGAGGAACAAATAAGTTAAGTCCCATTTTATTTGCTAGCATTTCTGTAATGTAATCATTGTATTTGAAATTATAAGACTTGCCATAAATATAATCATTAGAAGCCATTTGTTGATACACAGGAATCGCTAAAATTGGTAGGAATGAGAAATACATGTGTTCAAAGTAACTGCAGTTGTAATTAATGAACTTCTCTTTAATCTTTTGGAATGAAAAATCATAATACTGAGATAGTGATGTGTCAAAGTCCCAATTTTGAGAATTGTCAGCTTTAATCTCATTAATTTTACACTCTTTATTAAATATAAAATCATCTCCATGGAGAGTTTTCAAAATATATCCTTATAGTTGTTTTGTGCTAATGGCGTAAATAGTACGCGGAACTCAACCTCATTGTTGCGATCTAATGCATTAAATTGTGCATCGAACTCTTCATTGGCTAAAGCTTGGAAGCCTCCACCATTCTCAATGAATCCTCACTCTTCTGTCTAAGACTAGCAATACCTTTGCTATCTTACTCTTAGCGCTACCAAGTTAAAGAATCCTTTTCCGGTGGCTATGGAATGTTAGGTTAGGTCTTTGCATGATTACCATACACTAAAGATACTCTATTGGCATAATAAGGACCTGGTTGTCTTATAACGGCCCGTAATGTTTCGTTAACATCACGAGTTTTTAGATTGCCATTAGAATCAACATACTCTTCTGTATACGTAACATTTAAGGTGCCTTCACCGTATAATCATCCATCCAGTGGATTATGCGCTTCAGAAAAACAAAGGGGTTTCCTAAAATATCACCAGAAGCAATATCTAAGGTGGAATGATTCATCACCTTTTTCTAAAAATCCATAATCTTTAACGAGCTGTTCATATCGTTCAATATTAAAGTTAGAATCCATATGAATAAAGGGAATCGCCTTTTTTAAGAGTTCACTAGTCATTTCACTATGAAAAGATTATTCAAAGGTGCCAGCATCTCGCAACCTTCTTGGCATTTTAGCTAATGTAGCATCTAAATCATTAAGTTTTCTTCAAGGCTTTTACTAATAGGCAATCCAATATAGGTAAAGCCTACACATAGAACTAATATAAGTATATAGAAACAATAACCGCTACAATATCGATATACTCTTGTGAAAACTGATAAATACCATAAATAATGGCACCTATACCAATAACAATATCAACCTTTTGAATGGAAATCGCTTATATGATGTATTCGATTGGTCCCGATTTTCTGATACAACAGTATACTTATCTATTAATACTTTGTTATTATCTATATCAATCTTTGATTGATCTACTAGTTGTTGAAAGTATTCTTCGGTTACTTGTTGAAACGCGTCCTTTAACTCTTCCCGATAATACTTAAGTGGCTCTAGTAATGCTTCATTATATTCATTCGACACGTTATTCCCCTCTCCTTAATGAATCGCATAGTAAATGATACTTCTATACGTTTCCATTATGCCTCATATTCTGAAATAATAGCCTCTTATACTTATAAGCGTTCAATTTTACTTAATTATACATATCCTAAATTATAAATTAGTATATCAATTAAGAAAACCTCCGTAAAGTAATAATACGATTCATACCACTATAAAATAACCGTATCATTCAGAACACTCTAAAGTAATCATACTATTCATAACGTCATAATGTAAAACCCCTCTTTACGGACATTCAGTAAAGGGGTTCAGATATACATAATTCAATTTAGATAAGATTATTTAAATTGATTGCAAAGGCTATCGAATAGCGCTTGATCTGGTTTTACAACATCTTCAGTTAATGGACGAGGATGTGGACCACCACCATTTCTGTCGCCAGAGCTTTTCGAAGGAAGGTTTAGTAGTATCTTGATAGATAACACCATTACCAAATATCAGTTTCTTAATGTTTTAAGTCTTTGCGCGATCTATTATTGGATCATAACCTTCTGGCAATTCTACCAAATGTTCTTTAGAACCAGTCATAGCTGTTATTGTTTATTGTATGTAACACATGGGCTAAAACGTTGATGAAGGAGAGAATCATACGATCCATTGCTTTTTGAATCAACTCTACAAGTTGTGCACGATTAATCATGTAACCTTGTGCTACGATGTAGCACCTGCGTGATGCGGTTTCACAAACGGACAATAGATTCAGATACCCACGAGGAGTTGTTTTGTAACAAAACCGATATCGGAACGAGGGGATGCTTGACCTTTAGTCAAACCATATACATGGTTATCCATTACGACGTATGTCATATTTACATTACGTTTGAAAGTGGATAGTGTGACCCATACCAATAGCGAACGCATCACCATCACCAGAGCAAGCGATAACTTCTAAGTCTTGGTTGTAAGTTTAACGCCTTGTGTGCGTAAGGAAAGCGCACGACCATGAGTTGTATGAGCTCCATATGCGTAGAAATAACCACCGATACGGCTAGAGCAACCGATACCAGAAATTACTGCTAATTTTCTGGTGGAATATTTTCGCTACTACAGCGTCAGTAATCGCTGCTTGAACCCCATAATGGCCACAGCCTACATGGACGCAGTGGGACGAATATCGTTTCTGTAATCTTTAGCTGTTGTCATATTATAGGACCTCCTTAATCGCATTTTCACATAACTTTTGTGAATGGATTACCATCGTATTTCAAGCACTGGAAATTTTAGATTTCTTATGCATGTTGATCTTAAATAAGTTAGTCAATTGACCTGTTGCATTGTGCTCAACGATAACCACTTTTTCGCAGCATCCATGAATGGTTGTAATTGTTTTTGCTGGGAATGGTTTAATCAAGCGCAATTGCAAGTGGTTAACTTTAACACCTTCTTGATCGAATTCAGCAACAGCTTCTTCGATAGCGCCACGGCTAGAAGCCATACCTACAACGAGAACATCTGCTTCGTCGTATTTAGCGTTATTCAAGAATGGTTCATAGTTATCAGCTACAGTTTCAATTTGCGGAAACGTTTATCAGTTTGCGCTACGTGCATTGTAGGCGCTTCTGCTGGTTTACCTTCTTCATTATGTTCTAGACCTGTGGAAAGGAATAGACAATTTTTCATGCCTGGAATTGTACGAGGAGAATACCATCTTCAGTCAATTCAAAGCGTTTGAAGTATTTAGGTTGTTCCAATTCAGGAAGATCAGCTTCTTTCATCATTTTACCGCGGTTAATAGGTACACGGTTCAAGTCGAAGGAAGGAACGGATTGTTTATTAAACCTTGTTTGTAAGTCAGGCATAAAGATAACTGGACATTGGTACATTTCTGCCAAGTTGAAAGCTTTTTGAATTTCATAGAAGCATTCTTCGATAGATGTTGGAGAAATAACGATACCAGAGTAATCACCATGTGCATTATAGCAAGTACATCAATATCAGATTGTTCAACCTTTGTAGCCATACCTGTGGATGGACCAGAACGTTGAACGTCGATAACAACCATTGGTAATTCAGCCATGGAAGCCATGGATAAGGATTCAGCCATCAAGGAAGACCAGGGCCAGAAGTACATGTGAAGCCACGAACACCTGCGTATACGCCACCCATAGCTGTCATACATCTTTGATTTCGTCCTCTGTTTGAACGATAGTAGCACCCAATTTATCCATATTTTTAATCATATATTCCATTACTTCAGATGCTGGAGTAATAGGATAGATATGAGAGCAGAACCCGCAATAGCACCCACATGCTTCATTACTCATAAGAACGGTTGATCTTTCTTACCAGGAGCTGGCAATGTATCGATTTCCACATCGCCCAATTTTTCCATTACAAGGCCATAACCCATCGTCAAAGCGACTAAGTTTTCCACGATTTCTTGAGATTTTTCGCAAATTTAGCGACAATCGCATCTTTAAACATCTTAGTATCAAACCAAAGAGTGCAACAGACATACCAAGTGCTACGATATTACGCATCAACAAAGGAACCTTGTTTCATTGCAGTTTCAAGAGATTGGCAAGGACAAACAATTAACCTTTGTACCTTCAAATTTAGAAGTCAAGTTTACTTTGCTGTCACAGATGATGTTAACCGCCCTCACGAACTTCAGAACCATGCATATCAACTGTTTCTTGATGAGAAGCAGTCTACGCCTTCACCAATAGACATAACTTGTTCTAATGCAACGCGCAATGCGAATGTAGTATAGACCACCTTTGATACGAGATGCAAATAAACGTTGGCTATACAAGGAATAACCTTCTTTAGCGAGAGTTGTCGCCATGATTTCGCCACAACTCTCGATACCTTCACCTTGTTGGTAGCCATTTTCCAGATAAAATCTTTACGTTTTTGCAAGATTCACCCTCCTTAGGATAAAATTACACTGCTGACAAGAGTCTACCTTACTATGTTAATGTTTTATAGTACGAACCTGTCCATATCGTCATTGTATCATGTATATATTGGGTTTACAATGTATCATTTCACATAATAATAGGTATAAATTAAGGCATTATAACTAAAATTATAAGAAAAGGATACTACATGCTAAGTAGTATCCTTTAGTATTAATAGTTATCGTTTTAAATAAATTCTAGGAGAATGCAGTCTATACAAAATTATATAGAATATTTATTCTGTAACACCTCTTGCTGACGTTCTTCCGTAAAGAATATCTCCTCTAAACATAACCCCTGGGCTGGCGCCGTTTTACCTATAACGACGACGGTCTTTAGCGCTCGAAGTAGACTTTGATATCCTCCACCTTGCGTCTTCCAGGCCTACATCGACGAGGAGCCCTGCAATATTGCGAACCATATGGTATAAGACCCATCCCCCTACAGAAATAGTCACATGAGGTCCCTTACCCTCTACATGAATTCCTATAATTGTTTTTACCGGATCAGCAGGTGTTGAATTCGTCCCCTTTAAGGTAGTAAAGTCATGGGTGCCTAATAATTCATTGCCTAGGCTTTGCATGGGGTCGATATTAAGAGGCTTCTTAACATATGAATGGTATCGTTTCGTCAATGGATTGGCAATGATCTGATTATGAATGGTATATACATATTCCTTACCATATATATTCCATCGGGCTTTCAATCGAGTGGAATTTCCACGGCTTCAAGAACGACTATATCCTTTGGGATATATGCGCAATCATAGCACGAGGAATGTTTTCTGCTGGTATAGATCCAGATGTTTGGAACGTACATACTTGAAACTTCGCATGTACCCCTGCATCTGTTCTAGAAGCTCCATAGATTTGTCTGGGTTCATTGCAAATCTTGACAATCCGTATTCTAAACATCCTTATTGCTGTTAAGCCCTTATCGTCAGGTTGCTTCGATAGCCCAAATCAGTGCCATCATAAGCGACTATAATCCGTATATTTCTCATGGAATCAAGCCACCATAAAACGATGAGGTACGATGGTAACAAAATGATAGCCCCTACGCCGATATAATCTACATAGTTAACTTGTAGTTCTTTTCATGCGCGTACGATTCACCGCCTCTATAACAGCGAGCCTCCGGCAGGTAATAGAATTCATCAGCACGTCTAAATGCACTGATGAATAAAGGAACCAATAAAGGTACGCATATTTTGCCCGTTGAATGATAGACCCTTACAAAAGTCTGCACCACGAGCAGATTGAGCTTTATAATAGATCTGTCTCATCTAGTAGTGTAGAGTATAAATCGCAATGCAATGGTCATCATCATAGCCAATTCATGAGCAGGTACGCCAATACAACGGAATGGGTTTAGCAAATGCTCAATACCATCGGTCAAACGAATTGGTGATGTCGTATAGGTCAATAGGGAGGAGAACAAGATTAAAAAGTTAATCAATCTCGCCGCCATTTGTAGACCCATAGCCAAGCCTTGATCTGTAATATTGATGATCCACCATTGGAAGATGGTATTACCTGGGGTCGTAAAGATGAATACCCATAGTAAATACAATAATAATCCAAAGTGGTTTAATAGCTGACCACATCAAGCGTAATGGCAATCTTGATAACAGCATAGCAAAGGATGGTAAATGCCTACCAAGCCATACGCAAGTGGAGAATTTGCCAAGAAGATAGCCACTACGAAGATGGTAGTAGCAATAATCTTTGCGCGTGGATCCATGCGATGCAAAAAAGAGTTTCCTGGGAAAGTATTGACCAATAGTTATATTATTTAACATGGTTACCTCCTTCTAGAATGGCTTGTACTGCATCATCCACGGATAATACAATTAGATAGTCTAACTTGCTTACGATATATTCCATGGTTACAGACATGGTGGTACGTCTACACCTACCACTTGTAATTCATCGCGATGATTATTAAAGATGTCCATCGGTTCACCATCGAGAACGATACGCCCTTTATCGAGTACTACTAGGCGGCGAGAAGCCATGCGAGAAATATCTTCCATATTGTGAGATACAAGAATTACAGTGATTCCCTTTTCTTTATGAAGTCGAATGATTTCTTCAAAGATTTCTTCACGACCAAATGGGTCAAGGCCTGCAGATGGCTCATCAAGAACTAAGAAATCTGGATCCATAGCCACTACTCTCCTGCAATGGCAACACGGCGCATTTGTCCACCCGATAAGTGGAATGGAGAGCGCTCCGCGTGGTGTCGTAATCAAGACCTACAAATTTCATTGCCTCCCGTACGCGTTCATCTACTTCATCAGCACTAAGGCCTAAATTTTTAGGACCAAAGGCAATATCTTCAGCAATAGTTTCTTCAAATAACTGATGTTCTGGGTATTGAAAACCATGCCCTTATGGCGCATCTTTTGGCTTCCTCTGTGGAGGCGCTAATATCTACACCATTGACAGTAACTGTTCCTGTTGTAGGGTGTAATAAGCCATTTAAATGTTGTACAAAGGTAGACTTACCAGAGCCGGTATGACCAATGATGCCTAAAAACTCACCGTTTTCAACAGTAAGAGATACACCGTGAAGGGCTGTCTTTTCAAATGGAGTACCTACACCATAGGTATAAGTAATATTATCTAATACAATCGCCATTAGTGTGCCCTCCTCTTACTACATTTGAATTTTCATTGATAGGAGAACTTATCGTTTTAGCACCTACGTTATGTTCACTTAGTAATTGATCCGCTAATTTAGAATGTTTTAGACCTACTGAATTCTTCATTATTGATGATACTTTTACCGACCTCATAACCTTTTTCATTTAATTTAAAGGCAATTTCAGATGCAACTGGTACATCGAGGCCAAGACCTTTTAAGGTATCTACATGACTGAAGATTTCACGAGGAGTGCCATCATGTAATTTTACACCATTTTTCATAACTACCACACGATCAGCTGTGACAGCTTCCTCCATAAAGTGTGTAATGAACACGATAGTGATACCTTCTTCTTTATTGAGTTTATGAACTGTCTCTAATACCTCACGACGACCTTTTGGATCGAGCATAGCCGTTGGTTCGTCAAGAACAATACAATCAGGTTTCATGGCCAGTACGCCAGCAATAGCAATACGTTGCTTTTGACCACCAGACAACAAATGAGGACCATGCTCTCTATATTCAGTCATATTAACAGCCTCTAATGCTGCATCGACACGTTTTCTAATTTCCCAGCACTAGGAATGCCAAGATTTTCTGGACCAAAGGCAACATCTTCTTCTACGACAGCTGCCACAATTTGGTTATCCGGGTTTTGGAACACCATACCTACATGTTGGCGTATATCCCAAATATGTTCTTCATCACGCGTATCATAGCCACATACATTGACATGACCTTCGCTAGGTTGTAATAACACGTTGAAATGCGGCTAGTTAGTGCTTTTACCACTACCATTAGTACCGATGATACAAACAAACTCGCCACGCTTGATGGATAAACTCACATCATTTAGTTGCGTGTACATCATTCCATCAGTATAAATATGACTCATATGATTGACTCAATCATAATGTCTTTTCATTCATGGATAACCTCATCTTTCTAGTCAATTTCGTTTCTATGAAAGTAAACCCTTTACGGTTAACAATACATATTCATCCTTTACGATAACTGCTAACATATTACGATATTATACTAGTCGATTGTACCATAAAATTGACAATAAAAAAACGGTTGCAACATAAGTTACAACACCGTATGAGTTTGATTAAACTAACTCGATAATAGCCAAAGGTGCGGTATCCCTTTGCGAAGACAGTTTGATTACACGAGTGTAACCACCTTGACGGTCTGCATATTTTGGAGCAATTGTATCAAACAATTTTTTACTACACTTTCATCCATGAGGTATGCAAGAACTTGGCGACGTGCATGAAGATCACCACGTTTAGCCAAAGTTACCATTTGATCAGCTAAAGAACGAAGTTCTTTCGCTGCTTTAGCTTCTGTAGTTTCAATACGCTCATATTGGAAGAAAGATGTTAACATGCTACGGAACAACGCTTTACGAGCGGAGCTGTCAGCGGCCTAATTTTTCTGTACATTCGTCTTCCTCCTTATTCGCCTTTTTGTTTAAGTTGAAAACCACCTGGATGATTATTGAGTTTTTCCTCAATTTCATCGATAGATTTTTTACCTAAGTTGCGAACTTTTCCTAAGTCATCAATGGTTTTGTCTAGCAAATCTGCAATTGTATTAATGCCAGCACGTTTCAAGCAGTTATACGCACGAACAGAGAGCTCCAACTCATCGATGGAAATCTTTGCCGTGCCGTCATCTACAGCTGGTTCTTCATTATCGGAACCTACTGGATCTATAACGATACCGCCTTCACCAGTGTTTACATCTACAACATCTGCAGAATGCGCTAATTTAGTGAAGTTCCTAAATAACCAATCATAATGGCAGCAGATTTTGCTACTGCATCAGCGACAGTAATGGAACCATCAGTCCAAACTTCTAATGTAAGTTTGTCAAAGTCCATTTCATTGCCTACGAACATCACTCACTTCGTATTTGGCACGAAGAATTGGAGAAAGATGGAATCGATTGGAATACAAACTGATTACATCTGTATCTTTTATTCTTCGTTGAAGGAACATAGCCTTTACCTCGTTCGATTACTACGTCCATTACGAGATGAGCTGTCTCATCCATTGTCGCAATCACGAGTTCAGGATTCAATACTTCTACTTCTGGTGGATTGTTCAGCCAAGTCAGCGAGCTGTCAATACGCCATCCTTTTGGAAGTCAAAATGAACTTCCAAAGGTAATTGTGCTTCTTCTTCAACTTTGATGCACAATTGCTTTAAGTTAAGGATGATATCCGTAACGTCTTCGCGAATACCAGGAATAGTAGAGAACTCATGAAGAACTCCATCAATTTTGACAGAGGTGATAGGCTGCCCCATCCAAGGATGAAAGCAAAATTCTGCGTAAGCTATTACCGAGAGTGATACCATAACCACGATCTAATGGTTCACATACGAACTTACCATAGCGACCGCCTTCGGCGATGTCCACTTTCTCGATTTTAAGTTTCTTTTCTTCGCTCATCAGGAACATCCTCCTATACAACACACGTTCATAGTTAATTATAGCACCGTATCATATCGGCCGCTATAAATTATACACGACGGCGTTTTGGAGGGCGACAACCATTGTGAGGAATTGGAGTTACGTCTTTAATGGAAGTAACTTCAAGACCTGCAGCTTGTAAAGCACGGATTGCAGCTTCACGGCCGGATCCAGGACCTTTTACGAATACTTCAACAGTGCGAAGACCATGTTCCATTGCAGCTTTAGCGACTTGTTCAGCGCCCATTTGAGCAGATGGGTGGATTTGGGAACCACGGGAAGCCCAAGCCACCACCAGCGGAAGCCCAAGACAACGCATTACCGTTTGTATATCATCGCTACGATAGTGTTATTGAATGTAGAACGAATATGAGTAGCACCGGATTCAATATGTTTCTTTCTTTCTTTAGTTCTAACAACTTTTTGTACGCTTTATCCCTCCTTTATCTTATTTCTTTTTACCAGCAATTGCTTTTCTAGGACCTTTGCGAGTACGTGCATTCGTTTTAGTACGTTGACCACGAAGTGGTAAACCCATACGATGACGTTTGCCTCGATAGGAGTTGATTTCAATTAAGCGTTTAATGTTAAGTGCTTCTTCACGACGAAGGTCACCTTCTACTTTGTAATCAGCATCTAACACTTCACGGATTTTCGCTACTTCATCTTCAGAAAGATCACGAACACGTGTGTCAGGATTGATGCCAGTTTTAGCAATGATTTCAGCTGCCAAAGTTGGACCAATACCATAAATATAAGTTAAACCAATTTCCACTCGTTTATCACGAGGTAAATCTACACCGGCGATACGTGCCATCTAATCATCCACCTCCTATCAGATTATCCTTGTTTTTGTTTATGTTTTGGATTTTCGCAAATAACCATTACACGGCCTTTGCGTTTAATGATTTTACATTTTTCGCATATCTTTTTAACTGATGGTTGAACCTTCCTTAGTACCTCTTTGTGGACCCTATGCTTATTTGAAGCGATAGGTGATGCGACCACGATTTAAGTCATACGGTGTCAGTTCCATAGTAACTTTATACAGGAAGAATACGGATAAAATTCATACGCATTTACCTTGACACATGAGCAATACGATATGACCATTTTCCAATTCTACTTGGAACATGGCATTCGGTAATGCCTCAACGACCGTACCTTCCACCTCAATAACGTCTTCTTTTGACATATCTTTTCCTCCGGTTACCTGTTATTTAATTAACCGCGGTTCATCACGCATGGTTAATATTTCAGGGCCGTTTTCTGTAACAACCACTGTATGTTCGAGGCGACAGGTTTACCATCTGTGGTAACTGCTGTCCAGTCATCCCCTAATACACGAACACGATGCGTCCCTAGAGTAATCATCGGTTCGATACACAATACCATACCTGGTTTCATAATAGGTCCTTGTTCAGGACTACCATAGTTTGGTATTTGCGGATCTTCCATTCAGCATACCTAAACCATGACCTACGAAGTCGCGAACGACACCGTAACCGTTTCTCACAATACGTTTGAACAGCATGACCGATAGCACCGATACGGTTGCCAACTTTCACTTGTTCAATTCCTTGAACAGACTTTCTTCTGTAACTTTTAACAATTTCATCACATCAGGTTTGACGTGACCGATAGGAATCGTCACAGCCGAATCGCCGTGATATCCATCAATAGCTGATACAAGATCAATACTGAGGATATCGCCGTTTTTAAGCTTGCGCTTAGCGCTCGGAATACCATGAACGACTTCTTCATTGATAGAAGCACAGATTGTAGCGGGGAATCCATAGTACCCTTTACAACTTGGTATACCACCGTGGTACGAATATATCTTCGGCAATTGTATCTAACTCAAGCGTCGTGATGCCAGGTTTAGCCTTTCTACCTAACAAGGGACAACGTTGTCTGCTGTGTTTACTTGCTTGCGGATACATTCAATCTCATGGGGCGATTTCAAAATAATCATAGATTATTTCTCCAACGCCTTAATGATGTCAGCAAATACTGCGTCTACATCTTGTAAACCATTGATTTCTTCATATAAACCGCTATTGCGATAGTAGTCGATTAAAGGTTTAGTTGATTCTTCGTTACACAGCTAGACGTTTCTGTACTGTTTCAGGGTTATCATCAGCACGATTTTCTAGAACAGCTCGTTCACTAATACGTTTAACCAATTCCTCAGTAGGAACGTTTAAGTTAAGTACAGCGTCCAAAGAAATTCCTAATTCTTTAAGGATTGCATCCAAGGATACAGCTTGCGCTGTAGTTCTTAGAATCCATCAAGAATAAATCCAGATTTGCAGTCATCTTTCACCAAGCGATCACGTACGATACCAACAGTTACACTGTCTGGTACCAATTGACCAGCATCGATATATTTCTTAGCCTCAACTCCAAGAGGTGTTTCGTTCTTAATCGCGAAGCGGAACATATCACCTGTTGTTTGAAATTTCAGGAATACTGTATTTTTCAATAAGTCGAAGTCGCCTGAGGTGCCTTTACCAGCACCAGGAGGTCCCATTAA
>SCPN01000442.1_pt1 | contig 33749 bp, 30 predicted proteins | sample 6106831 | NCBI WGS metagenome assembly SCPN01 (sample SAMN10720447, study PRJNA508395) | human gut metagenome | isolation source: Participant 1, 0 month
GAGGCTATCTATTCCGGCTTCTGGTACTTTGACGTGTAAAAACGGTAGAGATTGTGAATGCAAACTGGAGTCATGAATTTGAAAATGCTTGGCTATCATGATACTCTGGATTTTCCGAATAAACTGGAATCCTGGTCAGACCTTCTTCATCCGCAGGACAAAGAAAGAGTAATGGTGCAGCTCCAGGCGGCAATTATAAGATAAGACAAACCAGATAAAATACCAGGTAGAGTATCGTATGAGAATGAGGGATCATCGGTATCAGTGGTTTCGGGCATCGGCAGAAGTGGTACGTCGGCTGGATGGTTCTGCCAGCAGGATTGCCGGAATTTTTATTAATATTGATGCAGAGAAAAAAGAAATCATGGAGGCACAAAAGTCTGCTGCTTTCCACCGGGCTTTTACGAAAACAGATCTGTGCGAGTATTATGTGAATCTGGAAGCGAATACTTTTGATACCTTTAAGGTTGAACCGTCCTGATGACCAGTTCTTTGAACAGAGTCATACGTGGGATGAATTGATTCGGCATTTTGTGGATTCCTATGTTGTGGAGACAGATAAGAAGGCGGTATCCTCTTTTTACGACCGTGGTTATATTGCGGAAAAACTGAAGGGTTCTGGAAACCGAATTGTCTTTGGAGTGCCGAATCACTCTGAATGGAAAAGAACGCTGGGTCCGTAATGTGATCATACGCGGTGAGATTGATGATTCAGAATATGCCATGATTCTTTCTGCGTGATATTACGGAGGCAAAGGTGGAGAGTGCACGCCATCTGCAGATGGCAGCTGATAATGCTTCCATGGAGCAGCTGATCCAGAGCATTGTGCGTCTGGTTGACCGCTTTGTTGTCTGTGATCTGGAAAATGACAGATATGAATTCTATAATCTGAATGGACAGATGATATATAAACCTCTGGGATTTTATCATGATTTCCGGATACAGGTTCTTGATAAGTATAAGACACTGGAACCGCTGGAAGCTATGGATATCCTGATAGCACCGGAAAATATCCAGAAGAATCTGAAAAGTGAAAATGATATTTATAAGTTTGAATATTGCAGTCTGGATGAAAAGACTTATAAAATCGCTTCTTATATTCCTTTGGAATGGGAGGATGGAAAACTGATAAAAGTATTGTTGGCATCCATGGACGTGACACAGGAGAAGAAAGCAGAGATTGAATCTCGTCAGGCACTGAAAGAGGCTTACCGGTCAGCAGAAAATGCAAATCGTGCGAAGACAGAATTCCTTTCCAATATGTCCCATGATATCCGGACACCGATGAATGCCATTGTGGGTCTGACAGCAATTGCAGGAGCAAATATTGAGAGTCAGGACAGAGTTATTGAGTGTCTCAGCAAAATTACAAAATCAAGCCGTCATCTGCTGGGGCTGATCAATGAAGTGCTGGATATGGCACGTATTGAAAGCGGAAAAATGACGCTGGCACAGGAGGATTTCAATCTGCCAGATTTGGTGGATAACCTTATTACACTTACAAAACCGGTGATTGATGAACATAAACACAATTTTGATATACACATTAATCACATTGAACATGAGGGATGTATGTGGTGACAGCCTGAGGATCCAGCAGGTGTTTGTGAATCTGATGAGTAATGCAATCAAGTATACACCAAATAGTGGGAATATTACTTTTTCTATAGAGGAAAAGCCAAATGGATTTTCGGAACTTGGATGCTATGAATTTACGATTGAGGATAATGGAATCGGCATGTCGCCGGAATTCCAGAAAATCATGTTTGATCCTTTCAGCCGTGCGGATGACCACCGGACAACCAGAGTCCAGGGAACTGGTCTGGGAATGGCAATCAGCAGAAATATTGTAAATCTGATGAATGGTAATATTAAAGTAGACAGCACCTTACACAAGGGAACTAAGAATTACAGTTACGATTTATCTGGAGCTTCAGGAAAAAGAAAAAGAACAGGATAAAAATCTGATGAATCTGCCTGTTCTGGTTGTGGATGATGATAAGACATGCTGTGAAAGTACAGTTGCCACATTGAAGGAGATTGGGATTACAGGTGAATGGGTTCTTTCTGGCAAGGAGAAGCTGTTGAACGTTGTTATGCACGTCATGAGCTAAAAAATGATTACTTTTCTGTTATCCTGGATTGGAAGATGCCAGAGATGGACGGCATAGAAACTGCCAGACAAATCCGGAAACGGATAGGGAAAGAAATTACCATCATTGTACTGACATCTTATGAATTTAGCGAGATGGAAGAAGAAGCAAAGGCGGCGGGCATAGATGCTTTTATTGCAAAACCGCTGTTCCGTTCCCGGCTGACGGCTACACTGCGGCAGTTTACTTCAGGCAGAAAAGAAAATACAGCGAGAAATTATCTGGAGAAACTGTCCGAAGCAGATTACACAGGAAAAAGGATTCTGCTGGTTGAGGATAATGAACTGAACAGAGAAATTGCTGTTGAAATTCTGCAGATGACAGGGGCAGAAGTGGAAACAGCAGAAAATGGAAAAATTGCAGTTGAAAAAGTGGAGGCTTCTCCAGAAGGATTGTATGATCTTGTTTTTATGGATATCCAAATGCCTGTCATGAATGGTTATGAGGCAACTGCAGCAATCAGGAGCCTTAAGGGCAAACAGGGAAAACTGCCGATTGTTGCTATGACTGCCAATGCTTTTGCAGAAGACGTACAGCTTGCAAAAAATACAGGCATGAATGGACATATCGCAAAACCGCTGGATATGAATAAGCTGAATGATGTTCTGGAAAGCTGGCTGTAACAGGATAATCGGAGCATTAAAATTTCCCCTTTACAAATCGTGAATAAAGTACTATGATAGAAAAAAATATCTTCAGGGCAGGGTGCAATTCCCTACCGGCGGTAAAGCCCGCGAGCCGAGAGGCATGATCCGGTGAGATTCCGGAGCCGACAGTACAGTCTGGATGGAAGAAGATGATAGTACAGTTGATTTTCAGATAAATGAATGTAGTATCGATGCTCTGAGATGGTAATCCATTTCAGAGCTTTTTTAATCTTAGTCGGAGTTCCATTTATCAATCACGGTAACCAATCCCCCCTGTAGATATTCTGCAGGGGATTTTTTATCTTAGTCGGAGAAGACTCCCACTTCTATAAATGGCGAGCAACAAATTTGTTTCAGTGGGAGTACAATCTCCGACTGAGATAAACGCTCCGCGAGGGCACACATTGTCCAGTGGACAATGGTTTTGTGCCGACCGGAACGAAGTGTAGAATGTGCAGTGATTCTGAGAAGAATATGTCAGCTTTCGCTGACCAGAATCACGCACCAAGTCTCACGTGCGTTCGACTTGAAATCTATCCTATCCCGCAAAAGAAATAAATTTGGAAAGAAGGAACATAAATGACAGATCAGAATTATATGCTCCGGGCTATTCAACTGGCGAAACAAGGAGAGGGCTGGACAAATCCGAATCCGATGGTAGGGGCAGTGATCGTAAAAAACGGTCGGATCATCGGAAAAGGCTATCACAAAAAATGCGGAGAGCTTCATGCAGAACGTAATGCGATCGCTTCACTTACGGAATCTGCGGAAGGTGCGACCATTTATGTCACACTGGAACCTTGCTGTCATTATGGCAAAACTCCTCCATGTACAGAGGCGATCATTGAGCAGAAGATCAAGAGAGTGGTGATCGGTTCCAGAGATCCGAATCCGAAAGTGTCAGGAAAAGGTATAAAGATGCTGCAGGAAGCAGGTATTGAAGTCATTGAGGATTTTATGAGGGAAGAATGTGACCGGCTCAATCCAGTATTTTTCCATTATATTACAACGAAGACACCGTATGTAGTGATGAAATATGCCATGACACTGGATGGGAAAATTGCGACAAAGACGGGTGCATCGAAATGGATCACCGGAGAAGCAGCAAGAGCGGAAGTACAGCATATGCGTCATCGGTATATGGGGATCATGGCGGGCATCGGAACGGTGATTGCGGACGATCCAATGCTAAATGTAAGGGTGGAAGGCTGGAAAAGTCCAATCAGGATCCTGTGTGACAGCGGGCTTCGGATTCCGCTGGATGGTCAGATCGTAAAAAGTGCAGGAAAGTACCGGACAATTGTGGCTTATGCAGATTCGGAAAATACAGAAGCGAAAAGAAAAAGATTACATGAAATGGGAGTTGAGACGATCTGCTGTCCGGATGAAAACAATCAGGTGGATCTTAAAAAACTGATGAAATATCTCGGGGAAGAAGGCATTGACAGTATTCTTCTGGAAGGCGGAGGCACCTTAAATGACAGTGCTCTGCGAGCTGGAATTGTGCAGGAAGTACAGGCTTTTATAGCACCGAAATTATTTGGCGGTATGAACAGCAAAACACCGGTGGAAGGCATCGGTGTCCGTTTCCCTTCAGAAGCAGTAAAGCTGAAATGTACCGATATCTGCCAGATCGGTGAGGATATCCGAATCACATGTCAGGTGTGTGGAAAAGAACAGGAGGGGCCATGTTTACAGGAATCGTAGAAGAGAAAGGATCGGTCCGCTATATGCAGCTGACCGGAGAGTCCGGAGTTCTGGCAGTGAAAGCGAAAACAGTACTGGAAGGCACAAAGATTGGTGACAGTATTGCCGTAAATGGCATATGCCTGACCGTTACATCGCTTCAGTCGGATGGATTTACCGCAGATGTAATGGCAGAGACAATCCGAAGGAGCAGTCTTGGAAGCAGCAGGGCCGGAAGCAAAGTAAATCTGGAGCGTGCGATGGCTGCCGATGGCAGATTCGGAGGACATATCGTAAGCGGCCATATTGACGGAACCGGTGTGATCCGTTCCATGATCCGGGAAGAAAATGCTATCTGGGTATCGATCGGAACATCACCACAGATTTTGCATCTGATCGTAGAAAAAGGTTCCATTTGTATCGATGGGATCAGCCTGACGGTAGCGAAAGTGGATGAAACGGGTTTTCAGGTTTCGGTCATTCCGCATACGGGAGAAGAAACTGCACTTTTGGAAAAAGTGCCGGGCGATTCGGTGAATCTGGAGAATGATGTGATCGGAAAATATGTAGAAAGGCTGCTTGGCATTCAGAAAAACGAAGAAGAGAAAAAAGAATCCGGAATTACGATGGAATTTCTGGAGAAATTCGGATTTTAAGAGGAGGATATTTATTATGTCACAAAACAATCAGTACAATACCATTGAAGAAGCACTGAGAGATTTAAGGGAAGGAAAAGTCATTTTGGTTACAGATGATCCGGACAGAGAAAATGAAGGAGATTTGATCTGTGCGGCAGAGTTTGCAACACAGGAAAATATTAATTTTATGGCAACTTATGCGAAAGGACTGATTTGCACACCAATGAGTGCGGAAATTGCGGCAAAATTGAATTTTCCGCCGATGGTTGCTGAAAATACCGATAATCACGGAACTGCATTTACGGTGGCAGTGGATCATGCAGACACAACGACCGGTATCTCGGCAGCAGAGCGTTCTTATACGATCCGAAAATGTGTGGACGAGGAGGCAAAACCGGAAGATTTCAGAAGACCGGGACATGTATTTCCTCTTATTGCCAGAAAAGGCGGTGTTCTGGTAAGAAACGGTCACACAGAGGCAACGACAGATCTTGTGAGACTGGCCGGACTGAAAGAATGCGGTGTGTGTTGTGAGATCATGAAAGAAGACGGTACCATGATGCGCACACCGCAGCTGTGGGAAATGGCAAAAGAACACAATCTGACCTTTATCACAATCCGTGATCTGCAGGATTATATGAGAGTACATGAAAAACACGTAAAAGAAGAGGCGGTTGCAGATCTTCCCGACACAGTACGGAGATTTTAAAATTCATGGATATATCAATGATATTACAGGAGAACATCATCTTGCACTGGTAAAAGGTGATATCGGAGACGGTGAAGATGTACTTTGCAGGGTACATTCGGAGTGCCTGACAGGTGATGCATTTGGCTCACTTCGATGTGACTGCGGTCTTCAGCTTCAGACCGCGATGCGTCAGGTAGAAGCAGAAGGCAGAGGAATCATTCTTTATATGCGGCAGGAAGGCAGAGGCATCGGTCTGATCAATAAGATAAAAGCATATGCACTTCAGCAGCAGGGATACGATACTGTGGAAGCAAATGTAAAATTAGGGTTTGCACCGGATCTTCGCGAATATTGGATCGGGGCACAGATTTTATCAGACCTTGGTGTAAAATCCTTGAGATTACTGACGAACAATCCGGATAAGGTCTACGGACTTGGCGGGTTCGGACTGAAGATCAATGAAAGAGTACCGCTGGAGATCCCACCGCAGAAGTATGATCTGAAATATATGAAGACAAAACAGGAAAAGATGGGACATATTTTCAAAGCGATCAATTTATGATGCCAGGGTCAAAAGGTCTAAATCCACATGAGCTTGCTCATAGGTGGATGAAAGACCTTGGACCCCCCGATATGGAGCAGAACATCCAGTGGATGTTCGTTTTGCTCCGACCGAAGCGGAGCGTAGACATAAAAGTGGGATGATAATCCCACGATATGCGAATACCGGAGAGGATTGTGGGAGTGCGATGCACGGAACAATCCGTAGGCATCATAGTTGGGGACTTTTGACACTCACATCAATTTATAAAAAATATTAAGTTCACAATAACAGGAGGAAAAATCATGAGACAGATCAATTTGGTAGAAGGAAAAGTAAAGTAGCACCGCAGGGAATGAAAGTCGGTATCGTAGCGGCGAGATTTAATGAGATCATTGTCAATAAATTACTGGGAGGTGCAGTTGACGGACTGGTAAGACATGGAGTCGAAGAAGAGAATATTACTGCTGCATGGGTACCGGGAGCATTTGAAATTCCTCTGACTGCACAGAAGATGGCGCAGTCCGGAAAGTATGATGCAGTGATCTGCGTGGGAGCAGTCATCCGCGGCGATACATCACACTATGATCTGGTGTGCAGCGAAGCTGCCAAAGGAATCGCACAGGTTGGACTTGCATCCGGAGTTCCGGTATTATTCGGAGTAATCACAACTGAGAATATTGAGCAGGCTATTGCACGTGCCGGAAGCAAGGCAGGAAATAAAGGATATGACTGTGCATTGTCTGCGATTGAGATGGTCAATCTGATGAAACAGCTTTAAGAATGAGGAAATAAAGGATGATAAAAACGATCATATTTGATTATGACGGGACGATTCACCAGACACTTGGAATTTATGAACCGGCATTTCGAGAAACTTATCAGTGGCTGACAGAACAGAAAGTCGCAGAAGAACAAAAGATAGCATCTTCAAAGATTGCCGGATGGCTTGGACTGAACAGTAAAGAAATGTGGGACACTTTTATGCCGGAACTGGATCAGAAATATAAAGATCAGGCAAGCAAAATGGTGGGCGAGCGGATGATCGAACAGGTCAGAAAACATAAGGCCGTGTGGTATCCGGGAGCAGCAAAGATGCTTACGACGCTGAAAAATCAGGGATATTATCTTGTAGTCCTGAGTAACTGTAAAACGGCATATCGAAAGGCACACTGGGAAGAATTTGGTATGAAACGATGGTTCGAGCGATTTTATGACTGCGAATCCTATGGATTTCGTCAAAACGGAGATTGTGCAGGATATTATCCGGGAATATCCAGGCCCTTATCTGGTGATCGGAGACAGAAAACAGGATCTGGAATGTGCCAGATCCTGTGGCAGTCTGTTTGCCGGATGTCTGTATGGATATGGTGATCAGGGAGAATTGGACGGAGCAGATTATCTTGCAGAGCATGTAGGGGATATACCAGAATTATGCCATTTGGTGTAAGTGTGATTGGGTAATGTCAGAAATATTTGTTGAAACCGTGTGATACGAATTTCGTTTTCATGCGGTTTTTTTTAAAAGGAAGTTAGATGAAACTAACAAAAGTATTCCTTTTCCTTTTATCAGAAAAACAGAGGATTTCAAATTGACCGTATCAAGGAGATATTATATAATAGGAATATTACAGTTTTACAGGAAAAATCATATAACCGTGCAGATAAAAGGGAGTAACTACATGCATTTTGAAAAAAGAACAGCCAGAAATCGAAAATATCGGAAATTTTTGCACAGCCGTCAGCAAAATCTGATGTTACTTGGAGTTTTCGTCTTTGTGATAAGCATCGTATGCGGCTGCAGTAACCAGAAGGAGCAGGAGTCGGATGGCAGTCTGCAGAAGATAACAGTGGGCATTGATAAATTTGAGCCGTATTCCTATCTTGACATGGACGGAAATTATACCGGCGTTGACATTGAGATCGCATCGAAAGTATTTCATGAACTTGGGTATGAACCAGATTTTAAGTTTATTACGTGGAGTGAAAAACACACCTGCCTTGCGGACGGTACGATAGATTGTATCTGGAGCTGCTATTCTATGAATGACCGGGAAAACGATTATCAGTGGGCCGGTCCGTATCTGTACAGCCGTCAGGTGATCGCAGTTGCTTCTGACAGTGATATTCAGACATTCGATGATCTTCTAGGGAAGAATGTTGGAGTACAGGATACGACAAGAGCAGCTGAACTCTTTTTTCATACGATCGACTCTGCATTGCCGGAAGTAAAGCAGGTGAACTGCTTTGCGACAACGGAAGATATGTTTGCAGCACTTCGCAAAGGATATGTCGATGCGATTGCAGGACATGAAGCTTTGCTGAATGAACTTATTATAAATGGAAAGGGCAAATATCGATTATTGGATGAAAGTCCTTATATTTCAAAAATAGGCATTGCATTTCAAAAGGGGACGCATGAGGAGCTTACCCAGAAGATAAACGGGCTGATAAAAGAAATGAGTGAAGATGGTACGATTGGCAGTATTGCAGAAAAATATGGACTTGATGCGGAGAAAGTTGTGATAAGAGGAGGTTCCGATGAAAAGTAAAAAACGCCCGGGAATATCCGGAATCCTTTTGATCGTGTTGATTCTGGTCGGGATGATCGTATGGGGAATCTTTACGGGATTAGACCGAAGAGAGCTGAGTGAGACACTGGATAAGACAACTTTAGTTGCCAAAAATAAACTGCAGGATTATGATAATTATACGGCAAATGACAGGGTAAAAAGTCTGGTGCGGCTGTTGGATAAAACAAAGGAACTGGGCACAAATCTGAGTAAAATTAATAAATACGGACAGCAGGATCTGGATGAATACATTACGGAACAGAGACTGAGCGGTGTCTTTGTATCTGATAAAAATCTGAATGTAGTGCTTCAGGGACAGCAGAATCTGGATTCGGAAAATCTGTGGAACGAAATTATCGGCAAAGGTTATGTAAAAGAAGTTCTGGAACATCCGGAAGCAACCTACACAGAACGCATTACGGTGAACCGTGAGGAGTATGATCTTGCAGTTGTGCCGCGTCAGGATGCCGAAGGTCTGGTGATCGCCTATGCAGAAAAAAACAGCAATACACTGGATGATATGACACTGGAATCTGTTTTTTCAGATTTTCTGGTCAATATGCATGGTGTGATCATGGTATGCCTCGATGATACGGTTGTCAGTACCAATCAGGAAACACTGCTTGGAAAGACCATGCAGGAAATGCAGAAATATTACAACAGCAGCCTGGAAGGAAATGAAAGCGGGATCATCCGCATAAAACTAGATCATAAGATCTGGTACGGCCATAAAGATAAAATGAAAGAATATGCGATCTATATATTCTTTCCGGCATCACAGATATTTATGGCACGGACGGTTGTCTGTGGATTGTACACGGCTGTGGCAATTCTTGTATATCTGCTGTTTTTGCTGATCAAGAGTAATCTGGAAAAGGTTACGCTGAAACAGAGTCAGAAACGTATGAGGATCATCAATGCACTCGGTACAGCGTACGCATCTATCGTCCTGTTTGATCTGGAAAAGGATAAAGTAGAGATGATAAAGACTTCCGGGGATACTTCTATGCTTTCCGGAGATCAGATCTTATCCAAAAAGATTCAGCAAAATCATATAAATGAGATGCTGACATCTGAGTATCGGGAAGGTTTTCTGGAATTTATTGACATGGACACCGTGGCACAGCGGCTGAAGGGACAGCAGTCACTGACTTATACAAGCCAGATGGAAAAGGGCACATGGCTTCTTTCCGTGATCGTACCGCAGCGTTTTGACAGTGACGGGAATATCAGGGCAGTGTTGCTGGCAAACCGGGATATCACGAAAGAAAAAGAGAAAGAACTGGAGCAGGAGAGAGAGCTGAGAAATGCACTGGCAGCAGCAGAACATGCCAACAAAGCGAAGACAAATTTCCTGAACAGTATTTCACATGATATCCGCACGCCAATGAATGCTGTGATCGGATTTACAGCTCTGGCAACAACGCATATTGATAATAAAGATCTGGTGATGGAGTATCTGAAGAAAATAAGTATATCGAGCCGTCATCTCTTAAGCCTGATCAATGATGTGCTGGATATGAGCCGGATCGAGAGCGGTAATGTCAAACTGGAAGAAGTCAAAGTGCATCTTCCGGATGTCTTCCATGATCTGAGGGTTATTATTCAGGGCAGTATTGCGGCAAAACAGCAGGAGTTATATATAGACACGCAGAATGTGGTACATGAGGATGTTGTCATTGATAAGCTTCGGCTGAATCAGGTGCTTCTCAACATCGTTGGAAATGCAGTAAAATTTACGTCAGTCGGCGGTATGATCAATATCCGGGTCAGTGAAAATCCATGCAGCAAAGAAGGATATGCAAGTTATTCGTTCAGTGTGAAAGACAATGGCATAGGGATGTCAGAAGAATTTCAGGAGCATATCTTTGATGCATTTGCGAGAGAACAGACAGTTACAAAGAGCGGGATCCAGGGAACCGGTCTTGGAATGGCAATCTCCAAAAACATTGTCAATATGATGGGAGGAACCATCACAGTAAACAGTGAAGTCGGAAAAGGTTCTGAGTTTATTGTTTCTATCGAATGTAAGATTACCGGCGAAACGGTAAAATACAAATCGGTTCCGGAACTGCAGGGAGCCAGAGCACTGGTTGTGGATGACGATGCCAATACCTGTATGAGTGTCTGCAAGATGCTGCGTGATATAGAAATGCTGGCAGACTGGACTACTTCCGGTAAAGAAGCTGTACTGCGTGCAAAAGAAGCCTGTGAGATAAAAAAAGAATTCAAAACATATATTATCGACTGGCAAATGCCGGATATGAATGGTATCGAAACAGTCAGAAGGATACGAAAAGTGATCGGAAATGACACACCGATCATCATTCTTACTGCGTATGACTGGGCGGATATTGCGGAGGAAGCAAAAGAAGCAGGAGTTACTGCGTTTGTATCCAAACCGCTGTTTATGTCCGAACTCAGAGCAGCACTGACGCAGCAGACAGTCGGGACGGAAAAAGATGCAGCAGTTGAAAAGAAACATTATAACCATGCCGGAAAAAGAGTGCTTTTAGTTGAGGACAATGAACTGAACCGAGAGATCGCAGCTGCAATCATGGAGGAAGCAGGACTTATTGTGGATTCCGTAGAAGACGGAACAGATGCCGTGGAAAGAATGGGATCTCAGAAGAATCCAGATATGATGCGATCCTGATGGATATTCAGATGCCGAAGATGGATGGTTATATGGCAACAAGAGAAATCCGCACACTTGACAACAATAAAAAGCCAATATTCCGATCATTGCCATGACGGCAAATGCGTTTGAGGAAGATAAAAGAAAGCTCTTGAAGCTGGAATGAATGCCCATATCGCAAAACCGATCAGCATTGATGCTATTATGGAGGTACTGGATCAGATCTTTGACAGAAGAAAATAAGGGGAAGTTATGAAACAGTGAAGAACATAATGGTAAATCATAACAGGAAGGAGCAGGAGCAGTGTCAGAGAAAAGAAGTTTACATTATATGCCGGAAGTGTGGCACTGTGCGTGCACCAGTTCTGCTTCATTATGTGTCGGTTGCAGATCCTTATCTGGAATCCGCCTGCCGTCTTTTAAGACCTTTTATTTATATAGGACTTTATGTGGTGTGGGCGATCTCTTTCCGGAAAAGGATTATCCAGAAAGAAATCCGTCGTTGCCTGACTGCAATCGCAGCAATGATGATTTTCTGGATGTTTATCCGGATGTGCAAATTTGAAATATCGGACGAGATGCCGACAGCCTGGCGATACGCCTGGTATTTTTACTATATACCTATGCTGCTGATCCCTACGGTCAGTCTTTATCTGGCCTTTTATATACGGCAGCCGGAGGGCTATAAATTACCAAAAAGACGATGGCTACTGTTTCTTCCTGCACTTTTTCTGATCGGAATTGTATTAACAAATGATATGCACCAGTTGGTTTTTACCTTTCCGAAGGGAAAACTTGGAGAAGTGTCTTCTTATAAAACAGGAGTTTATGGATATGGAAGAGGGTATTATATTGTAATCGCATGGGAGCTTGGATGTGCACTGGCGGCACTTTTGATCATTCTGTTAAGATGCAGGAAAATTAAAAATAAAAAAATGGGCTGGCTGCCTTTTGCCGCTTATGGAGTGGCGGCGGCTTACAGCATTGCTTATTATCTTGATCTGCCTTTCTGGAAAATAGTTTCAAAAGATATGACAGCCACATTGTGCCTTCTGTTTGCTTTGATCATTGAAAGCTGCATCCAGTCCGGACTGATCCCCTCCAATACAGGATATGCACAGTTATTTGCAGCATCTACCATTTCGGCACAGATCACAGACCAGAATGGAAAATGCATTTATCAGTCTCAGGGTTCTGAATATATTGCACCAAAGATCGCAAAACAGGTAATCCAAAGACCTGTCATGTCGGAAAATGGAATTCGGCTGTCAGGGAAACCAATCTGGGGAGGCTATGTCTTATGGAAAGAAAATCTCTCAGAACTACAGGAAATTTTAAAAGAGCTGGAAGACCGTAAAGAAGAATTAAAAGATGCAAATCTGATTGAAGAAGAAAATCTGAGAACAAAAAAACAAGTAGAAAAACTTTCCGTACAGAATCAGCTGTATGATAAAATACAGAAACAAACAGCAAGACAGAGTACGCTTTTGGCGAAATTCATGGAAGCATATGCCATGGAAGAAAATGAGAAGGAAAGAAAAAAAATATTAGGGAAAATTGTTGTGATCGGAGCCTATATAAAAAGACGCAGCAATCTTATCCTCATCGCAGAGCAGAGTGCAATGTTTCCGATAAGAGAGCTGGAATTATGCTTCAGGGAAACGATAAGGAGTCTGGAATGGAATCATGTGGAAGCAGCTTTTGTCACTTCTCTGGATGAAATCCGAAGTGAGGATGCCATGCAGATTTATGATTTTCTTGAGGCAGTCATTGAAGAATCACTCGAAGATCTGTCGGCATTCACCCTGAATCTCAAACGCAGGGATGAAGAGATCCTTATGTCTTTGAGTGTGGAATGTAAAACAAATCTGCAAAAAGTTGCCGGACGATACCAGGCTTATGCAGAGCAGGATTTTGACGGTGCATGGCTGCTTTCCCTGGTACTGAAAGGGGGTCATGATGAATGATGAAAGCATTTGGAAGCTGTCCGCCGGAATATCGGATCATGGCAGTCTGGATTTTCATTTTTCTGACATTGCTGTATATGATTCTGCTCATCTGTGAGGGAACGGGGGAAAGAAAAAAAAAGGCGATGCTGCAGGACAGTCTGTTGCTTATAGCTGCTTTCCTGATAACGTCCGGGTTATGTGTGCGGCGGGGAGTTTATGGAGAAGAGGATTTCATGGTATTCTTAAAAATGCCGTATGGAATCCTGATCATTATGGGGATCTGCGGATTTTTATTTGCGGGAATACAGGCATTTGGAATTTATAAACGTCGTACAAACTGTCTGAGGGAAAATGCGATTCAGGAAAGTCTGGACAATTTGCCGAGCGGAATCGGATTTTTTGACAGGAACGGAATGCCGAAACTGATGAACCGGAAAATGTATCAGCTTTGCCGGAATCTGGCAGGCAGGGATATCCAGAACATCACAGAATTGCGGGAAGCACTGAGACGGCCTCTTAAAGATCATGTATTTTATGATTTTGATCTGAAAGTATACTGCTTTTCAGACGGAAGCGTATGGAAATTTTCAGAGAAAGAGATCATTACGGCAGGTGGAGATCGATTTTCTCAGTTCCTTGCTTCAGAAGTATCAGAATTATGTCAGAGCAAGGCATTGTTAAAAAAAGAAAATCAGAAGCTTCAGGAAATGTCGGCGGCTATGAAAGCACTTTCCAAAAATGTCGTAACTCTGACCAGAGAAGAAGAGACATTATCTATGAAAATGAGAGTGCATGATAATCTGGGATACAGCGTGCTGGCAACACAGCGAATGTTGATGCGGGAATCCGAAGAAGATCGTGATATGTTTCTCTCGCAATGGAAGCAGACATTAGACCTGCTGAATAAGGATAATGAGTCTGTTGAAGGAGAACAGCTGCACAGGCAGGTGCAGGAAAGGGCGAAAGTTCTGGGAGTAAAAATCATTTATACAGGAGAAAAAGTCTGGGAATCTCATATATCTGAACTGATGGATATCATACTTTTAGAGGCACTTTCCAATTGTGTCCGCCATGCAGGAGCAAGCGAACTGTATGTGAAATTCAGTATTGAAGAGCAGGAGTGGGTCATGGTGCTCACGGATAATGGACAGAAACCGGAAAAAAACATCAAAGAAGGCGGAGGGCTATCCGGTATACGAAAAAGGGTGGAGCAATGTGGAGGCAGCATGAGGATCACTGCAGCCCCACGGTTTTCGATAACCGTTAAGCTTTTAAGGGAGGTGCGGAGATGATACGGGTACTTATCGTGGAAGATCAGCGTATGGCAAGGGAAGATATGGAAAATTATATTCAGTCCAGTGGGAGATACTCTCTGGAAGCTTCCATCACAAATGCAGCTATGGCAGAAACTGTGTGCAAACAGAGCAGGTGTGAACTTGTCCTGATGGATGTCTGTACAGAGGATGATGAGAGCGGTCTTGTGGCAGCAGAGCAGATTAAAAAAACGATGCCTCAGATAAAGATAATTATCGTGACTTCTTTAGCAGAGTGCAGTTTTATTGAGAGGGCACATAAAGCAGGAGTAGAAAGTTTTTGGTATAAAGATGCCGGAAAAGAAGAGCTGCTGGAGGTTATGGACCGCACGATGAAAGGAGAGAGTGTCTATCCGGACGCTCCGCCGACGGTGATGATCGGAACGGCGAAAAGTTGTGATTTTACACAGGGGGAACTGGCTGTCCTGCGATTAGTGGTGGAAGGAGAATCCTACAAAAAAATCGCAGAGAGTTTGTGCATATCACCGGAGACAGTAAAATGGCATATTAAAAATATGCTGCAGAAAACAAATTTTGATTCCAAAACAAAACTGGCGGTAGCTGTTACAAAGAAAAATCTGATTATAAACGGATTTTAAAAAATGAAAAATCCCATTGCTTTCCTGATAGTGAGGCAATGGGATTTTTTTGCAAAAGTACATTTTACTACCCATCTGGGTAGTGCTTAAGTCTCAAAAAACAGATATCATAGTAGTATGTAAAAGTGAAACGAGTGTAAAAAACAGGGAGGGAACAGAGTGTGAGAAAGGTCGTTATCGATATGCAGAATTATTTATTTTCGGATGCCATAGCAAAGGTGCTCAAATCCTATGATTCTGATTTTTTTATTGAGATGTCAGACACACCGGATAAAACAGCAGAATTATGCAGAGTCATTCAGCCGCATATTCTGATGATGGAAATTACAGGTCAAGCATTGTGGTCATTAAAAGAACGTCTGGCAATCTGCCGGGAAGTGCGTAGGTATGCTCCAAACTGTAAATTTATTTTTACAGTAGATGAGAAAGCAAATGCAGAGACCGCAAAAAAAGTAGTAGAATGTAAAAAAACGGGTCTGATCGACTGTTTCATTTACAATACCATTTCATCCAGCTATATGACTGCAGTTCTGGACAGTCTGTAAGCTGCAGTCCCGGAAGGAGAAAAGATAAACATGAGATCTGTTATGAAAAGGATCTGCCTGTCTCTGGCAGTGATCGCAGTCCTGATCTTTACAGGGTGCGGGCAGAAAAAAACGAAAGATCCGATCACTGTCACATTGTGGCATGTATATGGCGGACAGACAGAATCACCCTTAAATGATCTGATTGATCAGTTTAACGAAACGATAGGAAAAGAGGAAAATATATGGGTACAGGTTGGCAGTGTTACGAACACGAATACAATACATGAAAATGTACTGGCATCTGCATTTGGAGATCCGGGAGCTTCCGAACTGCCGGATATGTTTGTTTCCTATTCGAAAACTGTTTTGGCTATGCCGGATGACACCGTTCTTGTAGATTACTGCGATTATTTTACGAAAGAAGAACTGGACGAGTTTATTCCTGCTTTTCTGGAAGAAGGTGTCATTCACGACAGACTTTCTATTTTGCCGGTAGCAAAATCAACGGAAGTTATGTTTGTCAATAAAACGGCATTTGACCGTTTTGCAAAAGAAACAGGGGCGGATATCGAAGATTTAAGAACATGGGAAGGGCTCTTTGCGATGTCAGAACAATATGCTGAATGGACAGATAACAAGACACCAAAGATCCCACATGACGGAAAGAATTTTTTTGTTCATGATTATCATTTTAACTATTTTCAGGTAGGCGTAGAGTCATTGGGCGAAAATTTCTTTAAAGGAGAAAATCTGGCTTTTGGACCGGAATTTGAAACGGCATGGGAGCCTTATGCAAAAGCGGCACTGTCCGGAGGTGTATGGCTTCGCAGCGGTTATGCGACAGAACCTTTACGCACGGGAGATTCCATCGTGTCAGTGGCTTCCTCTGCCAGTGTTCTGTACTATTCTGACGAAGTTGCCTATGAAGATAACACATCAGAAAAAATAGAGATTGTCGCCATGCCATGTCCTGTATTTTCCGCAGGGGAAAAGATGGTCATGCAGCGGGGGGCCGGTATCTGTACTGTAAAATCCACACCGGACAAAGAAAAAGCCTGCATCACCTTTCTTAAATGGCTGACAGAAACCCGGAAAAATGTGGAATTTGTAACCAGCCTTGGATATATGCCGGTAAAGCAGGAGGCTTTTGATGCCTGCCTTCCGGAAGCGATCAAGGAGCTGAGTGATCCGATGTATGTCTCGCTTTATCAGGCTTTTCTGGATACGCAGGAGAATTATACATTTTATACGGCTCCGCAGCTGGATTCCTATCTGGATCTGGAAACAAGGTTTGAAGAACTTGTCAGGAAAGTATTGTCAGTAAAGCGTCAGCAGTGCATAAACAAACCGGAAAATATAGATAAACTTGTCAAAGAGACATTAGCGGATTTCAAAGTGGCATACACACAATAATGTCTGACCGGATGAATCAGAAGAGGCGACGGGCGTATGAGGAAAAAGAGAAAAAATTTATGGAAAATCATAAAAGGAATAAGGAAACAAAGCATCTGTATGCAGCAAAGACTGATTGTTTACTGGTGTGTAGTGATTCTAACCCTTTTTTCGGCAGCAGTTCTGTTGATGAGTATTTTGGGAGTCATTCCGGGAATGGATTTGAAAGTAGGGGAAATGTTGTCTGCCCAGCAGAAAAATACGGTGTCTGCCATGACAGAGCAGACCGACATTATGATGGCGAGAAGCATTTCTCTATCAGAAGAAATCACAAAAGAGTTAAGTCAATACTTGACAGCCAATGGAAAAGCATTCTCCGATTTAAATGACAATCCTCAGTTAATTATGGATTTGGAGGCAACTTTGTATTCTTCACTGAGATCAGCACTGGATGTGAAGTATTGCAGCGGAGTTTTTGTTATATTAAATGCAACGGTAAATACGGAAACGGAGTACGCAGACACATCACGCATGGGAATCTACCTGCGGCTGTCTGATTTAAAGGCAGTAAATACAAGCAAACAGCACGTGGTTTTTTTCAGGGGAAATGCTTATATTGCAAGGGCAGAGCAGGTACAGCTCCATAACCGTTGGAATTTAGAGTTTGATACATCTGCATTGTCAGGCTATGAACAGATCATGAAATTTAAAGGAAACCGGCTGGCAGAGAGCTGTCTGTGGACCGATCGGCTCAAACTGAAGGATACATGGGAAGATGTACAGCTTTTATATGTGCCGGTTTTAGACAGCACCGGAAAAGTGCGGGGGCTGTGTGGTATGGAGATGAGCAATCTATATTTCAGACTTTCCTATCCTATGGTAGAAGGATCCTATGGAAATATGGTGACAGTAGTGGCTCCAATGGACGAAAAAGGGAAAATTTATCTGGATAAAGCAATGTTCGGGGACACAAAAGACACCCATCTTTCACCAACCGGAACGATGACCGTGAAGAATGGAAAGCATTATAACACTTATTCCGCTGCTTTCAGAAAGTATATAGGCAGGCATGAACTGCTTAACCTGAAAAGCTGCAATGGAATGCCGCTGGCGGTACTGACATTGATGTCCGAAGCGAATTATGAAAAATTAACAGCAGAAAACAGAAGAGCCTGGATTACCGGTACGTTGATCTTTCTTTTTCTCCTGTTGCTTCTTTCCATCACTATGTCCAACCGTTTTGTAAAACCGATTTTGCGGAGTTTAAAAGCACTGCAGGATGATACGCTGACAGACGGGAATCTGTCGGGAATTTCAGAAGTGGATGCACTGGTTGATTTTATGCAGACAAAAAGAAATACAGAAAAACTGGAAAATGGCGGAATTCCTCCGAATATAGAAGAAATGCTTAAAGCATTTGCCTTGCGTGTGGAAACGCTGACTCCGGCAGAAAGAAAAGTTCTTCAGTATTATATTGAAGGATATACGATCCAGGAAATAGCTTCGCTGCTTTATATCAGTATTGGGACGGCGAGAAAGCATAATACAAACATGAACCGAAAACTGGGAATAACAGCCAGGGAAGAATTAATGCTTTACATAGACCTGTTTCGTAAATGCAATCAGCTGGATAAGCTGACATACACCCGGACAAAGTAAAAGAGTCGTACAGACTCTTTTTTATTCGATAAAAAAGAAATATCTATATATAGTTTTCGCAAAACAAAAACCAACATATAGTATACTAATCATTCGTATTTTGGAAAATCAGGCTAAAAATACGAATGGCGACCATATCATTTATTTTCTGGATCTGTTATGCTTTCATCACAGGAAAACGGAAAGCAAAACCAGACGAAACCAGAAAAGCAAACAAAACAAAAAAAGGAAGGAGAAATTTACTATGAAAAAGTATGAAATCTTAGGAGGAAATTTACCGGTTGTTGTATGTGAATTATCAGCAGGAGAATCCATGATCACAGAAAGCGGAAGCATGAGCTGGATGAGTCCGAATATGAAAATGGAGACAATTTCCGGAGGCGGAATGAAAAAAATGTTCGGCAGGCTGATGTCAGGTGATTCTATGTTTCAAAACAGATATACCGCAGAAGGTGCAGACGGAACGATTGCATTTGCATCAAGTTTTCCGGGAGCGATCAAAGCACTGGATATCAGAGACGGTCATTCTATGATCGTGCAGAAGAGTGCATTCCTTGCTTCAGAAGAAGGAGTGGAACTGTCCATGCATTTCCAGAAAAAATTAGGAAAAGGTATGTTTGGCGGGGAAGGTTTCATTATGCAGAAACTGAGTGGAAATGGAACTGCATTTGTAGAAATTGACGGGCATGCCGTGGAGTATGAGTTGGATGCCGGACAGGAAATCCTGATCAGTACAGGGTATTTGGCAGCAATGGAAGAAACCTGTACAATGGATGTTGTAGCAGTAAAAGGCGTAAAAAATATGCTGGTCGGCGGAGAAGGCATTTTTAATACCGTTGTCAGAGGACCGGGTAAAGTGATCTTACAGACAATGCCGATCAGTAAGGTGGCAGAATTACTGACTCCGTTTTTTACAAAAAATAAGTAAGGGAAGGAGCGAGAGTTATGAAGAAAAAATGGAATTTATTATTTTTGTTTGCATTTATTGTTAGTATGATAACACTGGCTGGCTGTGGAAAAACGGCAGGAGAGGCAAGTCCGTATGAAGGAAAATGGATAGCAGTGTCCGCTCAGATGATAGGAATGTCTGTCAGTGTGGATGAAACCTTTGGGGGAGCTTTCGAATTTGAGGTAAAAAATGGCGGAAAAGTTTCTTTTTCAGTAGGAGAAGTTACCGGAAATGGAAAATGGTCTGCAAAAGATGACAAGTTCAGCTTAACTATCGAAGGAGAAGAAATGGTCGGAACCATCGGAGAAAACAACATTTCTTTTGACGATATGCTCGGAATGGGAGTAAAAGTGATTTTCGCAAAGGAAGGAACGGATGCCATGAATCCGGCTCTCTATCTGACAAAGGAAGAGAAAGTGGTCATAGGTGAGTGGGCTGCTGAAAGTGTGGAAGAACTTTTAGGAGACGGACCGCAGACATCTATGGAAGGCGTAGAGAATATCAGTGATGCACTGCGTCTTAACTTCAAAGATGACCGTAATGTAGCAGTTGTTTATAAAGGCGAGGAGATTGGGACATTCCCGTGGTCAGTTGCAATGGGCTACTGTATGATCGAATCAGAAAATCCGTCTCTTTCCGTAACGATCAATGACGATGATACTTTGAAAGTAGATTACAGCGATGACGAAGATTACTATACATTTCATTGTGTGAAAAGTGACAGCAAATAAATGAAAAAGACATAAATGGTGAAGGGAGGGAAGAGCCCATGAAAAAGAAAATGTGGTTTGTGCTGTGTATCATGACAAGTGTCCTGCTGACAACTGCCTGTGGAGAGAAAAAAGAACCTGGAGAAGAAAAAAAAGAAACAGCTGTGCAGACAGAAACAGCCGTGCAGACAGAAACAGAATCTGATCAGGACTTCCAGGGCAGGGAAAGTCTGAAACTTGGTTTATTTACTGTGTATTATCCGGAAGAATGGAAGTACGACAAAGAAAGAATGCAGGAAGATGATGATTACTCTTACGTCAGATTTTTTGACGGAGAAACAGCAGATGATTCCGGGAACAGCATTTATATAGAAGCAACAAAAGAAGATGCATATAAATACCGGAAGGGTCTGATTGCCTTCGGTGTGGATTTAAAGGAATATGCGGAAGGAAAAGCAGAGACTGTATCAATAGGGAATGCAGAATATGCGGTAATGCCGGAAAATGATTCCGGAAGGTGCACGTATATGTATCGCCATGAGCAGTCAGGTACGTCTTATGATATCAGAGTAGAAGGAGAGGCAGCAAGTGATTCTGTCAAAGAATTGCTGGAAGGCATTGTGATGGAATTAAAAGATGAAGGAAATGAAGACGCACCGTGGCCATGGGAGGGAGAGCCTGTTGAGCCTGTATTGACAGAACAGATGGTAGGTTTTTATACGATCGTTCCGGAATATATACCATTTAAAGAAGCACAGGGTGTCATGCAGATTATGGATCACCAGTTTGTAAAACATGACGATCAGGTATACCATTTGCTGGAGAATAAGCTGGATACTTACAAGTATTCAGAAAGTGGACTCGAATTTGTTTCCTCAATGGAACTGGAAAGAGATTGTGAATATCTCTCAGGGGACAACAGCGGAATGCTGTATCTTTCACCGGGAATCCAGGATGTGATTGGTGTAAAAGACGGCAAAAAGGTGCTTCAGACAACGATAGACGGCGATTTGAATATGCATCCGTCCGGAGAATGGGGAATCAGTTTCTGGGTGAACAGCGATACGCAGAAGATTGCGAATCAGGGCGGTAACCTGACAGCTGAACCGTGGATACTGACCGGATTAAATAAAGATGATGAACACAAGGGACCATTTTCTATGATAGATGACGTCCAGATCACAAATGACCATATTATGGTTGCCGGTTCCATGGCTGCGGAAGACGGAGGCACAAAAATTATTGTCTATGATTATGAAGGCAATCAGCTTTTGGAATTAGGCGGAGCAGACATTGGTTCTCCAGACAGGCTTGGTTCCATCACGGGCATGGCAGAAACAGAAAATGGTTTTGTAGCGGCAGACGGAAATATGCGGGAAATACAATTCTGGGCAAAAGACGGAACCCATGTGGGTGCCATTTCTACAGATGATATATTTGGCGTTAGTTATCCATGGCTGGAAGATATGCAGCTTTTAGATGATGGCTCTCTTTTGATCCTGTTGACACAGCAGCGAGAGGACGGATCAGCAAATGAACTGATGTTTTTCAGACTGACAGGATTCTGAAAAAAGCAGAAAGATTATAATTATACTTTTTAGTGCAGTTGATTTTCAAAAGGAGGAAAAGAAGATGAAAAAAGGGTAGAATATTGAGACTGATGTTCATTCTGGCAGTGACAACTATTATGATCGCTGCAACAGCAGTGGTTGCAAGTGCAGCGACAGTTAACAAAAATGATGCAGATTATAAGTATTCCAAGACATACGACAACGGTGTGAAGATATCCTTTACAACAGATGTTTTCGGCAAGAAGGTTGTTGACGACAGCGTTTTTTGCAGAATAGAGCTGCCAGATGGTGCAAACTATAAAGAATTTAGTGTCTCTAACGAAATCATTAAAAGTGGTAAAGCTTTCGTAGATTACACGCACCTAAGAGACAGATATCCAGGAGAAATCGAACAGAAGTGGGTGACCAATGGGAACGTTTCATACGGAATGATTGGATTAACAAGTGCAAGAGGCGGCCTGTACACAGGAACCTTTAAGCTGAAAGTTTATGTAGAAACTCCAGATAAAGATGAAATGATAGAAGTTGCATTTCTCAGCGATTTCGCAGCTCGTCCAGTTGATATGAAGATTACTACGTATCCTAACAAATTCAATATCAACTCAATAAATGTAAGTGCTGCAGACAGCGGAAGAACTTCTCGTCTGGAAGTAGTTGGAGTAAACAAAAATTTTGCAACAATTATAAATGGCTGGAATGATGGCAAGTGCATTAAAGCAAAAGGAATGAAACCTAAAAAGAAATACACTTTCAAGTTCTATGGAAAACTAAAAGTAGATAATCCTGCTCTTGATGCACCTGACGGTATAACTGTTGAGGGAAATCCGGCGGTATTCAAAAATGTTGAAATGGGACCTGCAGTAAAACCGGTAATCAAGTCCATAAAAGTTTCAAATGTAAAGGTAACAAAGTATTTCAATTACAGCGAGTGGAGATATAAATATAAGACAAAGTTCACAGTTACCGTAACTCTTGGCAAAAAGCCAAAAGGTGCCAAGGGTATTCAGTTGACAACAACTGTTCAGGGAATTTCCTCATATAAGACAATTAAAGGAAAAAAGAACACCTTCACAGCGAATTTTAATTGGGATGCACCGGTAAGCTTAAAGGGCAGAACAGCAAGCTTCAAGGTTAAGACTTACAACAATGCCAAGTACAAAGCTTACAGCTATGACTCAAAGCCTAAGAAGTTAAAGATCAAATAGGCATAGTATACAGATCTACCGGAAATATGTCATCTGATGTGAAAGTCACAGTTATGGAAAAATGTCAGTAAAAATTCCTATGGAAAAAATAAAACATATATTCCATAGAAGAAAAGTAGGAGAACGAATATAATGATCCCAAGTTGTTTGAAGGAGGAGATCATTATGAGTAGTCAAAGAAAGGCAGAAGCTGCGACATCAGAGAATATCGTAACAACAGAGACATCCAGTCTGAGTGATCTTTGGAAAAAAGAGGATTGGCTGGCAGTATGGATCGGATTTATCATTATCGCGATCGGTGCAGTTGCAGTACTTACAGGAGCATTTGATTTTAATGCCGCAAAATTCAGCACCTGGGGTCATGGAACAAGTTTTTTTGAACAGGTAAACGCAGGATTTTTTGGAAAACTGCTTCTGACAGTGGCGGTACTTGGAGTACTGTTTACCGTTGGAAACCACTTCAAAGGTGTATCGGTAAAGAAATACCTTCCGGCATTTCTGGGACTGTTTCTTCTGGCAGTTCTGGTAAGATTTATCAGTGCTGAGTATACATTGAACCGTTATCTGGAATGGGCATTTTTTGCAATCCTGATCGGAATTCTGGTATCCAACACCATCGGAGTACCGGCATGGCTGAAGCCGGCGATCCAGACAGAATTTTATATCAAAGTCGGACTGGTGATCATGGGATTTTCCGTACTGTTTTCCAATATTGTTAATTTTGGACTTTACGGACTGGGGATTGCATGGATCGTAACACCGATTGTCATTCTTTTCATGTGGTGGTTCGGAACCAAGGTTTTAAAAATTGACAATAAACCGTTTGTCATTACCCTGGCAACCGCAACCTCTGTGTGCGGAACGTCCGCAGCGATCGCAGTCGGAGCAGCAAGTAAAGCAAAGAAAAATGACCTTTCACTTACTGTATCTATATCAATCATTTTTACAGTACTGATGATGGTAATTGAGCCGGTGCTGATCCGTGTAACTGGTCTTGGAGAGCTGATAGGCGGTGCCCTGATCGGTGGTACTGTCGATTCAACCGGAGCAGTAACCGTAGCAGGTACTGCACTTGGTGAAACAGCACAGACGGCTGCAGTCCTTGTAAAATCCATCCAGAATATCCTGATCGGATTTATCGCATTTGCAGTTGCAGTATTTTTTGCAACAAAAGTTGAAAATAACGGAGAAAGCAGCAGAAAAATCGGGGTATCCGAAATCTGGTACAGACTTCCGAAATTTATCCTTGGATTTTTTGCCGCTTCCTTAATCGCATCTTTTATAGCAGTTCCGGCATTCGGAAAAGAGACGGTTTCATCCATTAACAGTGTACTGGATCAGTATAAAAACTGGGCATTTGTTCTGGCATTTACAAGTATCGGACTGGAAACAAATTTCCGTGAGATCAAAGAACAGTTCCAAGGCGGAAAACCACTGACACTTTATGTGGTTGGACAGTTGTTTAACATTGTTCTGACTTTTGCGGCAGTATATCTGCTGCTGAGCGGAAAATTCTTCCCGCTGCCAAATCTGGCATTATAAGGAGATGCAGACTATGAAGAAAAAAACAGGAAAAAAGAAAAATCTGTTTTCTGTCGTAAATTATACCGTTCTGGTGCTGACGGTCATTGCAGCCGTTTATATCATGGCAAATGGTCTGGGATTGATCGACAGCCTGGACTTTGGAGCAGGGGCATATTATTATGCGGACATTCCACAGTTTGCAAAATATGTAGATGGATCTTACTACAAATCACCGGTTTCCATGTGGGTGCTCATTACACTGTTCCTGATCTGGGGATTCTTCATGTATAAACTCTGGGGATGGATTGAAAGAAAAGATAAGTAAAAATAAGGTGAAAGAAAAGCCTGTCGCAGAGTATGCGGCGGGCTTTTTCAATTCGCAGATATTGATTGGGAGAAAAAGGTTGCCTTGGAGGTATTTTGTCGTTATCATAAAAAAAACGGCAATTTTTCAGATTGCCGATTGATGCAGGAGGAACGGAAATGCTGCCAGGACAGAAGAAACAAAAACGTTGACAAACATCACACAGAGAGTTATCGTAACTACATAAAGGTTCTGAAACAAATCTAAATTCATTGCCGTTCGGCAGGAAAATCCAGAAAAGAGACCTGCACGAAGCGGCAGAAACAGGAATCATGCAACCATAGCAGCTTCGTGCCCAAAACAGAAGAAAAGGAGCGAAGCCTATGGGAGAAAAAGACATTACGGAAAAAATATCAAATCGCTGATGGAAATACAGCATGTAGATGAAGTGCTGAAACTTTTGCAGGTCATGACCGGAGATGCAAGGTATAAAAGAATTTTTGGCAAAAAGAAGGAAGGGGTGCACAGTATGTGTGATGTAGCAGAAAGATTAGAAAAAATGGGATGGGAGAAGGGACAAATGGAAGGAAAAATAGAAGGAAAAATACTGGTATATAAAAATCTGCGCAGGGAAGGATTTGACGAGAAAGAAGCCAGAAGACTTACAGAGCTGCCAGAAGATATAACTCTGGAACAGTAATATTGCGGTGGCAGAACGGATAGTAAAATGAGCGTGGTTATTACTTTTCGCAATTGAAGCAGGGGACTTACCTGATTTGGTTAAATAAAAATTTACAACCACCCATCTAGTGTGATAAAATGTGAAAGAATTATGATGAAAAATGTCGAAAACAGGAAAATTTCAATGAATCATAGAAGAGAGGAAGTACAAATGATCACTGTAAAAACTTATCGAGGACATATTCGCAACTGGAAGGAACTCTGTGCAGAGCTGGAGATTGATCCGGCACTGCCAAGAGAAGAAAAAGAGCAGGAAATTCTGGTAAAAGCATACCAGAAATGGGGAGGCGAGATGGCAGACCATATCTATGGTATGTTTGCTTTTGCCCTGTGGGATGAAGAGGAGAAAAAGCTGTTCTGCTTAAGAGATCAGTTTGGAACAAAACCGTTCTATTATTACCAGACAGAAGACGGTGAACTTCTGTACGGCACCATGATCCGTGACATCATCGGACAGCCGGGATTTAAAAAAGAGCTGAATGAAGAGATGCTCCAGATCTATATGAGCCTGACCTATGGTGCAGGTGAGGATACCTTTTTCAAAGGTCTGAAAAAGCTTCTGCCGGGATGTTATCTGATCTGGAAGGATGGAAAAGTGGAAATTCACAGATACTGGACTCCAAAGTTTCAGCCGGACGAGAGCAAATCTCTGGAAGACTGGGCAGATGAGATCCATTCTACGCTGAAATCCATCATGCCGGAAGTAAAGACAGAGGACGAAACCGTAGAATCTTTCCTGTCAAGTGGTGTGGATTCTTCCTATGTACTGGCAATGTCAGATGCAAAGATGTCCGATTCCTGCGGTTATGATGAAGAACGATTTGATGAGTCACGTCTTGCAAAAAAGACAGCGGAACTTCTCGGAAGAGAACATTCTGTCTGCAAGATCACACCACAGCAGTATTTTGATATTGTACCATATGTTATGTACAATATGGAACAGCCGCTTGGAGATGCATCTGCGATCGTATTTACCATTGCCTGCAATGCAACCGCAGAACACACGAAAATTTGCTATTCCGGAGAAGGTGCGGATGAATTCTTTGGTGGTTACAATATGTACCGCAATGCAGAACGTTACGGTGAAAATCTGAAGACATTTTATGTCGGCAATACAAACATCATGAAGGAAGATGAAAAGAAGAAAATCCTCAAACACTACAATCCGGAAGTTCTTCCGATCAATCTTACGCATGAAATCTACAAAGAGACGGAAGGTCTTGATCCGCTTACAAAAATGTCCGATGTTGATATTCAGATCTGGCTGGAAGGCGATATCTATCTGAATGTAGATAAGATGAGTACCGCAGCAGGGCTGGAGATCCGTATGCCGCTTACAGACCGCCGGATCTTTGATATTGCATCAAGAATGCCGTCCCGTTTTAAAGTCAACGAAGAGCAGAACAAAGTGGCATTCCGTACCGCAGCAGCAAAAGTACTCCCGGAAGAGATCGCATTCCGTAAGAAACTGGGATTCATTGTGCCGATTCGTATCTGGATGGCCGATGCAAGATACAATCAGGATGTACAGCGTCTGTTCCACAGTGAGATCGCAGAGAAATTCTTTGATGTAGATGCGATCAACGAGATTTTCGATGACTATGTAGGAGGCAATTCCGATAACTGGAGAAAAGTATGGACGATTTATACCTTCCTTGTATGGTATGAAGAATATTTTGTAAAAAGATAATCCTTAAATAACATTTTTCCCCCTGTCTTCTGGTAAAAGCAGAAATGATAAGCTGGTTTTATCAGAAAAAGAAAGACCTGTATTAAATGGAAAAACTCCATGAAATACAGGTCTTTTGACTCTGGCATCCTATTGTGTTTTCAGGATTTTGTTTTTTACATTCTTTTACTTCATAGAAGCTACTTTATCGAACTCATCCTGAACTTCTCTGGAAGGAGCCGGTGTCAGGAGACTTACGATTACGTTTACTGCAAGACCAAGAAGGAATGCAGGAAGCAGTTCGTAAATACCAAGTGCACCGCCCATCGGACGGATCAGAAATTTCCATACAAATACCATAACGCCGCCGCTGACCATTCCGCAGAGAGCACCCTGGAATGTGGAGCGTTTCCAGAACAGTGCCAGCAGAACAAGCGGTCCAAAGGAAGCACCAAAGCCTGCCCATGCAAAGGATACGATCTGGAAAACAGAACTGTCCGGGTTACGTGCGATAAATACACCGATCAGTGCGATAACAAGAACGGTGATACGTGCGATCAGCATACCGGTCTTTTCGCTCATGTCTTTCATAAATACTTCTTTCAGAATGTTCTGAGAAGCACTAGAAGAAGCAGCGAGCAGCTGAGAGTCCGCAGTTGACATGGTAGCTGCCAGGATACCGGCGAGGATCAGCCCGGCAATGATCGTTGCCAGAACACCATGTTTGGAGATCAGATCTGCAACAACCAGAATGATGGTTTCCGGATCTTTTAAAGTCGGCAGGACACCGGCTTTTGTCATAGCATTTCCAATCACACCGATAAATACGGAAACAGCCATGGAGATCACAACCCAGACGGTTGCAACTCTTCTGGAGAGTTTCAGTTTGTTTGCATCACCGATCGCCATAAAACGAAGCAGTACATGAGGCATACCAAAATATCCAAGTCCCCATGCCAATGTAGAGAAAATTTTCAGCAGGCTGTAAGGAGAAGCTGTTCCGGTAGCGACATCGTGCGTGTGCGTCAGGCTGAAGTATCCGGCCATGGATTTTGCATTGTCCATAACGGCACTGAAACTGCCGACTTTGCTGATACCAAAACCAAATACAACAACGATCGCGATCGTCATAACAATACTCTGGACAAAGTCTGTCGTACTTGCTGCGAGGAATCCGCCCAGTGTGGTGTAAGCTACGATAACGATCGCACTGATCAGCATTGCCGGCAGATAATCCATTCCGAACAGGTTTGCAAACAGCTTGCCGCAGGCTGCAAATCCGGAAGCCGTATAAGGTACAAAGAAAATGATGATCAGCAGTGCTGCGATTACGGAAAGAATACGTTTGTTATCTCTGTAACGGTTGGAAAAGAACAGTGGCAGTGTCGTAGAGTTTCCGCAGACATGCGTATAATTACGAAGTCTCTTGGCAACAACAAGCCAGTTTACATAAGTTCCGATTGCCAGTCCGATTGCAGTCCACGCTGCATCAGCCGTACCGGACAGGTAAGCAACGCCGGGCAGTCCCATCAGCAGCCAGCTGCTCATGTCAGAGGCCTCGGCACTCATGGCGGTGACGAGCGGTCCCAGTGTACGTCCGCCGAGATAGAAGTCATCTGTGGTCTGATTCTGTTTTGCCAGAACCGCACCGATACCTACCATCGCAGCCAGGTAGACCAGGATTGTGATCAACATTAGAATCTGTGTTACATCCATTTTAAATCCTCCCTAAGTTTCTGCAGTTTGATGTTGTCATTCACATATGCGGAAAATGAAACATCCGGTTTATGATTAACGTTCCGTACGGAAGAGCAGTCGAAGCAGTCTTTGTACGGATTGTTTGTCAGTTGAGACTTTAACACAGTGCAGTGTCAGCGACTCAAAATGACACTATAAACCAAATATTAACATAATTTAGGCGAGGCTACAATAATAAAATACTAAAAACCTGTTATAAAAAGCCCGATATTTAAAAAAGTTACGGTCAGAGCGGTAATCCATAGAACGATATTCAGGCGTCTGCTGTTTGCATATCTGCCCATTACCCTTTTAGAAGAAGTCAGACAGATCTGTGTGAAGATCGTAATCGGGAGTTGAACGGCAAGCAGCATCTGTGAATAGATGAGTCCCTGGAACGGCGAAGAAATAAACAAAATGATCACGGCAGCCGGAACCATTGTCACCAGAATCCCCAGTTTTGTTTCTTTACCGGAAGTATCATAAGGCTTGTTAAAAATACCGGAAAAAATCGTACCGCCTGCCATTCCGGCTGTGATGCTCGAAGAAATACCGGAGAGCAGCAGAGCGACTGCAAAGACCAGTGATGCCATATTTCCAAGCAGAGGAGCGAGCATAGAACCGGTGACTGCAAGATCGTCAACCGCCGTGCCATTTCCATTCTGATAAAAACTTGCTGCCGCCATCAGGATCATGGCACTGTTGATCGCCCAGCCAATGATCATGGAAAACAGCGTGTCACGGAATTCATATTTCAGCTGCTTTTGAATTACAGCATCATCCGCAAGAGACCACTGGCGGCTCTGAATGATTTCAGAATGCAGAAACAGATTGTGCGGCATCACAACCGCACCGAGCACACTCATGATGACCGGCATGGAGTGAGCAGGAAACGAAGGCTTTATCCAGCCGATGGCAGCCTGTTTCCAGTCGATTCCTGCGATGCAGATCTCAAATAAAAATGAAAATCCGATCAGCGAGACAAAAAGAATGATCAATTTTTCAATCCGCCGGTAGGCATTGGTAAACGTACAGAACAAAACGATCACGAGAATCAGCAGACTGCCTGGTTTGATCGGGATTGAAAAAAGCATCTGCAGAGCGATTGCACCGCCCAGGATTTCTGCCATAGCTGTGGCAATCGAAGCAAGCATTGCCGTAGACAGAATGATGTTCTTGAGAATTCGGTTGATGTATGTGCTGGCAGCCTCCGAAAGACAAAGTCCGGTAACAATGCCGAGATGGGCGGCATTATGTTGCAGAAGGATCAGCATGATCGTGGAGAGCGTGACCATCCACAGAAGCTGATAGCCATACCCAGAACCGGCGGCAATGTTCGAAGCCCAGTTCCCGGGATCGATAAAACCGACCGTGACCAGAAGTCCCGGACCAATGTACTTAAGAAAATTTAGTGGCTGCTTTTTGTGTTTCTGTATCATAAAATACTTCCCCTTTTCCACTTCTTTAAAAGAATATGCCCATTTTTGCAGAACAGTGAGCAGATTCCCTCAGAATCTTGTTGCAGGTATCATATAGCAGTACCTGTAGTTTTATGAAGTTAGTTATAACTAACTCTGTGCATTTATTATATGCAGAGAAACGGAAGCTTGTCAAAAGAATATTCGCTTGTTGCGAAAAATAGACGAAAACCGTATAATTATCAGGTAGATAATTTAAATGAAATTTTCCGGACGGAGCCTTAAATGTTATGAGCAAGTAGCAAAGCGGATTGCGAATATCCGCTTGACAATATATAGAATGAAAAGGAAGGAAAACAAAAAATATGGTTACAGGGGAATTAAAAAATAAAGTAGACGGTTTATGGGAAATTTTCTGGACAGGCGGACTGACAAATCCGCTCGATGTGATCGAACAGATGACCTATCTTATGTTTATCCGCGATCTGGATGATTCGGATAACGTACATATGAAAGAAAGCATTATGCTTGGTCTGCCATATAAAAGCATATTTGAAGAAAACGTAACAATCGGAGACAGAAAAGTTCCGGGGAATCAGCTCAAGTGGAGTGTATTTCACGATTTTCCGGCTCAGAAAATGTATGCAAATATGCAGGAAAATGTGTTCCCGTTTATCAAAAATCTTCATGGAGATAAAGAGAGTGCCTATGCAAAATATATGGGAGATGCGATCTTTAAAGTGCCGACACCGGTCATGCTGGATAAGATCGTGACTGCCATGGATGAAATCTACGAAAAAATGGAGCAGTTAAGAAGTGAAGATGTCCGGGGAGATGTATATGAACATTTACTTTTGAAACTGAAAACTGCTGGAACAAACGGACAGTTCCGTACACCGCGTCATATCATAAAAATGATGGTAGAAATGATGGATCCAAAAGCCGATGACCTGATCTGCGACCCGGCCTGCGGTACCTCTGGATTTCTGGTAGAGTCCAGTGAATATCTGCGAAAAAAGAAAAAAGCAGAAGTTCTGTTTAATGCAAAAAACAAGGAACACTATATGAATCATATGTTCCACGGCTACGATATGGACAGAACGATGCTGCGTATCGGAGCAATGAACATGATGACACACGGTGTCAGCAATCCGAATATCGAATATCGAGACAGTCTTTCCGACCAGAACGAAGATAAAGAAAAATACAGCCTGATCCTGGCAAATCCACCATTCAAAGGAAGCCTGGATTATGATATTGTATCGGCAGATCTTCTGAAAGTCTGCAAAACCAAAAAGACAGAACTCCTTTTCCTGACACTGTTTGTAAGAATGTTGAAAACAGGCGGAAGATGTGCCTGCATTGTACCGGATGGCGTACTTTTCGGTTCGTCCAAAGCCCATAAAGATATCCGGAAAGCAATCGTGGAAGAACAGCGACTGGAAGCAGTGATTTCCATGCCGTCCGGTGTGTTCAAACCATATGCCGGAGTTTCTACAGCGATCCTGGTCTTTACGAAAACCGGGCATGGCGGAACAGACAAAGTGTGGTTCTATGATATGAAAGCAGATGGACGCAGCCTGGATGACAAACGTTCTGAAGTCAAAGAAAACGATATTCCGGATATCATCGCAAGATTTAAAAATCTGGAAGCAGAAAATGACCGTAAACGAACTGACCAGTCATTTTTTGTAGAAAAACAGGAAATCGTAGACAATGCCTATGACCTTTCCATCAACAAATACAAAGAAATAGAATACATTCCGGTAGAATATCCGCCAACATCTGAGATTATGGCAAATTTACGGGCACTGGAAAAAGAAGTACAGGAGAGCATGGCAGAACTTGAAAAAATGTTAGGAGATGAGATGGCATGAAAATAGAACATATCGCAATGTATGTAAAAGATCTCGAAAAAACAAAAACATTTTTTGAAACCTATCTGAATGCCAGAGCAAACGCTGGTTATCACAATCCGAAAACAGACTTTCGCTCTTACTTCCTTTCCTTTGACGATGGGGCAAGACTGGAAATTATGAATAAGCCGCAGATGCAGGATTCTCCGAAAGCCCTGACACAGACCGGATATATTCACATTGCATTCAGCGTCGGAAGCAAAGAAAAAGTAGATGAGTTGACAGCAAAATTAAAAGAAGATGGTTATGAAATCATCAGCGGTCCACGGACAACCGGAGACGGATATTACGAGAGCTGCGTAGTGGGAATCGAAGGCAACCAGATCGAGATTACTGTGTAGCAAAGTGATTTTCACGCTCCACACAGCTAAAATATAGAATATCAACAGAGCAAATCCCACGAGTGTAAAATTAACTTTGTGGGTTTTGCTCAATCCATTTTTGAATGGTTTTTAAATCAATTTTTAAAGCAGTAGCAATTTGCTCAACAGACAAGCCAAGATCAACTAAGGAAAGAGCATCTTCCCTTTTAATATTTTCGGTAGCTGTTTTGATACCATCAGCTACCCCAGCCTCATATTCCGCCTTACGGAGTTTGCGTTCTTCCAGTTCTTTATCATATTCAAATATACTCATGGAGATCACCTCTGCTTTGTTTACACGAAGAAAGTCGGAAAGAATGTTGTCATGTATACATTCATTGACAGCCAGTTTGACTGCTTCATTCAGTTCAAAATCCTTCGCGTATCTGCGTACATAATTTACATATTGTGCATATTCTTTTAAAGTTTGACATTGTTCCATCAGTTCTTTATTGTGTCCCTCATTGATATTCAGTGTCAGAACTTCCAGTTCTAGCTTTGGATCACCGGATTGGTTTTCGAAAGCTTCGGATAAATGGTTTACCCAGTAGTCCTTTTTCTTTTCCAGACCATTGTAAAATACAATAAATTGAGGTGCCGGTATTTTCTGTAATACAGAAGAATAGAGATTTGTGA